>Ga0247841_10011584_pt1 | contig 11702 bp, 11 predicted proteins | sample LaCruzMarch2015__2_FD_192410 | JGI IMG/M metagenome (GOLD analysis project Ga0247841, IMG submission 192410) | Freshwater microbial communities from meromictic Lake La Cruz, Castile-La Mancha, Spain - LaCruzMarch2015_18m | ecosystem: Environmental > Aquatic > Freshwater > Lake | place: Spain...
CTCTCCGGACCGGATGTGGTTCCCACGCTGCTGCAGTTCGCCCGCGAAAACAACGTCAGCCAGATTGTGGTCGGAAGACCTCGCCAAACGACGCTTCTCGGAACACTTCGTGGGTATCCGGTCTACTGGCTGCTGCGGAAGCAAAGCGAGTTCGATCTTGTGCTGATTGCGCCGACTGTCGCCAAGCAACGAGCCGGGCCACCGATCCAGCGGCGTCGCAAGAACGTGCGTGGCTACGTCACGGCTCCGTTCGTTCTGGGCATGGCAAGCGGCCTGAACCTTCTCATCGAGCCGTACGCCAACCCGACTTCTCTCTATGCGATCTATCTCCTCTCGACGCTCGTGATCGCCCTGTCCTTCGGACTGGGTCCGTCAATCTGGACCGCGGTCCTCAGCTTCCTGGCGTTCGACTTCCTGTTCATCGAGCCGAAGTACGCTCTGGCCATCAAGCATGCGAGTGACCTCGTGGGGGCCGTCGTCTTCCTGGTCACGTCGATCGTCGTAGGCCAGCTGATCCAAGTCTCGCGACGTCAGTCGTCGGCCCTCCGCATGCGCGCGAACCGCAGTTCGCTGCTCGAGGACATGGCGAAAGACTTGCTCTCCGTCGCGCTTCCCGGGAACGGCGCACGAACGCCGGGTCGGCAGGCTCTGGACGAGCGGGAGGCGGCGCTCGACGAAATCGCGCGCACGACGATTCGCTACATCGCCCAGGCCGCCCCGAACCCGGTCATTCTCCTCTTTGAAGCCGCCGGGGGACGCCTCGAGCTCTGGGCGCAGACCGACGAAAGCATGAATCTGACCGTCAAAGAGATGGCCGTTGCAGAATGGGCGCTCGGGCATGGCGAAGAGGCCGGTGCGGGCACCGAGACCCTGGCGAGCACCGAGTTCTTCTTCGTGCCGATGATGCTTGAGGAGCGGTCCCTCGGCGTCATCGGACTCAAGGGAAGCGCCGACGCGCTGCTCCCCGAGCAGCGGCGCCTGCTCAGAGCTATCGCCAACCTTGCGGCGCTGTCGGCGATTCGGTGGATTGGCAAGACCGCTTCGGGGTAGCAGGATCGGCATACCGTTTGGCTCGTCCGTACCCGGCCTCGTCGACGGGCGTCCGCGTAACTGCGCTGCGAGGATCGCACGCTGCGGCTAGAATCCCCGCCTCAAGGAGGGTCCCATGCTCAAGGTTGCCCTGTCGACGTTCGCGCTCGTCTTTCTCGCCGAGCTTGGAGACAAGACCCAGCTCGCTGTGTTCACGCTCGCCGCGGAGACCACGACCCCGTGGGGCGTGTTGATCGGAGCCGGTTTGGCGCTTCTCCTCTCGACAGCGCTCGCCGTTCTGCTTGCCGTCGCCGTGCACCACATGCTTCCCGAGACGTGGACGAAGTGGATTCGTGTGGGCGCCGGGGCGCTGTTCATCCTCGTCGGGGCTTGGACGATCTGGAAGTCATAGAGAGTCCGACGGCCGGCTGCCGGATTGCGGGAGTTCCTGGTTTTCGCTAGTGTTCCTACGCCATGGAGCCGGTTCGGATCGTTCCCGTCGTCGTCGCGTCGGTCATCTTCCTCGCCACCTACGTCGGCATTCTCTCAGAGAAGATCCACCGCTCGATCGTCAGCATCGTCGGGGCGGCGGCCATGGTGGCAGCCGGGACGTGGCTCGGCTTCTACAGCGACTCGGCGGCCTTCGGCTGGATCGATTTCAACACGATCGCGCTTCTCTTCGGGATGATGATCCTCGTCGGCATCATCCAGTCGACGGGCCTGTTCGCGTACCTGGCGGTCGGTGTGGCGCGGCTGACGCGCGGGAACCCGATCCTCCTCGTCTTCACTCTCGGCATCTTCACCGCTCTCCTCTCTTCGATGCTCGATAACGTCACGACGATCATCGTCGTCGCGCCGGTGACGATCTCGATCGCCGGGCTCGTCGGCGTGAGCCCGATTCCGCTCCTCATGAGCGAGGTCTTGCTTTCGAACATCGGAGGCGTGGCAACTCTGGTGGGCGATCCTTCGAACATTCTCATCGCGTCGGCGGCCAAGTTCTCGTTCAACGACATGCTTGTTCATCTGGCGCCGATCGCGCTGGTCGCTGCCGTCGTCACGCAGCTTGTCCTCCTCTTCTTCTTCCGGCGCGAGCTGCGCGGTGGCGACAAAGCGATGGACGCACTGGCAGGGCTAGATGCCAAGGCCAGCCTCGTTCACCCGCGCCAAGCGATACAGGTCACGATCGTCTTTGTCGGCACCGTCGTCCTCTACCTTCTTCACAGCCAACTGGGCATCGGCCCGGGGTTGGTGGCGTTGATCGGCGCTTCGGTTGCCCTTCTCTGGGTGCGGCCGTCGATCGACGAGGTGGTGAAGAGCGTCGAGTGGGACGTCCTCGTCTTCTTCATCGGACTGTTCGTGATCGTCGGCGGGCTGAGCGCTGCGGGCGTCCTCGACTTCGCCGCGCGCGCGATCGCCGCGCTGACGGCGCAGGGAGCTCTCGTGGCTGGCGTCGTCCTCCTCTGGGGGAGCGCCTTGCTTTCGGGCGTCGTCGGCAGCATCCCGATCACGATGGTCATGATCCCCGTCCTGCTCGCGTTCGGCGCCCAAGGCGGCGCGATCGGCCCCTTGTGGTGGGCGCTGGCGATCGGCGCCGGATTCGGTGGCAACCTGACGCCCATCGGCTCGGCGGCCGGCGTGCTCATGCTGTCGCTCGGACGGCGGTGGGGCACGCCGATCACCATGCGTCGCTGGTTCGAGAGCGCGCTTCCGGCGACGCTCGTGAGCTGCGCCGTCGGCACAGTCGGCCTGATCGTCATCATCCTTCTTCGCATCTGGTAGGGACCCGCCGGGTCGAGACCCACAGGGTCAAGACCCCCAGGGTCAAGACCCTCAGGGTCCAAGCTCTCAGAGCCCGCGCCCTCAGGGCTCTCCGTTCCTTTCGGAACCCATCCTGACGTCCGAGATGTGCGCGTATCGCTGATGTCTTCGTCGATCCGCCCTCTTGGCCCGTCTTCTTCCTCGTCGCCGTGCGACAAAGGAGCGTGAGCCGAGCGCCGTGACCTCTGCGCGTTCGTCGAGCGTGCCCGAGTGACGGGCTCAAACGAAGGGAGGGGAGTCCAGTGAATCGAGACGCATTGCGGGCAAATGCCCACAACGGCTGCATCCAGCCCGTTCGTGGAAGCTACGGCGCGATTCGCATCGCCTCGCGGCGAAGGCGCCATCCCGCCGTCCGCCCGTGGAGTCTCCTCATCGTCCTTCTTCTCGTCGGCGCCGGCGTGGCCGCCTACTTCTTCCTTGCTGGAGCGCTCTCCCCGCAACCGGCTCTTCGGATCATCTCTCCGACGACCGATGCCGCGATCTCCGGTGGCAAGACGACGGTTGCAGTCGAGGTGCGGAACGCAGAGCTGGGCGCCGCGCGAGGAAAGAACTTCCACCTTCACTACTACCTCGACGCCACGATTCCCACCGCGCACGACGGGTCGGCGATCCCCGCGACCGGCGCTTGGGCGAGCAGTGCGAAGACGTCGCACGAGTGGAGCATCGGGAGTGTCGGCTTGCACGTTCTCGCCGTTCAGCTCGTGACCTGGGACGATCGACCGCTTAATCCGCCCGTCGTCGCCGAGATCACCGTGGAAGTACCAAGAACCGCGTCAACCACCGCTCCGACGAACACGCCGGCGAAGACATCGCCCGCGAAGGCTGAGGGCGGCTGCTAGCCTAATTCCACTGAGGCTCTCCGGACTGCTAGTCCGCGGCCTCGCCTGCGACGTCCGTGTGCCGGGCGGACCGGATGGTCGTCGAAGTCGATCAACGACCGCGCCATCGGCGACGCGAGTCCTCTACGCCTCCATCGTTGCGAGGAGCTCCGCTGGGTCGAGTGCCTTGACGATCGAGCTGCGGAAGTCCTTGACGTCGCGCGTGATGATGGCCTCCGCGCCCGACAAGCGTCCTGCCTGTTCGACAACGGCATCCTCGAAGTCGGCGATCTTGCTTTGGAGAGCCTCTTCCATCACGGAACGATTGACCGGCGCGACTTCGAAAAGGCGGAGCAATGCGCGAAGAGCACGGCGCGCGTCGTCACGCGGGAGCGATTGTGTGAGGAGGTAGTGGATTGTGGTGACTGTGATTGCGCACAGGGAGGCCTCGATCTTCGACTGTTCCGCTAGGGCGAAGATCCTCGAGGCCGGCTCCGCAAACAGCTCGCGGGCCAGAAGGACATCCAAGACGACGTTCGTGTCGACGATCACTCGCACGAGTGTTTCTCCCGAAGATACTGCTTGTAGTTCGCCTCGGTGATCTCCAGTCCCTTCAGCACGCCGACGAGCGAAGCCGTTATGGGCGGGAGTGCTGACGCGGCTCGTTTCGATGCGTCCAAGCCATCCACGAACTCGCTGACCATCTGGGAAACCGACTTGCCGCGGCGCAACGCCTCCTCTTTGGCCTGCCGCACTCGGTCCTCATCCATTCGCAGCGTCAGCTTCGTGTTCATGACGTACATGGTAGCAGCTACTGTACGTCAGATCAAGCTCGCGGGGAAAGTGCGTCACGTTGCAGTGATCTCCTGACGACAACAAGAGAACGCCGCCGATCGGACGTTCTACCTCAATACGGAAACCCCAGCTAGTTCCGCGTCTATTGTCGGCCCCGCCGGCGCGCTGAACAGGGCTGCCGGACGGCCTGTGCTACTCGGGGATACTGATGCCGGTGGGGACACATACCTCAATTCCCGGCGGCTCTGGACCAGGAATTGAGGTATGTGTCCCCGTTCGACTACGATCGTCGCATGGCCAGCCTTTTCGAGCCCGAAGCGCGCGCATCGGAACCGACGAGCGAGAGCCCGCTTGCGGAACGCATGCGGCCGCGGACGCTCGACGAGGTCGTTGGGCAGACACGGCTTCTCGGCAAGGACGGGCCCTTGCGTGTCGCGATCGAGAAGGGCATGTGCCGATCGTTCCTGTTCTGGGGCCCGCCAGGCACAGGGAAGACGACCGTCGGCCGCATCCTCGCCGAGCGGACGGGCGCGCGATTCGTCCACCTCTCCGCCGCGTTGGCCGGCGTGAAGGACGTGCGCGCCGTGCTCGAGGCGTCACGGTTCCGTTGGCGGGCGGAGGGCAAGCGGGACCTCCTCTTCCTCGACGAGATCCACCGCTTCAATCGCGCGCAGCAGGACGTTCTCCTCTCGTACCTCGAGGAGGGCAGCGTCATGTTCGTCGGGGCGACGACCGAGAATCCGTCGTTCGCCCTCACCTCGGCTCTCCTGTCGCGCAGCCAACTCCTCCCGTTCGATCCTCTGGAGGAAGCGGATCTCGAACGGCTGATCGATCGCGCGCTCGTCGACGTCCGCGGTCTCGCGGGCGCGTTCGAGCTCACCGACCGGGCGCGCCAACTCCTGCTCGTCGTGTCGGACGGCGACGCGCGACGGGCACTGACGGCCCTCGACCTGGCCAGTTCGATCGCGGGGGGCGCGACGATCGACGAGGACACGGTCTCTCACGCCGTGCAGCGCAAGGGCTTCCGTTACGACCGCGCCGGCGACGAGCACTACAACATCATTTCGGCGTTGCATAAGTCGATCCGCAACTCCGATCCCGACGCGGCCCTGTACTGGCTCGCCCGCATGCTCGAAGGGGGCGAGGATCCGCGGTTCATCGCGCGCCGACTCCTGCGAATCGCGTCGGAAGACGTCGGTCTGGCCGATCCGCGCGGCATCGAGCAGGCCGTCGCGGCGTGGAAGGCGGTCGAGGTCATGGGGGTGCCGGAGTGCGACCTGGCGCTCGCCCAGGCCGCCGTCTACCTCGCCGTGACCCCGAAGAGCAACGCGCTCTACACGGGGCTCGCGGCCGCGAAACAGGATGTGGTGGAGCGGCCCGTCGAGGAAGTGCCGATCCACTTGCGCAATGCCCCCACGGCGATGATGAAGGGTCTCGGGTACTCCGATGGGTACCAGTACGCGCACGACTTCGAGGACGGCATCGCCCCGATGACGTGCCTGCCCGACGCGCTGCTGGGTCACACCTACTACCATCCCACCTCGCGCGGCAGCGAGGGGGCGATCGGCGAGCGCCTGCGCCGTCTGAGAGCGCTCGCCCACCGCGACGCAAAACGGGATGCACCTACCGAGGAAGGTGCCCCAACCTAGGCCTCGCACAAGAAGAAGCCGCGGCCCACGGGCCGCGGCCTTCTCATCCCTGGATGGAGTCCTTGTCTCCTAGCTCTCCGACTTGTAGAGGTGGCGTTTGATGTCGAGCTTGACGCTCTTCTGGAACGGTTCCTCGACGAGCGTCAGGGACTCCTTGTACTTGATCCGCTTGAACATGGCCAGGTTCTCGCACTTCTCCTTGACCGCCTCCCAGATGACCTCCAGCGCCGCGGCCGGGTCCTTGATGCCCTGCGCCTTGAGGAACGTCCAGTTCGGGTAGATCTTGGCGCAAACCGACGGGACTCCCTGGCGCTCGCCCTCGTAGACCATGACTTCTTCGATCGATGGGATGGGGACGAGTTCCCACTCGATCTCCTCCGGGTACACGTTCTTGCCCGTCTCGAGGACGATCACGTTCTTCGCGCGGCCGCACAGGACGAGGCGACCGTTCTTGTAGGAGCCCAGGTCGCCGGTGTGGAACCACCCGTCCGCTTCGAGCACCTCGGCCGTCGCCTCGGGATTCTTGTAGTAGCCGACCATCACGTTCGGTCCGCGGGCCACGACCTCACCGACGCCTGTGTCGTCGGGATGATCGATGCGGATCTCGACATCCTCGATCGTCTTCATGCCGGGCTGGTCATCGAAGGCCTCGCACATCGTGAGGAGGGGCGACGTCTCGGTCAGCCCGTACCCTTCGAGGATGCCCAGGCCGAGGTGGCGAAAACCGGCGGCTGCCGTGGGGTTCAACGGAGCGCCGCCAGAGGTGAAGAAGCGGAACTGGTTGCCGAACAGCTTGTGGCGGATGAGACGCCCCATCAGGGTGGGCGACAGGTGGAAGATCACGTGCTTGATCGCGCTCTTCTCTATCGACTCGGTGATTCTCCCGTAGAGGACGTTGTACAGCTTGGGCACGCCGAGAAGGATCGTGGGCTTCGCCCGGCGCATGACCTCGGTAAGGTTGCGGTCCACGGGCGTATACGTCGCCGCGGCGCCGGTGACCAGCGGGCACACGAGCGTCATGGTGAGTCCGTAGATGTGGTTCCACGGAACGATGGAGAGGAAGCGATCGTCCGACCGCAGTTCGACGACCTTCTGAGCCGCCAGCGTGTTGGATGCGATGTTCGCGTGCGTCAGCATCGCCCCCTTCGCATTGCCCGTCGTGCCCGATGTGTACATCAGGACGGCCAGGTCGGACGGGGCCACGTCGACGAGAGGAAGCGGGTTCTTGCCAAGGAGGAGCGCGTCGAGGAAGTGGACGCCCTCGTCCTTCGATCGATCCATCGAGACGAGGAACGCGTCGCCAAGAGAGCCTGCTTCTCGGATCGCGACGAGATCGTCCATCTTGCTGCCGGAGGCAATGACGCCCTTCACCTGGGCTTCGACCAGGATGCGTTCGATCTCCCCCTTCAGCAGCTCGGGGTCGAGCGGCACGACGGTTGCGCCGCAGCGGAGGATGGCGAAAAAGCTCGTCGCCCACGCCGTTCTCGGCTTCGACGCGAGAGCCACGCGGTCGCCTCGCCCCACGCCGAGCTCCTTGAGCGCGGCCGCCAAGCGTCCGACCATCTCGGCGAGTCGTACGTAGGACACCTCGTTCAACACGAACTGCGCGCCGCGTTCGCTGCGTCGCTCCTTTGGCACCGGCATGCGCAGCGCGATGCGATCCTTGTGGGTCTGGACCGCGTCCTCAAACAACCGGGAAACGGTTGGATACATCATATGCCTCCTTCATCCTTCCTTGCTCCCCATGCGTGCGACGGGTCTCGATCCGCATTAGGGGATGCTGACCAGCTCGTGGGAAAGGTAGTTCTCCGCCTCGAGCGCCGCCATCGCGCCCTCTCCGGCCGCCACGATGGCCTGAGAGTACCGATGAGCACCACGCCGCGCGTCTCCCGCGGCGAAGATTCCTACCACGCTCGTCCGCAGGCGCTCGTCCGTGACGACGTAACCGCCGTCCAGGTCCACCGATCCGCGAAGGAAGTCCGTTTGGGGAATCCTTCCGATGTTGACGAACACGGCGTCCGCGGCGATCTCGTCGAGGACTCCGCTGCCAAGGTGTCGCAGGCGGACGGAGGTCACGAACTTGTCCCCCACGACTTCCTCCACGTCACGGTTCCACAGGAATTCGATCTTCGGGTGCTCCTCGGCGCGACGACGGAGCGACGCGGAGGCCCGAATCGCCCGTGGATCCTCTTGGGGATGCCGCACCACGATCGAGACCCGCGCCGCGAAGCGCGTCAAGAAAAGAGCCTCCATCAGGCCGGAGTCGCCGGCCCCCACTTCAACGATGCGTCGATCGCGGAAGAAGTAGCCGTCGCACGTTGCGCAGTACGAGACTCCTCTCCCCTTCCATCGCGCCGCTCCCTCGGCGGAGAGTTCCTTGGGGCGCGATCCAGGGCAGACGATGACCGTACGGGCCTCGATCGTGCCTTGCGAGGTGACCACGCGATGCGTCGAAGTCCCCGGTTCCACGCGGACCACCTCGTCCTGGACGATGTCCGCCCCCAGCCGCTCTGCCTGTTCTCGAAGTTGGACCATCAACCCCTGCGCAGAGACAGCCTCTCCCGTTCCCGGCCAGTTGTCGATGAGGTCGGTCTCGTTCAGTTGTCCGCCCGGGATCGCCTTCTCGATGACGAGAGGGGACAAGAGCGCACGTCCGGCGTACACGGCGGCCGTCAATCCGGCCGGGCCTGCGCCGACGATGACCACGTCACGAACCGAGGGAGTCCCACTCATGGTCGCGATTATCGGGAAAGCCCTACGAAACGTCAAAAGGCTCGACGGCCAACGTGTCCCTCGCCTGTTCGACGATCTGGTCGACGCGAAGCCGGGCCGCATCGAGTTGTCGCTTCGTGTCCGCCGCCAACGCGAGGCCTTCTTCGAACAAACCGATCGCGTCGTCGAGTGGGAGCTCGCCTCGCTCGAGCGTGGCCGTGATCTCTTCCAGCTTTGCGAGAGCCTGTTCGATCTTCATTCCTCTCTTACTCCTTCGACGCGCGATTGGATGCGTCCCTTGGCAAGCACGGTCTCTACCCGCTGGCCGGGAGCCACGTCGGCGGCGAGGCGCAGGGGCGTCGTCTTGCCCTCGACGAACGTGATCGAGTATCCCCGTTCGAGCGGCCGCCGCGGGTCGGTCAGTCGGAGGAGATCCTCCGCATGGCGAAGCCGGTCCACCTGGAGTGCCAGGGCGTCGCGGGGCACGCGCAAGAGCTGGGACACGAGGAAATCGAGCCTCTGTTCGCGCGTCTCGACGAGGCGGCGTGGCTCACGCACAAGCGAAGCGCGGAGGGCCGAACGAAAGGCCCGATCGATCGACGACAACTGCGTCCCCACCGCGACGCGCAGGCGTTCGGCCATCCGACGAATGGACTCTGCAATCTCGGCGCGATCCGGTGTCGTCAGCTCCGCCGCGGCGGACGGCGTCGGCGCGCGAAGGTCGGCGACGAAGTCGGTGATCGAGACGTCGACGTCGTGGCCGACGGCAGACACCACGGGGATCGGGCACGCGTACACGGCTCTCGCCACGCGCTCGTCGTTGAACGCCGCGAGGTCCTCGGCGGCACCGCCGCCGCGGCCGACGATGACCAGATCGAGCGGCATCCCTTCGAGCATGAACTTGCCCGCTCGTTCGAGCGCAGCCACAAGCTCGCCCGGCGCGGCATCGCCCTGGACGGACGACGGGAAAAGAACAACGCGCGCCAGCGGCCAGCGGCGGCTGAACACGGCCGCGATGTCGTGCATCGCGGCGCCGGCGGGCGACGTGACGACGCCGACGAGCCGAGGAAAGGCGGGCAGAGGCCGCTTGTGGGAAACGTCGAAGAGTCCCTCTTGGCGGAGCTTCTCCTTGAGCCGTTCGAACGCCGCGTGGAGGAGGCCCGCGCCCACCGGCTGCACGAGCGCGGCGACGAACTGGTACCTTCCCCGCGGCTCGTACACGGTCGCATGGCCGAACGCGAGCACAACCATGCCCGGCTCGAGGGCCGCCAGAATGGGCGCGCGGCCGCGGAAACGGACGACATCGATCTCCGCCTCGGAATCCTTGAGCGTGAAGTAGAGGTGCCCCGAGGGAGCACGAGTCACCTCGGCGACCTCGCCCTTCATCCACACGTCGCCGAGTTCGGTCTCCAGGAGGCCGCGCGCGGCGCGGTTGAGCTCCGAAACGGTGTAGACGCGCTGTTCGTTCATGGGCCGATCGAGTGTATCCGCGGTGCCTCCGGAAGCGGAATCGCGACGAGCAAACCTTGAACTAGAGTGCGCTTGCCACTATAGTTCGCCTATGTCTTGCGGCAGTGAGTGCCGTTTTCCCGTCACGATGCGCCTCAAGAGACAAAGGGACTTCCTTCGCGTCTTCCGAAGCGGCAGGGTATCGACGGGAACGTGTCTCTCTCTTCACGTTCTGCCGAGCGAGAAGGGTCCGCGGTTGGGGATCGTGATCTCGCGCCGGTACGGTTCGGCCGTGGAGAGGAATCGTGCGAAGCGACGGATCCGCGAAGCGTTCCGTCGCTGCGCGCAGAGCTTGCCGAACGTGGACATCATCGTCCGGCCTCAGGCCGGGTGTCGAGAGGCGACGGTGGAGTCGATCGCGCAGCTCTTGTGCGACGGCGTAAGGAAGTCGATGGATAGGGAGGGTCGCCCATGAACCAGGAGGTCATCTACCTCACCAAGGAAGGACACGCGCTGATGCAGCAGGAACTTGAGCGAGCCGAGAAGACCCTTTACGAGGAGATTCCGGAGAAGCTCAAGGCCTCGAAGTTGAACGGCGGCGACCTTCGCGAGAACAAAGAGTACATGTACTTGCAGAGCCAACAGGAGTACTACGAGCGTGAAGTGCGGCGCCTGACGTCCATTCTCGAAAGGGCCGAAATCCTTTCCGATGATGCGATCGCGAAGGACGTGATCGGACTCGGCACGCGGTTCATTCTTCAGGATCTGACGCAGAAGGAGAGCGGCTCGTTCACGCTCGTCAGCCCAGCCGAGGTCGATCTGGAGAACGGCAAGATTTCCGTTGCCTCGCCCGTCGGCCGATTGCTGCTCGGCAAGAAAGAGGGCGACCACGTCACGGCGAAGTTCCCCTGGGGCGCGTCGCGATTCCGCGTCATTGCCCTCAACCGGTAGGTAGGGCCGCGCCATGACCGACGACCTCGTGAAAGCGCGCCTCGACAAGCTCGAGGATCTGCGTCGTCGCGGGATGGATCCGTTTCCTGCCCGCGTCCCGACGACCGAACGCATCGCCACCGTGCTGGGTGCGCATGGGGCCCTTGCTCCGGACGAGCACAGCGGCGCTCGCGTGACCGTCGCCGGCCGGCTGGTTGCGCTCCGGCAAATGGGGAAAGCCTCCTTCCTTGATGTGCGCGATGGGACCGGCAAGATCCAAGCGCACGCGTCGATCGATCGAATGGGGCAAGCGGCCTACGACGACCTTTGCCACCTCGACGTCGGCGATTTCCTTGCGGTCTCCGGCGAGATGTTCCGCACCAAGCGCGGCGAATTGACGATTGCCGTCGAGGGGTGGACGTTCCTCTCCAAGGCCGTCCGGCCGTTGCCGGAGAAGTGGCACGGCCTCAAGGACGTCGAGCTGCGATACCGACACCGCTCG
>Ga0247841_10011585_pt1 | contig 11702 bp, 14 predicted proteins | sample LaCruzMarch2015__2_FD_192410 | JGI IMG/M metagenome (GOLD analysis project Ga0247841, IMG submission 192410) | Freshwater microbial communities from meromictic Lake La Cruz, Castile-La Mancha, Spain - LaCruzMarch2015_18m | ecosystem: Environmental > Aquatic > Freshwater > Lake | place: Spain...
CAAACCTCACATGAGTCTCGATTACGATGAACCGGCTAATGTATTCTGGTATCGCTTGCCTCCAGAGAGAGTGTTGTCCTATGCGCAGAAATGGTTATATGTGTAAAATTAATTCGGGATACCACACACAATTTTTTTCACCAAAAAATCTATTTCAGAAAATTTTTCTGGTCAATAAAATTCACGGTTGACACCCTCCTTTGTCACATCCACTCTCCCAAAAGTTCCGGTTCGCGCCTATCCCGGTGCCCGTTCATGTTCCGGACAATTGTCAAACGGCATGCGATGACCGGCTCAAGGCTGGACCGTTACGCGGAGACCCGGCCAGCCCCCGGGTTTCTGAGGCAATGGGTTGGACTTATCCGAATGTATCCAGACAGAGTTCATTTTTTTTAAAAAACGGCGGTTATCGAATTGTTTATTTGCATATCAAATTGATAGTGAATCATGGAGAAACAGCAGACATTAGGATATATCATGGCAGGTGTTGGATTTGTCATGATCCTGATCAATGCGATGAGCTATCTTCTCAGCTGGGACCTGAAATCTCCCGTGATCACAATAATGGGTCTTGTTCTTGTTGTAATTGGTGCGAGGATTGCCAGGAAATCATCATGGATCTAGATACATTTCCCTATTGGTGATGGCCTCAAATCAGCCCTTTCTGGATCTTCTGTCAATCAGACACTTTTTCAAGGATCTGTTCGATGTGATCAATTTTTTTGTGCAATATGTCAACGGTCTGCCTGATTTGTGAAATCTCCGATCTTATTCCAGCAATATCAGATTTTATGTCAGATCTGGATCCCATCAGGTTCTCAATCCGTTCCATAAATTCACGGGTGTCTCCTTCATTAATAATTCCGGTTAGTTTTGTGTTCATTCATTTCACTCCATTTTTTTAAAATGTTCATAGCAATGAATCCTGACAATGTACCAGGCACATCGGATACCGTTTCTTTGCAGAATTTTCATTCGTGAATCTCTTGTTCCAGGTTACTGATTATCTTCAAGTTCACGGTAAGTTCGAATGAGGTTGCCCGGTAATACCGCTTAAGGTATGGTGGCTCCTCCGATACATGATTAATTCCAACGACCAGTCCCCTTTTTTCAAACTGTTTAAGATAGATATTCACGAGAGGTCGCGAGATCCCCACTTCTTCAGAGATCTCCCTTGCAAATTTCTCTTGGTTGCTAATTGCTTTCAGAATTTTAATCCGCTGTTCATTTCCTAAAAAGCTGAGTAATTCTGCAAGCTTCTGGATCGTTGCAACCTCAACCATGACATATGTTTAATTATTTTTACACATGATAAATTTTTTTATTTCATAGCAGAACCAGAAAAAATGGCCTGCCTTCCGGAATCGCTCACACTCCCAAAATCTCCGGTTCGTGCCCGGTCCGGTGCCCGTTCATGTTCCAAGCAATTGCCAAACGCCCCGCGATGACCGGTTCAAGGCTGGACCGTTACGCGGAGACACGGCCAGCCTCCGGGTTTTGGCGGGGACGGGGGGCTTGCCTTCCGCCGGTTCCGCATCCCTCGACTGTCGTTCAGCAGTAAAAAAATTAATTTATCCGGTGATGCGCTTTGCCATGGCCTTGCCCGCATCAAATGCAGTGTCAAGCTCGGATGCGTCCGGCACGTACAGGACTTCCTGCGAGCCAACTATCGTGAACCCTGCGGTCTTTAACTCATCGGCAACTATCTTCACCGCTCCGCCTTTACCACCCATTGACCCAAAGGTCAGCGCAAACCGTTCTCCGGTCCGGTTGAAATGCAGGCCCTTGAGATAGTACAGGAGATCCCCGATACTGGGATATGGCATGTCGTTGATGGTCGGGACGCCGACCATGATCGCTTTCGAATCGAGGATGTGCTTGACAATCTCGGACCGCTCATCGTCATGCAGGTTGAAGACTTTTACATCGCAGCCCCCCGCAATAACTCCTTCGGCAAGACCATGGGCGAGCATCCTTGTTGATCCGTGCATGGTGTCATAGATGATCGTCACCTTGTTCTTCCGTGACGTACCCGATGCCCATCCCACGTAAGCGCCGATCACGCTCATGGGATTGGTCCAGATCTGGCCATGGGCCGGTGCGATCATCTTCACCTTCTCGATTAAACCAAGGCCGGTCAGCTCTTCTGCCTTCTTTAAAAAGAGCGGTGTCAATGGCACAATAAGGTTCGCGTAGAACTTCTGCGTGGCATCCATCAGGACGTGTTCGGGAATGTCGGTGTCGAGTCTCTTTGCGCAGCAGAGGTGCTGGCCGAACGCATCGTTCGGAAAGAGAATACCTTTCTCCGCATACAGGGTAAACATCGAGTCAGGCCAGTGGAGGAGCGGTGCCTGGACAAACGCGAGCGTCTTCCCGCCGAGATCGAGCGTCTCTCCGGTTGTTACATGTTTGAAGCTCGCACCCTTGAGTGCCGAGAAATGCCGGAGAAGTCCTTTCTCTGCGATCTCGGTACAATAAATCGGTGCAGCCGGGAACTTTTTGTGGATCTCGACGAGTGCACCTGAGTGGTCCTTCTCCACGTGATTTTGCACGATGATATCGATCTGTTCTTTCCTGCCTTCCTTTGCAAATGCGTCGGCAATGCGTCCCCACATCTGGGCCGAGTGGCCCGGGTAGACATTATCGATGAGCGCGGTCTTCTTGCCAAAGACGAGGTAGCAGTTGTATGACGTTCCATCGAGCGTATAACCGTGGTATGTTCGCAGGTCCCAGTCCAGTGACCCGACCCAGTACACACCTTCAGATATCTTGTAGGATTCTGCTTTCATGATGATCACATTGTTCGTAATAATACGAATGTTCTATTGTATGCGAACAATCTTTATGAACATTGCGATGCACATTGTATGTGTGAAAAACAAGCATGGGCCGGTACCGGGAGTTCATGATGAGGATGTACAGCTCTTCTCTACTCCGGATACTGTTATAGCGGTGGACAGCCCGATCAAATTGCGAATCCTTGAGCTGGCGGCAGCCGGCCCGGTCCCGTTTGACCTGATCGTGGAACGCACGCAAAAAGCAAAGTCGACTATATCAGTACACCTCCGGGACCTTGAGCGGTCAGGACTCATCACCTCGCTCCCGGATCCGCACGACAGCCGCAAGCGAACGATCACGCTCTCATCCAATGCCATCGGCAGGCTGACCAACACTGACCGGGACGTGAAGGTTACGGTCCGTCATCACCACGGTGCCGGAGGAGACCAGCCTTTTTCTGATGATGACATCGTCTCTTTTTTCCGCTACTGCGTGCTGACGTTCCGGACTCAGGCCATGGTTATGGGGATCAATATTGACCCGGTGCTGGGTCGTACCGGAGAACAGGTGGGGACGGTTCTTGCCCCGCGGGTTGCCGGCAATACTGTTGAGGATGTAGTAAAAAAGATGGATACGTTCTGGCAGGCCCATGGTCTTGGGGCGATCACGCTTGCCGGTACTGACCCGCTCACGCTGGAGGTCCGTGGCTGTTTTGAATGCGAGGATCTCCCGGTTACCGGCCATGGCGCCTGTGTGTTTGATATCGGCGTGCTCACTGCAATATTCTCGTCTCACCTGAAATGCCCGGTCACCGTGGTGGAGGAACGCTGTTATTCCTCCGGGGATGGCCGGTGCATCTTTGTTATCACTCCCCGGCCAGGTAGTGGATCAGCAGGTGAACCATGAACTGCAATCCACGATTCATGTGTATCATCCCGGTGAATAATAATTGAAATGTACGGTACCCTGATTGTCCTGTTGGCTTACGATAATTTCTGTCAGTGCATGTTGGGGGCACGTCATAATACGCATTTTAAAACCGACATTGCGTCCCCCGGTATCCCTCAGCCCTTTCGATAAACGCCCACTCTCCCAAAATCTCCGGTACATGCACGTCCCGGTGCCCGTTCCTGTACCGCTCAATTGTCAAACGCCCCGAGATGACCGGCTCAAGGCTGGGCCATTATGCGAGACCCGGCCAGCCCCCGGGTTTCGGCGGGGACGGGTGGGGCCCGGTCCGGAATTACTATAATATTTTTCCGGGCACTCCGGGCAGATGAACCCTTATTTCTGGAAAGTCTTACGAGAAAATCGTACAGAAAAAAGATCCCGGAAAATACCCTCAAAGTGCCCGGAGTGCCCGGAAACCGATCTGGTTTTTGGACACTATGGACACCATTTCCGATTATTCCGGAAAGTCTTACGAGAAAATTGTACAGAAAAAAGATCCCTGAAATCGTGAAAATGGTGTCCATGGTGCCCGGAACGGTACCGCTCAGTCCCCCAAACGCTCCGGTACCTGCCCGTCCCGTTGCCCGTTCCTGTTCCGGCCAATTGTCAAACGGCATGCGATGACCGGCTCAAGGCTGGGCTATTACGCGAGGAACGGCCAGCCCCGGGGTTTCGGAGGGAACGGGTGGTGTCAACCGTGAAATTTTCCGGCCGGACTTATCACAGAAACGTTTCAACCGGATTTTGACAAAAAAGTTTTAGCCGCTCTTACTTGAAAAAAAATCAAGACAAACCCGAAATAAAAATTTCACACGATCCCCTCTCCAGATTCAATCCCCCAAAACCCATATTTTTTAGAGTTCACAACCTCCCCAATCCGGGCACGTAATGACCTCCGTTCCACCGAAATCTCCAAACAAAGCCCGAAATGAGCCCCGTTCGGGTGAAGATCACCCCCTGTTCGATCGAAAACTCCTGGATATATTGTATGAACAGGGGGTCCGGAAGGAATCGTAAAATATACGTCGGTGTTCGAAGTGAGGAAACTTCGTTCAGAGCCTCAAAACAGGCCTTCTTTTCCTCTTGACCGTGCTACCTATCCAGACCCTTCGAGTTTTGCCTCCCAATAGCATCTATTAGCGTTTCATGGCTCGATGGAAAACGCTCCGTTTGGCTCAAATCGTGCGGAAAACGCGTATTCTAAAAATTTGTGTAAAAGTGTACAGTTTTTGGCTAGTCTTTCACGAAAATGATCATCATAATGGACAATCGGGGGCTGTAGAGCGCCCGGATTGGGGGGTTGAAGGTAGTGTATCCGGGAGGGGGGGTTTGCCGACGTTACAGGGTTGATCACCTTGGTTATGGCCTCAGCTGAGTCCTTTCTGGTACCGCCCACTTTCCCAAAAGGTCCGGTAAGTGAATTTCTCATAGCCCCGAAAACTCCGGCACCTACCAAACTTTCCACCCCTGCATTGAAATCCCAATAACAGATCAATTGATCCGGGGCTTTGTCATCGGAAGCACTATCAGGGAGAACGATCACCACATTACTAAGAAACACACTCCCAAGAGTCCGGGATCTATCCATGCACCGCATCATCGAGCAGAACTTAGAAGAGATAATCAGGATATGTACTCACCGCAGGGTCCGCCGTCTCGCAGTATTCGGCTCAGCGACTGATGACCGGTTTGACCCTGACAGAAGCGATCTTGATCTCATTGTCGAATTTGAGAAGATGCAACCCGCGGAGCATGCAGACCAATACTTCGGGCTCGCAGAGGATCTCGAACACCTGCTCAACCGCCCGGTTGATCTTGTCGAGCCGGGGGGAGTCCGCAATCCATATTTCCGCAAATCCCTTGAAGATACGCAGGTCGAAATTTATGCTGCCGCATGAGACAAAGAAATATTTTTTTGATATCGCGGAATCTTCCGATCTGATTGCGCAATTTACCGCTGGCAAGACTCTTGCCGATTACCAGAACGATCCTTTACTTCGATCGGGTGTCGAACGCCAGTTTGAAATAATTGGGGAAGCACTCAATCAGGCCATCCAGCACGACCCCTCCGTTGCAGAATTGATCAGCAACTCATCGAGAATTATTTCCTTCCGTAACCGGCTGATTCATGGATACGCAACAATTTCAGACAAAGTTGTCTGGGGTGTACTGGAAACCAACCTGCCCACGCTCAACCGCGAAGTGAAGGCACTCCTGGAAAAAGATGATGACTAATTTCTAATAGCGATCGCTTACTCTCACAAAATCTCCGGTACTTGTCAGTCACGGTGCCCGTTCCTGTTCCGGACAATTGTCAAACGACATGCGATGACCGGCTCAAGGCTGGATCGTTACGCGGAAACTGGCCCGCCCCCATGTTTCGGAGGGGGCGGGGGGCCCAGGCCTTCCGGTTACGGAGTGGCCAGAGCCCTTTCCGGTACCGCACATACTCCCAAAAGCCCACTTCGCAAATTTCCCCGAACCTCAAAAATGACAGATCTGGCCAAATCCGGTCTGTTTGTTTATAGTAAAAAAAAGAATCCGGTTATCCCCGGCCCTGTTTCTTTTCAACGGATTACTTAGTAAAGGATTTTATATCAGTACCAGGAGCAACCAGAATGAAACGACCGGGAGGATGATTGTCACCACCATGCCGCACCGGTTGATGGGTTTCACAAGTTCGGGTCTCTCCCATTGTTTCTCAGCGACATAACATAAGGTAGTGACAATGATCGTCACTAAAAGGAATATGTATACGGCTATCATGAATTTGTCGAACAGTTTGAATACCCCGAGAGCCGGGACTAGGGCGAACTGGCTGAAGTGGTACATCACCGCGGTGATGAACATGCTTGTTGTTAGAGAGTACCGCAGGGCAACAAGAGGACCTTCCTTGACTTGGACCGTGAAGGAGAGTGCGGCGATAAAACAGAAGATGAGGGGCGGAACAATGGTCTGGATAAGTGAGGCTAACGTGTCATTTGTTATCGGGATATTGTACGCAAGCTGAGAATAAGTCTCGTTCCCAGGATACGTGTGTTCGGTGACGGAGAACGTTGGGGTACCTAATATCCAGCCAGGAATGACAAACCCGGGTTCAATCCCGCTTTCTTCTATCAGGGGGACATACGTGAGCTGCGAGCTTTTGTGGATCGAATCTTCGAACTTTATCGGCAGGACCCCGGATTGGTAGGGGTAATCCAGGTTATTGGGGATGATCCTGAAATCAGCTCTGGTCCGGTACCATTCTTCCTTTACTGGCCCGGATTTGCTCTCGCTCATTTTTTTCACTGAATCTACATAGGACGCGGGCACACCGTTCATGAACTCGAAGTTGGCGCTATCGATGCGGGGATCCGTCCACCGAAAATGGAGATAACTGTCTATGGTATAGGTTCCCCGGATCATATCGAGGTGATCGATAGAGTTGACAAAGACCGAGACTTCCATTTTGGAGGGAGAATCCGGTGAGGTATTCACCGCAGGAGAAAGCGAGGGTGAGGATTCTGCTGCCTGGACAGATGAGATAAGTAATAGCAGGGTAAGTGCCAGAAAAAGGAGGCGACCTGCGATTTTCCGAAAATTGTATCGCATAACAGATTATCTCTCTAAAAAAATAAAGGATTACCGGGCCTGGTTTAAATCCAGAGTAATATTTTCTGCATTATTAAGAGAGAGACCGTTCCCAGCTCACTCTTTTAAAAAAAGCCCTCCATCCGCGAATTTCTCCGAGCCCCAAAATACCGGCACCTGCCAGACCCGGTGCTGCATAGGCAATAATGCAGTGTGCTCCGATTTTTTTCATGACATTTTTTCATGACACTATGACACATTGTACTTGATTTCCGGAAAGTCTTACGAGAAAATTGTACAGAAAAAAGATCCTGGAAAATGCTCTCAATGTGTCATATGTGTCATTTTTTTATCAAAGGGAATTTTTCCTTCCGGTTCTGGAATTACTAATCCCTTTTCGGTACCGTTCACTCTCCCAAACATTCCGGTACCTGCCCGCCCGCTCGTTAATGTTCCGGGCAATTGTCAAACGGCATGCGATAACCGGCTCAAGGCTGGGCCGTTACGCTGAGACCCGGCCAGCCCCCCGGGTTCCGGAGGGGACATAATGAGGCCCGGGCCTTCTGGTCAGGAAGCACGGTTCGTAAAGGGCAAACGCAGATAAAAAATATTATTGTGATTTCTGACGGTGAAACGTCATAGTCATTGCAAATGCATTTCCGCCCGTATCCTTGCCCCCTGTATGAGTGAGCGCAAGGAACATGGTATCCGGGCCAACAATCGTTCCTTTTGCCCATCCACCCGGCTGATCGATCATGTAGACTGACTTACCGTCAGGATCAAAAATCCCAACCAGGGTCTGGTTTGCGTAGGTGCCATCCGGTTGTTTGAAAACCTTGTACCCCTCGGCGATATGGCCGTGCTGCGAAGTAAAGATCCAGGTATTTTTACCGATAGCGACCGGCTGGATCGTGGTATTCAGATAATACCCGGCCTCATCATCGGATATCCAAACCCCGGTAATATTGGGATATTCAGTTATGGATGCCAGAGCATTCCCGGGTGAAGCAGTAGTCGTCGGAACTTGAGTTGTCATGAGCGGGACTGTCTGTGGGGGACTGCTCGTACATCCCGCTACAAACAGGGTCACACTCATGACTGCAAAAAGGAGAATCGAAAGCTGAAATGACTTCATATCTTCAGTAATCCTGCTATACCAATAAATAATTTCTTTTTCTCTATCCGGCAAGGTAGCCCGCCAGCGGGACTCGTACTGTTCAAGTTCTGCTAATACTCCGCAATAGATCTACACGGTCAGAAGGCGATACAAGCTCCAGTCATCCCCAAACCAATTACAGTATTGCTCACTCTTGCCAAAATCTCCGGTACGTGCACGTTCTGGTGTCTGTCATCAACGCTCACGATCATTGGCCCACGCCTCTTGACGCGGAGACCCGGCCAACCCCTGGGTTTCAGCAGGAGAGGAGGTAAAGACCCGGTACAATACCCCATGGGCAAGCCGATTCCATATGAATTAGTAAAAAATTGCGTGTTTCATAAGACATTAAGACGTGTCGTAACCTTTATCCCTCATCGTTCTGTTTATTCTCTCATCGGGAAACATGTGATCCCACATATCGTACGGAGGAAAACAAACCATGGCTCAAAAACTCTCGCCCAATCTCACCAATGTAACGTATCACAGATTATACGCGGATGCACAGGGGGGTTCGCACTTTGATACGGTAACGGTCGAACAGAGTTTCGCGACTGGAGCGCCCCCCGCTGCCCCGTTCTACATTTCAGAGGACAAAACCGCATCGAAATATCGCTTCTATTCGTTTCAGCCCGGCTGGATCGGCGACTGGCACCCTTGTCCCACCCGGCAGTTCCTGGCCCTCATGTCAGGGATAGTGGAAATGGAGACGACCGATGGCACGGTCAGGCGGTTAGGGCCGGGGGACCTCGTCCTGCTGGAGGATACCACGGGCAAGGGTCACGTGACAAGGAATATCGGTAACGGGTACGCTATGTTCTTCGTTGTCCCCGTACCCGCGGCCTGATTAATAACCGAAGACAGGTTCCACTGATGCAATTTTTAAAGTCCTATGGCATAAGCAGTTTTATTCCTTTTTTTTCACGCCCCCCAAATCCAATAAGTGCCAGTCCCGGTGCCCGTTCATGTACCAGCAATTGCCAAACGGCATGCGATGACCGGCTTAAGGCTGGGTCGTTACGCGAGAATCGGCCAGCCCTCGGGTTTCAGCGGAGACCGGTGGGGACACTTAATGAATTTTTTTGGTGGGGGTTTTTAAGCATACTCATTACGAATACTCATAACCATTGAAGGAATATAATCTCCCTTCATAACACAATTAATAATGTCCGGAGAGGTAACACCGGGCTGAGTGTGTGACTATGTGGACGGCCGATATCGCGACCCTGTTTCTGATCCTGTTTTTGGTCAACGTAGTCCTCACGCTGATGCTATTTACCTTCTGGAGATCCCAAAAGACCTATGATGGGGTCAGGACATGGATGCTTTCCCTGCTGGTCACCTCCTGCGGTTATTTTCTGTACGTGATCGGTGGATCCCTGCCAGTACTGCTCTTCTCACCGGTGGCAAATCTTTTGATCGTGCTGTCGGTCATGATGCGGCTTGACAGTACCGGGAGATTTTTCCGGTCAAGGGCGCTCCCTCCAATCACGTACTGCATCCTGATACCGGCCGAGCTCCTGTTACTCTGGTTTGCGTTCCTTGACGATTCACAAATCATTCGTGGCGTGATTATAGGTGTGCTCATTGTCCCCAGCTTTGTTGCGACCTCGCTCATCGCAATACGGTTCAGGGAACCGGAAACCCGGTTAATCACGTACAGCTTTGCCACTGCCTTCCTTCTCACGGCACTCCTTTGGACTGCGATAACTGTTAACGCAATCATCACCCCCGGTGACCACTCACTTGGAGGCCCGGATCCCGTTAACCCGATCTTCTTTATCGTCACTATCCTCATGGATATCGTTTCTACGGGTTCTTTTATGATGCTCAATATGGCCCGGTCCCAGACCGAACTCCGGAAAAGCGAGGAGCGGTATCGGAACCTTGCAGACAACCTTCCGGATTACATTCTCGTCCACGACAGGGAGTTCATCCGGTACGCAAACCCGGCAGCAGCCCAGTTCATGGGACCGCCCGACAAAACCCTTGTGGGAAGATCAATTTTTTCATTCCTGACAGCGGCGAGTGCTGAAGCTTCGCGGGCATATATTCATGCACTCCAAAGTGGAGATGCCCCGACCCCCCTCACAACGATTGATATCCAGCTTCACGATGGCACGATCAGGCACTGCATGATCAAGACCGTGCCGATTGAAGACAAAGGAATGCCGGCACTTTTATCCGTGATTACCGATATCACCGATCGTAAGGCAGCAGAGGATGCACTCAGCCGGGTAAATCAAAAACTTACGATTCTCGCATCAATAACCCGGCACGACATCAAGAACCAGCTCATGGCCCTCTCAACATATCTCGAGCTTTCAAAAGAAGAACTCGATACCATTCCCACTGCATCAGAATATCTCAAAAAAGAGATGAAGATTGCTGAAACAATAGGGCAGCAGATCGATTTCACAAAAATCTACGAGGATATGGGAACAAAAGCTCCAGTCTGGCAGAACATCAATGCAAGTGTCCAGCGGGCAATTGCAGCCCTTCCCCTGCGGGATGTGGGTGTTGAGGTTGACCGGTTGGATCTTGAAATTTATGCTGATTCCCTGTTCGAAAAGGTCTTTTATAACCTGATCGATAATGCCCTGAGATATGGCGGTCAGGCAATGACGACCATTCGCATCACCTCTTCTGAAACCGGTGCCGGGCTCGTGATTGCCTGCGAGGATGACGGGGTGGGGATCCCGAATGACGATAAAAAATGCGTGTTCAAGCAGGGCTATGGAAAAAATACCGGTCTCGGTCTTTTCCTCACCCGGGAGATTCTGTCGATTACCGGCATCACCATCGCTGAGAATGGTGAGCCGGGAAAAGGGGCACGTTTCGAAATCCTGGTGCCGAAGGACTGCTACAGGGTGATTACGGATACACGTGAATAATGTGTCTGGTACATGACAAGATCTCCCGGCCAGACTCCACCCGAAAAGTGAGAGCGCCCCGTATGAAACCTGAACAAACAGGTAAGAAACCTGCACCTCATGAACCCGGGTTTTTCCCCGTTCCGTTCACACTCCCAAAATTTCCGGCAAGTGCACATTCCGGTGCCCGTTCATGTACCGGCAATAGTCAAACGGTGTGCGATCACCGGCCCCGGCTGCATCCTTAACGCGAGACCTGCCAGCCCCCCGGGTTACTGAGGGGACGGGGGGACTGATTTCCGGTTCCGGAGTAGCTCAGCTCTTTCGGGTCCTCTTACGAGACATCTCAACCGGTTGAATTTCCTGTACAA
>Ga0247841_10011586_pt1 | contig 11700 bp, 12 predicted proteins | sample LaCruzMarch2015__2_FD_192410 | JGI IMG/M metagenome (GOLD analysis project Ga0247841, IMG submission 192410) | Freshwater microbial communities from meromictic Lake La Cruz, Castile-La Mancha, Spain - LaCruzMarch2015_18m | ecosystem: Environmental > Aquatic > Freshwater > Lake | place: Spain...
CCCCTGGTCAAGGCGCATGATATATTTCCGCTGATAAACCGGCTCGAGCGGGACAGTATAGTTATATGCCTCCTTTACGATCCTTCGCAATTCCTCCGGGGGAATCTCGCCTTCCAGAAATTTTCCTGTCACATCAAAGGCAATCTCATCATAAGGCTTGTTTATAAAAGATTTTATCTCATCTGCATTCTGTTGAGGAATAATTTCAGGCAAATAAAGTCCTTTATCAGGTGCCTGACCTTGCAGGAGCGCATCCCGGAAGCTTAGGGACGGTGATTGGCGGTTTGTAGAGTAATAAAGAAGGTGTGGCATCGTGTTAAATTCTGTACGTCTGATTCAGTTAATAGCCTTTTTAAAGGTTGACGTCAAAATTAGGGAAAATTCAGATTAGTTCATTACAGTTGTATTCTATCCCTTTTATTGCAAACTCACCATAGCAGAAATCGCCGTCAGGCCGCGCCGCTCTCAGTTTCTTAGCCACCATGTCGTCATCCTGAGCGAAGCGAAGGATCTGTCAACCCTGTTGCGACATTACCACCCGAACGGGCAAACCGCCACGCAAATCCCGCAAACCCTGACATCCATCTTTAAGTATTCTTCCCCAAGCTCCCTGCATTTCTCCCTGCATTTAAAAGCCTCAAAAAATTCATCCCGGTCAACGGAAATATCCCATAATTTACCGTTAATGGCGCCGGCAGGACATCTGTTCATACATATTTTACAATTCCCGCAGCGGCTTTTTTCTATTGGCGGAACATCACATTCCAGGGGTGTATTCGTCAGCATAGACACCAATCTCAGTCTCGGTCCGAAAGCATTTGAAACAAACAAATCTGACTTCCCGATCCAGCCCAGCCCGGCTCGGGTTGCAACCATTTTATGCGACAGATTCGTTCTTAGACTCGTGGCGAGTTCGGTATCCAGTTGCTCAGTGGTTACGGTAGGTTCGGCACAAATAGAATCAACGCCAATCTCTTTCAGGTCTGAAGCGATTAAACGGGTCAATGAAGCAAGCTCTTCGTTGATCTGTCTGTAATGCTGATAATATTCGAGAGTCGGTCCACCGTAAATGCCATTGACAACACTGTCATTGAGCCTTTTACCGATAGAAATTCCAAAATGGAAGTCCCCGAAACTTTCATCGATCAGGTGATTGAGATCTGCAAATCCATAGATATAATCCTCGAGGGGAAAAAGGTGCTTTTCGATAATTTGCCGGATCATATCGGATTTCATGTTGTATTATTCTGCTTCAACGAGGAAAAATGTTATATGCTCCGACGGGTAAATCCGTTGGTTCCCATTGGATTAAGCCAAACCGACGGATTTACCCGCTTGTCTTTTATTCACTTGGGGTCTGGGCAGAAAAGATTGCTAATTACCTGAAGCCCTGGCATGTCATTGCTTTCTGGACAGGGTTCCTATTCGATATGGTAGGCACATGGAGGATGATCCCGATGGCCGTTTTCTAATCTCCCATCTTTATAAACCTAAGCTGTTGTAAGATTTCATTTGAATTATTAATCTGTAATAAGTAAACAGCAGAAGGAATTGAATGAATCCGGATCTCTGATTCCGTATTTCCACCAGGCAAAAAACCTTCTTTAACAATCCGTCCATCCACATCAATGATCTGATATTGAAGGTTTTCAGATAGATAATTATTACTTTTCAGATACAGGATATTGTTTGCCGGGTTAGGGTATAGTGAAAAGCCTTTTGGTTTTTCAATTGAAGAAATGGAAACTGTAAGATCTTCGAAGTAAGCCTCAAAACTTATAGCCGATGTGTTTAAAGTATCAAGAAACACTGCATTCAGGGTATCGGCAATTAAGCCGTTATTTCCCCAGTAAAGAAAATTAAAACCTTCAGCTGCAATGGCTTCAATTTTTACCGGAACACCATTAAAATAAACGCCCTGCCAGGGATAGGAATCGGGAATAATGGTACTGATCTTTATTTGCCCGGAACCTTCAGGATAAACATTCAGTGTCAAATCAACCTGATTGGGTAAGCTGAAATTTGACTGGATATGATTTCTGACTTGAACCGTTCTTTCAAAAAGCTGTGATTGAAATATAAAATGATTATCCGTGAAACTCATCATTTGTTCGGGGATATGATTCGGGTCGCCCCACCGGGCATATTCATGCTGCATTTCAACGACCGTTTGATTGAACATATCGTTTTCAACTGAAGAAATCTTATCAAAACGGTAAGCGGTATTCATCACGTCGGCAAAACGATTGATGAAATAATTTCTGAACCGGTCGTTCTGCATACTTTTTAGCCAGATATTAATATAAGGATTCGCAGGATCATAGTTAAGCATAAACTGGATGTGGTCATAATAGCAATCGGTCCAGCTATTTGGAGCCAGTGCCAGTTCCATGTCGATCAGGCAAAACCTCCACCTGAAATTCGTTTTATCCGACCGGTAGATCTTGATATTATTATAAGGCCAGTCAGTATTTGCAATCCACGATTCCCCGATAATATAATCAGCATACCAGGTCAGGTCAAAATAATCATCAGCCAGTTTCCAGTAACCAGTATCGGCCGGATTTAAAAAACTGAATGCAGTATAATCATCGATGAAACCCTCTGTTGAGCCCTCCACTGCGCGCAAAGCATAGTTATACCAGGCGCTCACGGATATTATATCGGTCTGGTCTTCATCGGCGCCTTCCAGTGTTTCGAAATACTCCGAATCAAATTTTTCCCGCAATTCATATAGTCCGAAATAATATCCATTGATGTACACCGAAACCGGGCGCCAGGCTGAATAGTAATTATTTGTTCCAGAGCCCATTACAGACACCTGGCATGCATCTTTATAGGGAAATACCAGGTATTGATTGCTTCCGTTACGCAGGTAAAACTTACTGTATTTCATTCTATCAGGTCTTCCCGGAATCAATTGATAATCAATAGGCCCATCGCCCAGCACACCATGGTTCAATTCAACCCGGAAGGAATGCTGTGGATGGTAACGTGCCCCGCCCCATCCGCCGTCAATTTGAATTCCGGCTCTCTGGGAAAATATCAGGTTTTTCGTTGAATCAAAATACTCGACATACGCTGTCTTCTCCCATTCGCTCCACCAGTTATCAAAAATACCGGTCTCACCATAAAGATTTACATTATCGGTAATAAGGGAAATGACAGGAGTAGTATGGCTTACCCCAAACAAATAAGAAGAAACAGTATTAGGGCTTGGCAGAATATCCCATGCAAATGCTTTGGCTTTCAGCACACATGAATAAAAAATATCTATGGGTTCCCCGGTGTATAATGGAGATAAGATGTTAGGTTCACTTCCATCGAGTGTATAATGGATCGAAGAAGGTTCTGTATTCGGGTTATTCATGCTCACACTGATGGGATCTTCATAAAATCCGGACGGGATAGAAAAAACCGGGGCAAGCAGGTAACCGGAGTAAGTATTTGACTGGTTATTGGTTGCCGACGGGGTTCCTTTCTGAAACAAGAAAGCTTCGGAAGAAGCATCAGGATAATACCCTCTGCTGTTATCCAGGTCGTTGCAATTCACAAACAATTCACTCAGGAGCAATTGTTCGGGTGAGTACAGGTAAATATCTTCCCCTGATCCTGAAATTTTAAAATTGGTATGAAGAAAATTATTGGTGTCAACCGGTTCAAATGCTGATGGTAGTTCTTCATAGGAGACCAGTTTCATGTGAATATCAATATAATCATAAACCGTATTCGGATCGGTCCATACAATATCAAAAGCAAGGCTTGTGATATTACCTGCAGTCAGGCCGGCTTCTGAAAGTTCAGAAGCCCTAATCAGCATCTGGTGCCTTGCTCCCCAATACCAGTTGCCATAGGGTGCAGGATAATCAGTAGGCGAATTCTGGACCACTCCTGTCCCAACTGAATGTCCATTCAGCTTCATATTTGGCCGCTGAAATACCCGGGTCCCATACATCGACGAGCACGAAGCAGGGCTTCCATCAGCGAATGTATAAACAGTTGACCAGAAACTTGTTACGGTCTGGTTAAAGACCGAATTGGTCGTGTATTGGACCGAGTTATAAGAACAGGTGTTAATCAAAATATTGGAAATTCCATCCCAATAGAATGGAGTGGTAAAAGGATGCGTATTCCATCCGGTAACCGGATTATAAACTCCTGTGTTTATAACATTAATGAACCCTGAAACTGGTTTCCGGTCTTTATCGCTGCAAAAAACAGTCCTGAATTCGCCTGGAGCAAGATTAATATTGGGAAATACCCATTTGGAAGGTTGGCTAGCATTATCCGAGAGGGAATAATTCCACAGATAAACGGTATCGATACCTGCATTGTACAATTCAATCCAGTCAGGGAATTCACCATTTTCATCGGAGATACCTGAATAATTCCGGTTACTCCCTTCATTGATGACCACCTGGGCAAATATACCCTGGCACAAAAGAATAAGCAAGATCAGGCTAATGAATAATGTCTTTTTTAAATTCATCCTTAAGGTTTTCTAGTGAATAAAATTCTGAATTAATTTCGACAATCCAGCCACAACCACTTAAGATCGCGCTTTCATCATGGATGGTAGCATTTACAAATTTATTTTCCTTTTTACAGGCTGAAATGGCTATGAGGCAAAAAAGGAGAAGCAGTGAAAGCCTTTTCATTTTTTGCCATAAAGTTACATTTATATTAAACAAGTGCTAATGCCAGTCCAAATTATTCATTTGGTTCATAAAGACGAAGCTTGTTTTTGAGCGCGAGAATTTCTTCCTGCTGGGAGATTATTTTATGCAGTAAATGAGTGATGGTCTCAATTCCTTCAAGGTTTATATCTAACTCGTAAAAAAAGCGAACAAACTTCTCAATTTGTTGAAGCTGGCCTGCATTAATATACCCTGTTTCTTTAATGGTGGTAATTTCTATCAATCCATTTTGTTGTAATGAACTGATAAATGAAATCTCAACATTGTGATTGGCACAGAATTCCTCAATTGCTATTAAATATTCTGTTTGCATTGCTGTCTATTCAATTACGATTTGGATAACTCCGCAAATAATGCTTTTTGCTTATCGGTTAAATTTGTTGGAATTTTAATGGCATAGGTTATATAAAGATCTCCCAATTGCCCTTCATTTTTATAAACAGGAAATCCTTTGCCTTTTAACTTTATTTTACTTCCATTTTGAGTTTCAGCCCTGACATTTAGTTTTACTTTTCCATTTAAAGTATCCAGAGTGATTTCGCCCCCTAATACAGCTGTGTATAAATCCAAATCTACGGTAGTATATAAATTATTTCCCAATCGCTTTATTGTGGGATGATTGGCTATTGAAAATGAAATATATAAATCTCCATTTGGTCCACCATTAATACCCGGGCTTCCGTGGCCAGTAATTTTAATTATTTGTCCATTTTCTATTCCGGCAGGAATAGTAATTCTAATCTTTTTTCCATTTACCGTTAAAGTTTGTTTGTGGGTTTTATAAGCCTCGGTAAGGTCAAGATGTAATTCTGCATTGAAATCCTCTCCCCTGTATTTCACCTGTCTGCTTCTACCGGTGCTTGCTGCCCCGCCAAACATCGATTCAAAAAAATCAGAAAAGTCTCTTTCAGATTGTGCCCCTGAATACCTTGTCCCACGCGAGTCTGAAGATTGTTTCTGATACCGTCTTGCTTTTTCGAATTCTTCGGCATGTTGCCAGTCTTTTCCGTATTGATCATATTTCCTGCGCTTATCAGGGTCGCTCAATACTTCATTTGCTTCATTGATCTGTTGAAAATTCTTTTTAGCATCTTTATCATTCGGATTTAGATCGGGATGAAACTTTCTGGCCAATTTCCGGTAGGTACTTCTAATGTCTTTTTGCGTTGCTGTTTTTTCTAAGCCTAATATTTTATAATAGTCAACAAAATCCATGTATATATCGAATTAAATTGATCAGGTTTTATTGAGCTGAATAGCAGAATATCAAGTTCTTATATCCTGGCCTAATCATCATAGTCCTGCTCATCAGTATTATACATTACAAAATCATTTGATTGCACCTCGTCATCGTCACCAATATATAACATTTCGAGGTTCGGATTGGTCTCAAGTTGATCATAATCCTCATAAGTGTGCTGGTTTGACTTGTTACGGGAATCTTCAGCGTGATAATCGTCGTTTTGACTTTTTTTCATTTTTTTATTGTTTATCTGTGAATGAATTTTCACATAATAAAAATAAGCTGCTTTTAAGTAGAAACCGTTACACAATTTTGGAAATGAATTACATGATTCACACATTTTTCTGAACAGGCTTCCCTGAATATTTTCCGAGAAAATTGCTTAATGGATTTCCAGGGTAAGCTTATCAATGAAAGGTTCAGGTGCACCAAAAGAATAAGGTAGTGGTTGGAATTGGAATTTGCTTGATGTTTTCATTTGGATGAAATAAAACATGCAATAAATATGAATTAATTTCAGGTTGCAAATAACATACCGCTATCCCAGCTTATCGGAATTCTTTTCCTTTTTGCCGAAAATTTGTTGAAAGGCAATCTTGCCGACTGACTTGATCGTGTCGGCGTTTTTATGTAAAAGGTTTGTGACACCATATTGCAAAACAGAGCCCAAAAGCCTTCTGATTATGTTGCTTGATGCACCGACAATAATTCTTTTTGAGAGATAACCGGTTGCTATACTTATAGTAGTGTCTATAATATTTTCAACCATATAAGGCGATGAAACCATTTCTTTCAAGGTGTTACCGAGAAGTTTAACCGGTTTAAAGCTTTCATAAGTAAGGTAAAACTGTTCTTTCAACAATTGGCCTTTAATGGATTGCTCTGCTTCCAGTAATTTAATGGCATTTTTTAATTCGGTAACAGAAGTAATGTTGTTCATGTGATTTTATTTAAGCACCTGTTTAATAATATAGTTCCAGACAAGGTGTTTAATCCTTTTATGAAAAAAGAAATGTATAACAAGCCCTGTAATCACATAAAAACCAGCAACAACAAAAAACCCGAAATAGATTTTCCCAAGGATTTCGCCAAGCCAGAAAGCTAATCCGAAATTTAATAAAAGCATAAATGATGCGACTAAAACAAAGACAATGGCATGAGGTACGATTGAAGATGCGACATCCGATGTTTTGTCTAAGGTTTTTAGTTTTGCTAACTCGTAGGTTGTTTTGCCATATTCAACAACGCTTTCCAGCAGCGATTCTATCGACTTCGTATTGTCTTCCATGGCTTCGGTTTTAACAATATACCGCTTTTATTTCAAGTCTTTTTAGCTGCTTCTGCTTTATTATTAACCTCTTCAGCAAAGTCTGAAGTTTCTTCCTTAACCTCTTCAAACTTTTCAGAAATGTCGTCAAGAAATTCGTTGAATTTTTCTTTCAATCCATCTGTAAAGTCTTCTCCCTTCTTAGATATTTTTTTTCGCGTTTCCGAACCTTTTGCCGGGGCAAATAAGATCCCTAAAACGGCGCCGGCAGCTACACCTGCCAGCACGCCCAATAATAATTTACCTGATCCCATGATGTTATTTTTTTAACAAAGTTAGTCTTCAATCTACCGGTAACCGTTACATAATTATAGGAATAAGTTACATCATTCACACATTTGAATTATTACTAAAACTTAAGGTATATTACCGGTACACTACTATTGCCGGTTTTCCAATATCAAAATCCCCAAAGCCAAAATCCCCGGTTCTGAATGAATTCATTTTAAAGGTACTACGGCCATCAGGAATATATGGATAAAATGAAAAGGATATCTGCATGGTATTGAAAACAAGGTAATCATTTTTAATTAAAATCCCCAATCCTATTTGTGCATAAACTTTGCTGTTTTTAAATCCTGTTACCTGATCGCCAAGCATGCCCAGGGAACAATTAATAAAGGGTCCAAAACGGAATCCGATAAAATCCCACGGGGCATAGGATTGTGTTTGCAATGTAATCAGCAGGCGGCTGGTACCTGATAAGGCTGAACTTTTAAATCCTTCCAGACCGTAACCGTCATTAAGTGTTAAACTATCATGAGTAAAACGGTTTATTCCTATAATAGCCTGAGGTTTAACAAATTGCCTGAATTTCCATTTCCCTATTTCCTTCAAGCCTGTAAAATAAATTGCATTGACCGAAATAACACCCTGTTCAGCTTTTGCTGCCCGGAAAAAAGATCCGAACTCGAAGTTACCGCTAAGATATCCCCATGAATAATAATCGCCGAAAGAAATTCGTGCACCTATATAAGGACGGGCAGTATTATTTTTTTTCTGATATCCGCCCGTCAGGCTAAAAACTTTTCCGATGGGAATGTCTTCTGTTATACCATATTTAAAAATATATTTATCCTGTACATATTTTCGTGCCGAAATTCCAATACTTGCAAGGTACAAATTCTCATCGGCAAACATATGCTGAGGATCATTTAATTCTGTTGGCTTTTCGAGATAACGGATTCGGAAAAAACGTATGGCAGAAATAAAAGTAGTTGTGCGTCTGAATTCTGTATTACCCTTGAATATCTGTATGGCATTACCCGCCCAATAATCCTGTGCATTAAATTTAAATCTTTGCTTTATCAGCAGCGAATCGCTTGTATTAATGTAATCCTTTCGCAATACCTGCGTAAAAAATACACCTCCCGCCCACTTTGTAAAGGGCGAAAAAAATGGGCGGTCTACTGAAAAACTCTCAATATATTCGCCTGATTCATCAATGTTATAATGCAATGTAGTGTTAATAAAGGTGTTGAAGATATTTGGAATATGGTAATTTCCACCGTATGCATTATCCCCGGATTTATGATTCCAGGCATAACCTATTTGAGCTTCATGGCCCATCCCTAAAAAGTTTCTGTCAGTTAAATTTATATTCAGGCGTGTTGCGGAAGCTCCAACTTTAGGAATAATACTCCAGGTGTCTAATTCGCGAATAAAAATATCTACTGAGTCAGAGTTTTTTGAAGCAGCAACCACAAAAAATGAAACATCGCGCACGTATATCCGGCTGCGTACCAATCGTTCAGATTCTTTGACAAGCAATGAATCGAATATTTGGTTTTTATGGATAAGTAAAAGGTTTCGGATGGTGAAAGCGTGAGATTTTACATGCAATCTATTCCCTGCCCTGGTAATAAAGTTTTTCGAGGCTGTGATCGTGTCGCCAATTGAATTGCCAAAAGGATCCAGGGTTACAATCTTAATATGCCTGATGATTTTACCTTCAAAAGTGCTGTATGGTTTTTGAATGAGCTTTTTGTATACTTTCTTTTTCTTTATGCCGGAAGCTACCGGTTTAAAAAACAAACGGTAAAAAAACTTGGTAAACTTGCTTCGTCCCGAATAAGATTCAATATTCTCATAAAGTTCCTTTGTTTCTTTTTTGGAAGGAGTTGTTTGCCCGGATGCTAAATCAATCGCTAAAATTGAGACAAAAAAAAGTATGAAAATAGTTTTGGACCACATTTGCAATTTCCATTAGCTTTATACTGAAACTTAAGGAAAATGCTTTGCATTTGCCTTTTAGTTTCAGTTATGCCGAGAGGAACAGCGGCCACAAATTCGCAAATACCGAAAAATCGGTACAGGCTCTGTTCCGACTCGGTATAACGGTTATTTCTATCCCGCTTACTAACATACTTTTTATGTTTACCACAACTCAGCCTGATTATTTCTTTTCTTCCTCTTTCTTTTCTTCCTCTTTTTTCAGCTTGTCAGCCTGCTTCTGGTCATCTTTAATCTTCTTTTCGTCAGTTTTCTTTTGTTTGCTGGCAGCCTTTTGCTCGTCTTTTAAAAGTTTTTCCGCAGCTTTTTCTTTCTTATTAAAATAACCTTTCAAAAGAAAGTTATGTTTAGCGGCTTCCATATTTTCATCCAAGCCTTCGGAACTTGTCTTAAGATTATATATGGTCTGACCCAAATCTTCGGCAATTGTTGAATCATTAATCAACCTGCCAAGGGTTCCGTTTCCGCTGTTTATATTAAACATGATCTCGGCAAGTTGTGCCGAAATAATCTCGGCATTACCTGCTGTTACCTGCAAACTTGCCATGATGGCATCGGTTTCGACAGGCTCGGAAGATGCAAGCTGTTGTCCTTCCTTTACAACCGGGGCATTTGTGGTCCCCCTCGTTATAACCAGCAGCCGGTCGCCAATAAGACCTTCTGAACCTATGGCCACCTTACAGTCAGATTTTATAAATTGCTGGACCTCTTTTCTGATCAGCATATCTACTTTCACCGTTGAATCGTTAATGATGCTGATATTGTCGACTGTACCAACATTAATTCCGGACAAGCGGATATTATTACCAACCTGTAATCCGCTGACATTGTTAAAATTAGAAGTAAGTTCAAAAACAGGATTAAATAAATTTTTTTGTTTTCCGATTATAAAAATGGCAAATACAAAAAGTGCTAATCCTCCTGCAATAAAAAGCCCTAAGCGTATTTTAAATTTTTGTGTGTGCGTATCCATAGTTAATGTTGAATTTTGAATTTTGAATTTTGAATTTTGAATTTCAATTGAAGAAAGATTTAATTAACGGGTCGGTTGAGTTTTCAAAGTCCTCCAATTTGCCTTCCTTGTAAACTTCCCCGTCCTCCAGCATGATCATGCGGTTTGCAGTGGCAAGTGCGCATTTAATATCATGCGTGATGATCATGGAAGAAGTTTTATATTTCTTCTGAACATCATTAATAAGCGAACTTATTTCATCAGACGTAACCGGGTCAAGCCCTGTAGTAGGTTCGTCATACAGCATGATCATCGGGTCAACCACGATAGTTCGTGCCAGACTAATCCGTTTTCGCATACCTCCTGAAAGTTGTGACGGCATTTTGTGCAATGCATCGGCTAAACCCACGTTTTCCAGAACCTCATTTATTTTTTCGTCAATCTCTTTTGATGTAAGATTCTTTCTTATTCTTCGTAACGGGAATTCCAGGTTCTGTTTTACCGTCATAGAGTCATATAATGCACCGCTCTGAAAAAGAAATCCAATCTTCTGCCTTAACTCGCCCAGTTCATTTCTTTCTAATTCCGTTACATTTTTATCAAACACATTTATTGTTCCGCCATCAGGATTTAATAAGCCGACAATACATTTTATCAAAACAGATTTTCCTGATCCGGATTTACCAAGTACAACCAGGTTTTCACCGTTTAAAAGCTTGAGTGAAATATTTCTTAGAACCTCTTGTGTACCAAATGATTTCTTAAGTTTATTTATTTCGATAACCGGTGTACTCATTTTAAATTTTGTATTTAAGTAATCATATCGGTAATCTGAACAGCTATCAAATCTAAAACGATCACAAGCAGCGATGCCAGCACGACAGCAGAATTCGCCGCAATGCCCACGCTTTCAGTGCCACGTCCGGCGTTGTAGCCTTTATAGCATCCGACCAATCCAATCGTTGCCCCGAAGAAGAACGATTTAATGACCGCCGGTATAAAATCCATAAACTCGACATTGCTGAACGCCTGTGAGAAAAATAAGGTGAATGTAACATCGCCTTTTATATTTGCCCCTGCCCAGCTGCCTAAAATACCCAGTGCATCAGCATATAAAATCAACAGGGGAATCATCAGTGTTGCCGCCAGAACCCTGGTTACTACCAGAAACCTCATAGGATTGGTCGAGGATACTTCCATGGCATCGATTTGTTCGGTCACCCTCATCGAACCTAATTCAGCACCCATT
>Ga0247841_10011587_pt1 | contig 11700 bp, 13 predicted proteins | sample LaCruzMarch2015__2_FD_192410 | JGI IMG/M metagenome (GOLD analysis project Ga0247841, IMG submission 192410) | Freshwater microbial communities from meromictic Lake La Cruz, Castile-La Mancha, Spain - LaCruzMarch2015_18m | ecosystem: Environmental > Aquatic > Freshwater > Lake | place: Spain...
CATGCAGAGTCGATCTTCTACGCCTTTGGTGCGTTCTGGGGCTGGTTTGCGTTGCTTGACCTGATTCTCATCAATTGGCTTACTCTCGTCACAGAATTTATCGGCATGACCGCAGCCATGAGCATTTTCCATATCCCTCCCTGGGTCACGGTCTCGGGGGTTTCCATTGTTATGGGACTCATGGTCCTTCAGGGACGCTATTGGACTTGGGAGAAGATCGCCATGCTCTTTTGCGCCGTGAATCTTATCTATATCCCCGCCGCATTTATGGTCCACCCCTCCGTGGGAGATGTCCTCAAAAATTCCATCATCCCGCACCTTCCTCCGGGAGGCTTCACAAACGATCTCTTCTTCTTGCTCATGGCAAATATCGGGACTACCATCGCGCCCTGGATGATATTTTTCCAGCAAAGCGCCGTGGTCGACAAAGGCATGCAGGAAAAGGATATCGGCATGGGAAGACTGGACACGGCCGTGGGTTCCTTCTTCACGATCCTTATCGCTGTTTTTGTCATCATCGTCACCGGCACCGTGCTCAGAGGCATTAATATTGAAAGCGCGGCCCAGGCGGCCATCGAGCTCATGAAGACCAACCAATATCTCGGGACGTTCCTGGCGATCGGCCTTTTTGACGCCGGCTTCCTCGGCGCGATCTGCATCTCGCTGGCGACTTCCTGGGCTTTCGGCGAGGTGTTCGGCTGGGCGCATTCCCTCAACAAGAATGTCAAGGAGGCGCCCTGGTTCTACGCCTTTTATTTCTTCGCCATCCTGACCGCCGGAATCGTGGTGCTCATCCCTAAGGCCCCGCTCGTTTTGATAACTCTTTTTGTCCAGGTCGTTGCCGTCACCCTACTTTCGGCCTCGCTGGTATTCCTGCTCATTCTTCTTAACGATAAAGAGTCGATGGGGAAATACAAGAACACCTTGTGGCAGAATATCGTTAATATTACGATCGTAACGGGGATCATCGTTCTGTCAACCGCTTACGGCGTCAGCACGCTGTTCCCGAACCTTTTCAGGGGCTCTTAACCCGGAGGATTATCGTGGGATCGTTCCTTTATGAAGTTTTTGTCAAGGGGATCAAAAAATTCTTTGCGGACACATTCGACCAAATCCGGGAGATCAACAAAAAATACGCCGTACCCCAGATCAAGACCAGCGCATGGACCCACTTCGCTCTTATAACATTGGGGATTTACCTTGCGGTGCTGCTCCTCCTTTTAGTTTACAAATTCATCACGCTCCTAAAGTAAATGGGTGAGAAAATGAACGGTGCCATCACGAAGACAAACGATCTTGAGCAGGTCTATTTCTTAAGCGAGATCGTCGGCGTCAAGGTCTTCTGGGGCGACCGCAAGATCGGCAAGCTTGCGGACTTTGTCATTGTAGATAAGGACAAGGTCGCGGAGGTCACGCATTTTTACATCTCCCGCTCTTTCGGAGACCCGTCGCTGCTGATCCCCTGGGAAAAGGTCCAGTCGATCACTTTCCAGGGAATCCTGGTCGATATTGAAGATCTGAAAAATTATGAAACACCGCCGCCTGAAAATGCGATTCTCCTCAAAGATTACATCCTGGATAAGAAGGTGCTCGATATCGAGGACCGCGAGGTGGAAGTGGTCTATGACGTCCGGATGGTGATCCGGAGCAAAAAGTTCTACATCAGCGGCGTGGACCTCAGCCGCTATGGTTTTCTCCGTAGGATTGGGCTAAAAGGATTTGCTAATTTTATCCACAGCCTCGCTTTCAGTATCGGCGCACGAAGCCTCTACTCCGAAAGAATGAAAGGTTTCGCCAATTTCCTCTACGGCCTCGCCAACAAGGTCAAGGACCGGACGCTCCCCTGGACCTACATCCAACCGCTCGAGCAAATCAGCAGTTTCAAGGGAGACGTGAAGCTGAAAGTCCTCAAAGAGAAACTTGCCGATATGCCTCCGGTGGACCTTGCTGATATTCTTGAGGAGCTCGATCATGACCAGCGTGTCGCGCTTTTCGATGAATTGGACACGGAACACGCCTCTGACACGTTGGAGGAAATTGACCCGAGCGTCCAGAGGGCACTGGTCTCTTCTTTGAAAAAGGAAAAGGTCGCCAAACTGATCAACGAGATGACTCCCGGACAGGCCGCCGACGTCCTGTCCGTTCTTTCCTTTGCGGAGGTCAAGGCCATCTTAAAACTCATGGACCCCAAGCGTGCCGGCAAGGTGAAGGCCATCCTCGAAAGGCAGGATGAGAAAGCCACGAACTACGCCACCATGGATATTTTGAAATTTCCTCCGGAAAAGACGGCCGCGCAAACGCGAAAAGACTTCCAGACATTAGCACGGGGGAAAAATGCGGTTCTGTATCTCTACGTTGTCAATGAACAAGAGCAATTGCTCGGCGTGATCCAGCTCCAAGAACTGTTAATGGCCGAGGACAACACGCCCTTAAAAGACATCATGAATGACCAGATTATTTCTCTGAGCCCGGAAAGCACGCTCAAGGAAGCCTCGGCCATGTTCTCCCGCTACCACTTCCTGGCGCTCCCGATCCTCGATGATCAGAAAAAGATCTTCGGGGCCGTCCTGTACCGCGACGTCATGAATCTGAAGCATCGCTTCGTGGAATAGTCTTTCGGATTTTCCGTTTTTTTGTCGCGAACACTTTAATCCCTTCCCCGTTCATTCCATTTACGCTACAATCTCCCCCAGCAATCACTTTTCAGAGGAGATTTTATGGATTGGAAAATATTTTTAGCAACCTTGAGCGCCATCTTCTTCGCAGAACTTGCGGACAAAACCCAACTCGTAGGGATCACGATGGCCTCCAAGACCGGGAAACCGCTTTCCGTATTCCTGGGTTCGATCGCAGGCTATGCGCTTGTGACGCTGATCTCGGTCATTCTTGGAACTCTCTTGGCAAAATACGTGAAACCTGAGTTCATACGTTATGGTGGCGCGACAGCGTTCGTGGTCATTGGAACGTTGATGTTCTTTAATAAGCTGTAATGTCCGGAAGGACGTCATCCTCGAATAGCTTGATCGAGGATCCATAAAATAAAGCTAGATTCCCGCTTTTGCGGGAACGACAAAACAAAAAGGAGTATTCCATGGCCAAGAAAGCGAAAAAAGCAGCAAAGAAGAAGACCAAAAAAGCCGCAAAGAAATCCTGCTGCTGCCGTTAACACATCCCAAGCTACGAGGTTGGACTCATTTCAACCTCGCCCTTGTCGATCATTTCTTGATTGAATTGGTCGACAAGGGCTGCACTGATTTCCGATCTTAAAACAATGAGAATCAGGCGTGGCTTGAAATGGTTTTCATCCGATCTCATGACCCACTCCCCTTTCACGCAGTGCCCGATCCTCTTTGAGGACGCCGATCTGCTCGTCATTGACAAGCCCGAAGGGATCCTTTCGCATCCAAATCCGGGAACCCAAAGTTCTGCCTCCGCATTTGAAGGCCCTTATGATCTGGGAGACCGGAAGTTTCAAACGCCGCAAGGTCCCCTATGGCTCATCCATCGCCTCGATCAAGACACCTCCGGGGTACTTCTCGCCGCGAAGAACAAGAAAAGCGTCGCGGCCTGCCGGAACGCTTTTGAGGAACGGGCGATCAAGAAAAGTTATGTGGCCCTCGTTTCAAGGCGCCCGATGCCTTCTCATGGGATATGGCGCGACACGCTGATGGAGCAGCGCTCTGCGAGCGGTATCCGCTCGGCCATCAATTATGCAGGACGGCCCAATGCTTTTTTGAATTACAAAATGAAAGAAAATTTCCCAAAATTCAATCTATCGCTTTTGGAGATCGAGCTTTTGACCGGAAAAACTCACCAGATCCGCGTGCAATCGGCCTATCGCGGGCACCCCGTCGCAGGCGATCGCCTCTATGGAAATTTTACCCTCAATAAAGAATTAAAAGCGGCGCTTGGTCTCGACAGGATGTTCCTTCACGCGTGGAAACTCGCCTTTCCGCATCCCACCCTTGGAAAGAATCTTACTATCGAAGCCCCGCTGCCGGAAGATTTGGAACAATGTCTCGCCAGAGCCGGCAACGCACAACGCACAACACGCAACGAAAAGCACAAGCATTGAGCGTAGAACGTTGCGCCTTACGCGCTTTTTTATGAAGGTCCTGCTTTTACAGCCGCCGGTAGAGGATTTCTATAATACGGATATCCGCCTTCAACCGATCGGCCTGGCGTATCTCAAAGCCGCCGCTCAAAAACATATCCCCGAGGTCCGGGTCACGATCAAGGACTACCACCACGGCTGGGGCCGGAAAACGATCCCCCTCCCGCGAGAGCTCGCGTATTTAAAAGATTATTATTCCAAGGACGACAAAAGTCCCTTCTCGACTTTCCATCATTATTATCACTTTGGCGCGGACTTTGACGCGATGGCTCAAGACATCGCCAAAGAGAAACCGGATCTTGTCGGCATCGCCACTCTCTTTGCGCCTTATCACCGGGAAGTTCTACGATGCGCGGACGCGATCAAAAAGCTCTCCCCGGTCCCCATTCTCCTCGGGGGCGCTCAAGTATCCGCCATGCCGGAAACCATGCTTACACATCCGTCTATTGATTTTGTGATCCAGGGAGAGGGTGAGAGGCCGTTCGTGGAACTTTTAAAAACCTTGAAGAGTGGAAAGAATCTCAAGAAGGTCCCGAATCTCGGGTATAAAAAAAACGGGCAAATGTTTTTCAATCCGCGAGAAGAGAACTTTTCTATCGAAACACTTTCCTTCCCGGATCTTTCCGACCTTCCTCAAGATCATTATCTTTTCGAGAAAAGGCCCCTTTGCTTCATCATCACTTCCCGCGGTTGTCCTTACCGCTGCGCCTTCTGTTCGGTCCATAAGACGTTCGGCCATCAATGCCGGCGACGTTCTTCGGAGCACATCCTCTCCGAGATCAAACAGCGCTACGACGAGGGCTATCGCGTTTTTGACTTTGAAGACGACAATCTCACTTTCGACCGGAAGGAGATGACAGAGTTATGCAAAAAGCTCATCCAAACCTTCCCGAAAAAAGACATCCAATTGCTCGCCATGAACGGAGTCTGCTATTGGACCCTGGACCCCAACATCCTCAAACTCATGCGTCAGGCGGGGTTCACACATTTAAACCTTTCCCTCGTAAGCACGAACACAACCTTGCTCAAGACGGTTCAAAGACCCAGCCCGCTCAAGAGATATCGAGAAATTGTAAAAAAAGCAACCGCACTCGGCTTTAAGGTCGTCGCCTATCAGATCCTCGGTCTTCCGGGGGATACCCTTTCCTCCATGATCAAGACGCTTCTCTTTAACGCCAGGCTCCCGGTACTCTTGGGGGCTTCACCTTTTTATCTTATCCCGCGTTCCCCCATCGCGAGGCATTTCGGCACCCCCTCGGAAGCGGATGTCTTCAAAGCGCGCCTCACCGCCATGGCGATCGAAACCAGAGATTTTAAGCGTGAGGACCTTTACACGCTTCTTATCACGACTCGCATCCTGAACTTCCTGAAGGGAATCCCCGTGAACACCGGAGAGATCACGCTCTCCAAAGCGCTCGCGACCGCCGGAAAGCTGGACCCCCGGTCTGCCGTAGGTGCGGAGATCTTAAAAAAACTACTAAAAGAAAAGACCCTTTACGCCTCCACCTCGAAAGGCCTTGAACCGCTTCCCCGCTTCAAGGCAGAACTATTCTTCCAATTATGGAGGAAACTTGATAACATCAAAACTCAAGGGCAAAAAATCATCCGCATCTAAGGAGGTCAAACATGCTGATCAAAGCCATTCTTTGTATTCTGTTGTGTCTCTCAGCCGGCGGGATCGGGTCAGCCTTCACGACCTCCGCCATCCCCACATGGTACGCGACGCTCGTCAAACCTTCTTTCTCGCCGCCGAACTGGATCTTTGCGCCCGCGTGGACGCTTCTTTATATTCTGATGGGCCTCGCGGCCGCGAGCGTCTGGCAAAAGGGGCTTCAACATCCCCAGGTCCGAAGCGCGCTTGTCGTTTTCCTGATCCAACTCATTTTGAACATGCTCTGGTCGGTCCTTTTTTTCGGGCTCCGCTCCCCCTTCTACGGGCTCGTGGATATTCTGTTCTTGTGGGCCATGATCTTAGTTACAATAGCGCAGTTTTCAAAGGTCTCGACCACGGCGGCTGCGCTGCTCATCCCCTATATTCTGTGGGTAACATTTGCGTGCGGCCTGAATCTCGGGATCTGGCTTTTGAACAAGTGAGAGGCGGAGAAAGGCTCCCGAGCATTAAACCCTAAATCCAAAATGATGAAAATCTCATGACCCCTCAAAAAACTCTACTGCCCAAACCTCTTGGGAATCTTCTTTTCCCCGCACTGCTGATGATGGTTTGGGCCCTTCAGTCTTTTTTAATCGATCCGAGAGGCGAATTCCCCTTAAATGACGACTGGATGTATAGCCAATCGGTTTTAATCCTTTTCCGGGACCATCGGCTTCATTTTTTCGATTGGCAAGCTGCGTTTTCCTTAACTCAGATCCTTTGGGGCTGGCTGGTATCGTGCTTCACGGGATTTTCCATGACAGCTCTTCGCATTTCCGTGGTGGTCCTGGGCGGCGTTGGCATTCTTCTTTCCTATGCCCTCTTCCGCGAATTCCACAAAGATCGTTCCGTGGCATTCGGCGCGGCACTCCTCATCGCAGTCAACCCGCTTTATCTCGTCTGGTCTCACAGTTTTATGACCGACATTCCTTTTTATACGCTTTCCGTCGCATCTTTCCTTCTGGGAGTTCGCTGGCTCAAAAATGAACGCTTAAACCACTGGCTTATTTTTACCCTGTGTGCCTGTCTAGCCTCCTTGGTGCGTCAACTCGCGATCGTAATCCCGATATCCCTGTTTGCTGCTGTTTTAATCAAACAGGGATTGAGGAAAAAACCCTTGGGCATGGCTTTGGTCTCCATCGCCGCGGTCGCTATAACGCTTTGGGCCTTTAAGGCCATCCTCGAGAACACCCTTGGGATTCCCTACATGATGACCGCCAAGGAAAACGGAGTCCCCTGGGCTCTCATGCAAGCCCTCCAGTCCTTGCAATTCGCCGCGCTGCTTTCCCTGGTGACGGTCAGAAGTTTTTTAAAGGTCGCTTTATCGCTTGGATTTTTCATGTTCCCCGCAATCCTCCTGACCTTCTTTCCTGTTTTCCGGGGAATGTCAAAACGCGCAAGGGTTATAGCCCTTGCCACAATTTTAGCGGCAGTTCTTCTTTTCGGACTGCTTCAAAGAATCACCGGCCTTCGGATGCCGCTCGGCCCTGAGACGCTCCACGATTTCGGCATTGGGCCCCTGACCCTTTCCGGCAACAAAGCACTCCCTGAAGCGCCTTCCTTGCTTTGGACGGTTTATGGCCTTTTGGGAAGTATCGGGGCCGGAATTTTTGGTTTCCTGGCAGGGCCTTTTTTCCTCCGCACCTTCCGGTCAGGATCTTTGGGGGGATGGCGCGAACAGGCCTGGCCCCTTGTCCTGGCCGCATCCGCGTGCATTCTGTATTTTACGCTGCTCACCATTAGCGGGCATTTTGACCGCTACCAGACCTTTTATTTTCCGCTTATCCTCCTTTCACTGCTGCATGTGGGCCGCGCTTTCCCCTGGAACACTTCGAAGGTTTTCCTCGCGGGGGCATTCCTCATGACGCTGGCCATCGGCTACTTTAGCGTTGCCGGGACTCATGATTATTTGTCCTGGAATCGTGTGCGCTGGCAGGTGCTCCGCAGCATTATGCTACAAAAAGAGATCCCTCCCTCGGAGATCGACGGTGGGTATGAATTCAACGGATGGTATCTTTACGATCCCAATTACAGAAAAGTCCCTGAAAAAAGCTGGTATTGGGTCATTCGGGACACGTATAGAATCTCTTTTGCTCCGGTCTCAAATTACAGAATACTCCAAAATTTTTCCTACCGAAAATGGCTCCCCTTCGGGGGCAACCAACTCTTTCTTTTGCAAAGGATTCGGGAAGAAGCAAAAACTCATAACGGCAGCGTTGGAAAACCCGTCTATGTTCTCGACTAGAGCGGATTTGTCTACCCAACGAAGTCATGCCCAGAAGACCCCCGGGGAGAAGGCTCTCCGACAAATAACAAAAAAACACTGTTGTTTAAATCCTCGGCATATCCGATAATCACAGCGCTTTGTCTATTCAAACCTTGAACAGGAATCCCTAAAATATGGATTGGCTTCACGAATTCTTCTCAAAACTTTACAACTTTCAAGAACTCATCCGTTGGGGCGGCTATCTCGTTCTCGTGATCATCATCTACGCTGAAACGGGGCTTCTGGCCGGGTTCTTCCTTCCGGGAGACTCTCTCCTTGTAACGGCCGGGCTCTTCGCGGCAGTAGACGGCGTGCTAAACATCTGGATCCTGATTCCCCTCCTATCGGTAGCTGCGATCATCGGCGACAGCACCGGCTATTGGGTCGGTTACCATTTCGGTCCCAAGCTTTTTAGCCGCACGGATTCTTTTTTCTTTCATAAAGATCATTTGGCCCGAACGCAAAAATTCTACGACAAATACGGGCCCAAAACGATCGTGATCGCCAGGTTCGTCCCGATCGTCAGAACCTTTGCCCCTACAGTTGCAGGCGTCGGGAAAATGGCCTATGGAAAGTTCCTTTTTTACAACGTAACGGGGGGCATCCTCTGGATCGCGAGCATGACACTCTTGGGTTTCTTTCTCGGGAAAAAAATCCCGCATATTGAAAAAAACGTCCATTACGTTATTGTGATCGTCATCATCCTTTCGCTCCTTCCCATCCTCAGAGAATGGCTGCACTCGAGGAAAAAATCTTAGCGATGAGAGCGATCGCGCTTCTGGTCGTTTCTAATATCTTTATGACCGCGGCTTGGTACGGCCATCTAAAATTCAGGTCTTCCGCGCTCTGGAAGGTCATTCTGATCAGCTGGCTGATCGCCTTTGTGGAATACTGCTTTCAGGTCCCGGCAAACAGGCTCGGGTCTTACCAGTTTTCAACAGCGCAACTCAAGACCCTTCAGGAAGTGATCACGCTTGTGGTGTTCTGCGGTTTTTCTGTTCTTTATCTCAAAGAAGAATTAAAATGGAACTACCTTGTTGGTTTTGGCTTTATGATCGTTGCTGTGTTTTTTGTTTTTAAAAAATGGTGACCCCGACAAAACCATTTTGAATACAACGGGAGATCAGGATGATCCTGGTTCCTTTGTTTTTGATAAAAGTCAGGATAAATTCGAAAGGTCTTTATGGCTCTAAAAGAAACTTATGAAAAGCACGGCGAATTCCTTTTCCGCGGCAGAAGCTACCTTCCTCTCTTGGTGGGGCCTCTTGTAGTCGCCGCCCTCCTGGACCCTCAATACACCCATCCGCTTTTCAGCGGATTTTCAGGCTGCCTTTGGAGAACGCTCTGTATCCTCATTTCTTTTACGGGATTCACGGTCCGATGTCTCGTGGCCGGTTATGTCCCCCGGGGGACTTCAGGACGGAACACTCAAACCCAGGTCGCCGAAAGCCTGAACACTCAAGGATTGTACTCCATCGTCCGCAACCCTCTTTATCTTGGGAACTTCCTCATCATTCTGGGACTTCTGCTCTTCATCCAGGTTTGGTGGTTCGCCCTTACCGGAATCGCCATTTTCTGGATCTTCTATGAGCGTATTATTTTCACGGAAGAAGAGTTCCTCCGCCAGAAATTCGGCACTGCGTTCGTGGACTGGTCTTCAAAAACGCCTGTTTTTATCCCGAAATTCTCGGGTTGGCAGAAACCGGAACTCCCCTACGCGTGGAAAACCGTTCTCCGCCGCGAGCATTCGACCCAATTCGGCATGATCTCAACGCTTGCCGTGCTCGGGATTGCTGCGGACCTTTTCACGAAACCCGACCACAAGATCGCCGCCTTTTGGTGGATCTTTTGGGGAACGTCTTTGGTCCTCTATCTCGTTTTCCGCTTCTTGAAGAAAAAGACTCATTTCCTCAACCTGGAAGGAAGATAGCTTCCTGCTGGGGGGGAAGCGTTGAACGCTCCGCGGGGAACGGATCGTTCAGCGCTCCTTTTTTACTTATTCCTCGATCTTTTAGGAGGTTCCCTATGAAAAAATCGCTCGGCACAAAAACCCTTCTTTTTCCGACGCCTGTCCTGATCATCTGTTCTTATGACGCCAAGAATGTTCCCAATGCCATGAACGTTGCTTGGGGCGGCATCGCCTGCTCCGAACCGCCTTGTGTGACGGTTTCCATCCGAGATCACCGAAAGACCTATGAGAACATCTTGGGAAAAAAAGCTTTTACCGTGAATATCCCTTCTGAAAAATATATGAAAGAGGCGGATTATTTCGGGATCGTTTCCGGCAAGACCGAAGACAAGTTCAAGGCCACGGGGCTTACGCCTGTGAAAAGCGACCTTGTCGACGCCCCCTACATTAAGGAATTTCCGTTCATCCTGGAATGCGTCCTTAAAGAAACCCACAAACTTGGCATCCACACGCAGTTCATCGGAGAGATCAAGGATATCAAGGTAGAAGAGTCGTCCCTCAACTCAAAGGGGTTCCCCGACCCTGAAAAAATGAAAGCCTTCATGTTCGATCCGGGCACAAGCGCCTATTACGCGACCGGTAAGTTCCTTGGCCAGGCCTTCACCGTCGGCAAGAAAAAATGAGCCCGTGCTCCGTTACTCGAGGGCTCATCCTAAGCGACGTGCCCTCGGGCACGGAGTCGAAAAATCTCTATCCTGACTTTTATTTTCTTTTTTTACAGGGTCGTCAGGATTACCCCCATTTCAGCTTCGCTTCAATTGATAGGGATTGAAACCCATGAGTAAATGGCTTGGTTTGGCGGCAGGCGGAATCCTTGGGACCTTCGCTCGTTATTTTCTTTCAGGGGCCGTCCATCGTGTTTTCGGAGCCACCTTCCCCTTTGGCACTCTTGCAGTCAACCTGATCGGCTGCTTCGCGATCGGTTTCTTGGCTGTGCTGGCTGAAGAAAAATTCCTTTTAGGCCCGACCGCGAGGGTGTTCCTTATGATCGGATTTTGCGGCGCTTTTACGACTTTTTCGAGCTTTATCCTTGAAACCTCGAATCTCACCAAAGATGGCGAAAGCCTTTACGCTTTTATGAACATCGCCTTGAGCGTGGTCCTTGGCTTTCTAGTCTTCCGCCTGGGCGTGATGCTCGCGCGGTGGATCTAGCTTTGTCTGTTAATTTTTTCTCAAACGGTTGACTCGGATTGCCCCAATTTCAGATTCTCTGAGATTGATTACAAGGGGACCCACAGGAGGAATGATCGATGAAAACATCTAAAGAGGGAAAACTTTTAAGGATTTTTATCGGCGAGGCGGACAAGTGGCAGGGCCAACCCCTGTATGAAGCGATCGTGCTACTCGCAAAAAAAGAAGGGATGGCCGGCGCCACGGCCGTGAAGGGTTTTATGGGCTTTGGCTGCAAGAGCCACATGCACACGGCAAAGATCCTGCGACTTTCCGAAGATCTCCCCATCGTGATCGAGATCGTGGACAGTGAGGAAAAGATCACTCAATTCCTCCCCCTCCTGGATCCCATGGTGAAAGAAGGTCTGGTCACTCTCGAAAAAGCGAGTGTGCTTCTCTATAGCGCATGACATTTGATTTTATAAGTATGCGGTGCGCCAATGTTAATCCCCAAACATCCCAATAGAAAACGGTGCTACTGCGCGGGTTGATCCCCGGAGAATTCCGGAAACCCACGGCGAAGAGACTCC
>Ga0247841_10011589_pt1 | contig 11698 bp, 7 predicted proteins | sample LaCruzMarch2015__2_FD_192410 | JGI IMG/M metagenome (GOLD analysis project Ga0247841, IMG submission 192410) | Freshwater microbial communities from meromictic Lake La Cruz, Castile-La Mancha, Spain - LaCruzMarch2015_18m | ecosystem: Environmental > Aquatic > Freshwater > Lake | place: Spain...
TTTCATTTTCGATGGTCTTTCAGGTTGTGGTTTTCCACACCCGAACGCCACCGCTTTTTATAGCTTACCAACTGGTCCGAATTCCGGGGTCCACCTCAGGCATCGAGCCAGCGCCGGAGCAATTCGATTTGCGCATGCGTGTCAGCGGCTTCGCGTGCCAGATCGAGTTTTTCCACAAGATCTGAAGCCGCCTCCGCAAACGGCAGGGCTGAAGCAATCAGCAGGACCAGAAGCGGAACTCGCATGGAGACAAGTGTTGAACCCTGTTCTCCGAATTCACAAGCCGATTCATTCCGGATGTCGGCGACGGAGCAAAAGTGGAATTTGTGCCGGAGCAAAAGTGAACAGATTTCAAAGTGTGTAAGAAGCTAATACGGTGGGCCATATGTCTTTTGGAGGCTGCTCGCAGACCCAAAAACAGCGATTGGGATGGTGTATGATGGTGACGGTCTTGCGTTTGGTTGGGGCGATCTCGTAGCTGCGTCCTTCAAAATCGATGGTGTGGTCATTGTTGACTCTTCGCGAGGTTCGCAAAGAGAGGTGGAGGTCGAGGAGAGTCGGGAGGGGGCAGGCGCGGAGGGAGCCGATGTTTTTCCGAAGAGCTTCCTGCCAAACGGTGATCGGGACGAGATCCGTGCTGCGGTTTCTGGTTTGGTTCTGGCGGACGAGTTCCATTTGAAGGACTTCGTCGGCCTGCAGCCAGCCGCGCACGTTGGCGTGGGCCATAAGAGTGACGAGGCGGCCTTGGAAAGTGCGGAAGCGGCGTTCGATTTTTCCTTTGGCTTGAGGGGTTGGGGCGACGAGGTGAGCGATGCCCAGAGCCAGCAGGGCGCGCTGAAACTCGCTCTTAGGATCGCAGTGGTCATTGCTGGAGCTGGGTCCGAAAAGGCTCAGGCCGTCGGTGTAAATGGACCGGGGGATCCCGTGTGTTTCAAAGGCAGCGCGGAAGTGAGAGAAGTGGTTCCACGTGGTATCGGAAGAGACGAAACGCCCGGCGATATTGAGGCCGGAATGGTCGTCAACGGTGAGTAGGAGAACCTGCTTGGCCGGAGCGGGCCACCACTGGTGGATCGAGCTGTCATGCTGCCAGAGGTCGCCGATTTTGGCGCGGCGGAAACGCCGGTAGGTGTGGTGTTTTCGTTCGCGAGCTGGAACGAGATGGGAGAAATGGGTTTTGACGTAGGCCTCGACACTGGAACGCGCTCGGGAGAAACCGTAGAGACGCAATAACTCATCGCTGACGAGTTGGTAATTGGGCGGATTTTGGAGTGGCAGAAAGCCTTCAAGAAAAGAGAGAGCCTCTGGTGGCCACGGCATGAGGTGGTCGCCGCCACTGGAGCCGGGCTGAAAGGAGTGCCGACCGCTCAGCCACGCGCCACGGAGTTGGTAGAGACGGGTTTTGCCGATCCCCAGGGCATGTGCAGCCTGGTCGGCATCGATGTGGCGGGCGTTGAAGTCTGAAAGGATCCGGAGAACAAAATCCTTCGGTAGCCGGTGGATGATCTGATGCTTTTCAAGGCAGGAATGTCGCTCCGTGAGAGAGCGCGGGCGATCAAGAAATGAGCCGGCGCTTGCCGTTCTGGCGGAGGGGGATTTTCCGCCGCATAAATGCGGCCTCTCCGTCGGCCTGAGCTACGCTCCGGCCTCCTCCGAGTCCACATTTATGCGGGAGTCAACTCGAATAGGCCTCCAAAACTGAGAATTCCACTTTTGCTCCGTCTCTGTTCACTTTTGCTCCGGCCCCGACAGCCGATTCATTCCGGATAATCCCTTCGGCAATTCCGGATGGTGCCTGCGTCATTGGGACGCAGGCCCGGTTCAGCCGATTTTTCTCTCGGCGGCGGAGAACCCGATCACATTTCCCATGCTATCGCGCAGCGGTTCGACCTCGATACGAACCCGGTAGCGCGCGCCATTTTTGTGATAGTTGACGACCTCGGTAGTGCAGGAAGTGCGGGCTCTGACTGCCCGCCTGATGGTATCCACGGATCCGGGATCGGTCTCCGCTCCTTGAAGGAACTGCCCTGGTTTTTTGCCTTCGATTTCCCCGAACGAAAACCCGCAGAGGCCGGAAAAGGCGGGATTGATCGACGTGATATGGCCTTCGAGATCTGTGGTGACGCGGGCGGGTTCGCCCTCGATACGCGCAAGAACGCGGCTAAAAAGCGCTTCCGAATCCGGTCGGACCGTGGTGTCCGGGCCGGCGGGCAATATGTTTGATAAGTCAGGGATCATTGGATCAGGTGTCTTTCGATCCATTACGTGCGAAGGGCGTGCCTTGGATGCCATGAGTCAATCCGCCCGGCTGAAAAACCTGACGATCGCAGCGACGAGACCCGGGATATCGTGGGTGCGGGCCTCGGTATCGACCGACATCCCGAGGTTTTTCATGGTTTTGGACGTAATCGGTCCGATGCTGGCGTGGTGGACGCCCGGGTGATTTGGGAATTTCAAGGCGTGAAAATTTTCCGCGGTCGATGAGCTCGTGAACGTGACGAGGTCCGCACCCTCTTCGCGGAACCTCTGGATCCCCGCTTCGTCGCTCCCGGCGGGGACAGTCTTGTAGGCGGCCACGTCGTCGACGATGGCCCCCTTGCGGGTCAGTTCCTCGGCGAGGATCTCCCTGGCACCGTCGGCGCGGGGGAGAAGGATTTTCAGGTTCTCGACGCTCGTTTCTTTTTCGAGGGCCTTGATGACTTCCTCGGCCACATATTTTTCCGGCTGGACATCCACCTGAAGGCGGAACGAGCGCACTTTGGCCGCCGTCGCGGGGCCGATGGCGGCAATCCTTGCTCCCCCGATGTCGCGCGCGTCGTGGTAGATCTCGAAGAACACCTTGAAAAATGCGTCCACTCCGTTCGGGCTGGTGAAAACAATCCAGTCGTATCCATGGCTGTAGGCGACGGTTTCGTAGAACTCGCGTTTGTCCGGCGCCGGCTCGATCCGGATCATCGGCATTTCGAAAGCATCCGCGCCGAGCGCCCGGAGTTGGGCGGCGAGTTCGCCCGCCTGGCTCTGCGTCCGTGTGACCGCGATCCTCTTTCCAAAGAGCGGCAGCGATTCGAACCAGTTCAGTTTGTCGCGCAGTCCGACGACTCCGCCGAAGACCGCAACTGCGGGGGCCTTGAAGGCGGCCTGCTCGGCTTTGCCGGCGATGTCGGAAAGTTTTCCGGTGAGGGTTTGCTGGCGCGGGGTGCTCGCCCAACGGATCAGGGCAGCCGGCGTTTCCCCGTCCATCCCCGCATCCAGAAGTCCTGCGGTGACTTGGGCGAGGCGTTCGATGCCCATCACCATGACTTTCGTTCCCGGGGTTTTTGCAAGCGTTTTGAAGTCGATCGAGGACTCCGTCTTGGCGGGATCCTGGTGGCCTGTGAAAATGGTGAGCATCGTGTTGTGCGCACGGTGGGTGACCGGTATGCCGGCGTAGGAGGGTGCTGCAAGCGCTGAGCTGATGCCGGGGACGACCTCAAACGCGCATCCCGCATCCGCGAGGTCCGCTGCCTCCTCGCCGCCCCGTCCAAAAAGATACGGGTCCCCGCCCTTGAGGCGCACAACAGTTTTGCCCTCCCGGATTTTTTGGACGAGAAGCTTCGTGATTTCAGCCTGCTGCATCGAGTGGTTGCCAGCCGTTTTACCGGCATAGATCCTCTCTGCTCCCTCCGGCGCCCAGTCGAGGAGAACCGGGTTGCTCAGGTAGTCATACACGACGACATCCGCCTTTTCGATGCACTGCCTGCCTTTGATGGTCATCAGGAGCGGATCCCCCGGACCGGCTCCCACCAGATAGCATATTCCTTTCGGCATCCGTGCAGGATGCAGGGAAATCATCCGGCGATCAAGGAATCCGGTTGCCCTGGCTCCATGTGTCCCTTTTGGGACAGCCAGAACCGGAGGTCGCCGATCGTCATCGGGGCGGCGAAGAGATATCCCTGCCCGTATTCCACGCCGATGCTTTTGAGATATTCCGCCTGGTTGGTCTTTTCAATGCCCTCTGCGATCATTTCCATCCCGCAGGTCCGTCCGATCGAGACGATCTGGTCCACGAGACCGGAACTTTTCCCTTCGGTGGTAATGCCGTCCACGAATGCTTTGTCCACCTTGAGGAAATCGAACGGGAAAAGGGACAGGTAGCGAAGGTTGGAATACCCGGTGCCGAAGTCGTCCACAGCCAGCCGGATCCCGAGGTCCTTCATGACGCGGAGCTGGACGAGGGCGGCATCGGTCAGTGACGTGCTCTCCGTGAGTTCGAAGGAAATGTTTTTGTAGGAAAAACTTCCTTTGATCAGCCGGTTCACGTGGGCGGGGAAGGAAGGGTTGATCAGGGTCTGAACGGGGATGTTGATCGCCGCATGCAGGTGGGGATGTGCCGCAAAGATCGGAGCCAGTTCCTCGAGTGCCCGGACCATCATGCACTCGGTGAGCTGGGTGATGAGCCCGGTGCGCTCGGCTTCGGGAATGAAAGCCAGTGGCGGAATCAGTCCGCGGACCGGATGCTTCCAGCGCATCAACACCTCCATGCCCACGCAGTGTCCGGTCTGCAGGTTCAGGATCGGCTGGTAATGCGCAACGATTTGCTTGAGCCGGGCTGCCTCGCGCAGTTCGGCTTCCAGCGAGAGCGTCTGAGCCGTGGCCATCCAGGCCGCCATGAGAAAACAGAGGGTCAACAATATGGCCAGGCCGCTGTAGATCGGCAGTTTCTGTCCCCAGAGCTCCCATAGCACCGGCTTGGGCAGCAGGGCGACGACGGAATAATCATACCCGGGCACCCTTCGTGCGAAGATCAGTTCCCCGTCCGTTTCGGAAAGTCCGCAAGCCGGGGGTTTGGAAGGTGGCGTCGTGACATTCCAAGCGTTCAGGGAATTGTCCAAAACGTTTCCGTCCGGCTCGAGAAAGAAAATGGCATGGTTGTTCTTCCTGTCCCCGTATCGCATCAACTCGCCAAGGCTCTGGAGGGGGATTGAAAGCGCCCAGAAGTAGTTTTTTCCCGGGTTGAAATTCAGGGCGATCGCATCCGCCTTCCCGGTCTGGTCCGACCGGGAGAGAAGTTTGACGTCTCCAGGAGGCGCAAGCCGGCGGAGCTTTGCATCAAGCGGGGTGGAATTCTCCACGATTCCAATATCCGTGCAGACGATTTGACCGTCCTTCACCAACCAGGCCTCGCGGTAGACCGTGCTGTCGAGAATGAGCCGGCGTAGCAGCGTGGCCGTCTGAGCGGAGATCTCCCCGCCCGTCGCCTGATCCAGAAGCGCCAGTTTCGATCGGGCTCCGTTCATGATCCGGGAGATGGCGTCCGTCCAGGCCGCGGTCGTCTCCTCCATCGACTCGATGGCGCTCAGGCGGGTCTGGCGGTAGGAGAACGTGGCCGAGCCGACCAGCACGCTGATTGTTCCGATGGCGGCCACGAGGAGAATCAGCAGGCGGAACGTGCGGTTTTGAAGAGCAGGGAGGGGCATGCTTCCTTTGTGGGATTCTCCAAACAGTGAGAACAAGCACAGTATCATTCTCTCCGGGGCATGAAAAGAGCGAACGTGAAAGATTCTTTCCCATTGCACCGGAGGCTGTCCCGTGGAAAATATCCGCCCATCAGCAAGAAATATTACAGTTGGGAAAGCCAGGACCGCCGGAAGCCGTTCTATGCGCGCAAGCGCCTGTGGATTCCCCTCGTGGTGATCGCGCTCGCGGCCTTCGCCGCCTGGGTGGGATTCGGCATCCTTTCATTCCAATACGAGAAGCGGGCGGAGGAATTCGATCTCTCGAAAGTCGGGGAGATGGAATCCGCCTCGATCCTTTACGACCGGAACGGCAACGAATTCGGGAAGCTATTCATCCAGAACCGCCAGCCGGTCCCGTTTGACAGGCTTCCTCAGATGCTGGTCAAGGCGGTCATCGCCGCTGAGGACAACAAATTCTACGAGCACGACGGGGTGGATTACATGGGCATCCTGCGTGCGGCGATTGCCAACTACCGGCGGGGGAAAATTTCGCAGGGGGCGAGCACGGTCACCCAGCAGCTTGCCCGGAATTCCTTTGAGCTCCGCGAGCGGACCTACCAGAGAAAGCTCATCGAGACGTTCCTCTCCTGGCGGATCGAAAAAAACTTCACCAAGGACCGGATCATGGAACTCTACCTGAACCGCGTCTATTTCGGGAGCGGGTTCTACGGGGCCGAGGCCGCGGCCCGCGGGTATTTCGGGCGCCCGGCTAAGGACCTCGACATCGGCCAGTGCGCGATGCTTGCGGGACTGCTTAAAAGCCCGCAGGCGCTCTCCCCCTGGAACAACATCGAAGGTGCCACCGAGACCCGGAATTTTGTTCTGCAAAGGATGAGGGACATGGGGTTCATCACCCGCGAGCAGCTTCGCGAGCAGACCGAGATGAAGCTCTTTGTGGTCAAGCGAATGAACCCGTTCAAGGTGTCCTACGCGGTGGATCTCATCCGGCAGCAGGCGATCAAGGCGCTCGGATTCGACCAGGCGATGAACGGCGGATACCGGATCGAGACAACTCTGGACTCCGAGATGCAGCGCACCGCGGATCGCGCGGTTCGCGATACGCTTTCCCAACTCGAGTCTGCTCCCGGCTACACCCACCCGACATTCGCCAAATACCGCGAGACGACGAAGGCGATGGAGGACGCGATCAACAGGGGGAACATGTCGGTGAAAATGCCGGAGCCTAAATACATTCAGGGGGCCGCGCTCGTCCTCGACAACGCAACGGGCGGCATTCTTGCCATGGTGGGTGGCAGGGATTTCAAGCACAGCGAATACAACCGCGCCGTCCAGGGAACCCGGCCGGCCGGCACGGCATTCACGCCGTTTGTTTTTGCCGCAGCTTACGAATCGGGGATTTTTCCCGGCGAGATTGTCCAGGATGCCTGCATCGACAACCGCTACGTGATGGTGGGAGGGGAGACCGGGATTCTGGGCGAGTGGGGCGTCGAGCGTCCGGACAATGAATACGAGGGAGCGATGACGACGCGCGATGCTCTTGTCAAAGGCAAGAACTCGGCCACCGTCCGCCTCGGGATGAAAGCCGGTTTGGAAGCGCTCAAAAAAACAAGCGCGGCAGCCGGGATCACTTCTCCGCTTCGCGATTACGCAAACAGTTTTCTCGGGAGCAGCGAGGTCACCCTCGACGAACTCACGCTCGGTTACACGATTTTTCCCAATGGAGGGGAACGTCCGGCCGAGGCGCGCATCATCCGCCGGATTCTGGATTCTGAAGGAAAGGTCATCTATGAATCGCCGAGGAAAATGGTCCAAGCGGTCGCGCCTTCGACCGCGTTCCAGGTTCATGCCGGCCTTGCGGACATCATGCAGCGCGGCGCCGGCGCCGGGGCTGCAGAACTCGGGCTTGCCCCGATGCCCGTGGCAGGAAAATCCGGGACCGCCTACAATTTCACGGACACCTATTTTTTCGGCTACACGAACGCGGTGACCTGTGGCGTGTGGGTCGGGTTTGACAAGCCGACGAAAATTTTCCGCGGAGCCTTCGGAAAGGACCTCGCCCTTCCCATCTGGACGAAGATCATGAACGCTGCCGCCAAGCCGTTCCCGCCGCTTCCCGTCAGCAAGCCTTCCGAGCTTCAGGAGGTGGAGATCTGCCGAACTTCCGGCCTGCTCGCGACTCCGAAATGCAAAATTGATGTGACAGATGCCGGCGGTGCGATTTCCAGCTCCCAGCCGCTTTCCTACATAGAGTATGCGACTGCAAATCAGGTGCCCCAGATCCGCTGCGATATCCATGGCGGCGGGGTGAGGAACTACGCCAAGCAGTTTGACGAGGCCGGATGGCCACGCGCCGCAACAGCAGTAGATCTTTCAACAATCCGTCCGGTGGCGGTTTCAGCACCGACATTGCTCGGCTTCAACGACGTGTATCAGGCTGTCCGCCCGGGCATGGAGCAGCTCGATGACGGGTCGATTCCGGTGGCGAGGGCGATCCCGGTCACCAAGGAAGCCCCGGAAGGAGCAGCGCCGGAAGCTGGCGCCCCAGCCGACGTTCCGGCGCAAGTCGCTGTGGCGCCGGTCGAGGAGCCGGAAGTTCGCAAGGCGGAAAGCGTCGCTCCCCTGGATTCGCCGCTCGACCGGCCGGTCATCCAGCTCCCCCCGCCTTCTCCGATCGATTTCCAGTGAGCGCCGTTCGTCTTTTCTCCCCAACCGCACTGCTAGGCATTCTTCTGGCGTTTTCGGTTCCGCTTCCGGCGGCGGACGTGCTTTCCATTTCACTCGAGGATGCGATCCGGATGGCGCTCGGGAAAAATTTCCAGATCCGGGCCGAGCGGTTCACTCCGCAGATCGCGCGCGCCCGCCAGCTTTCGGCGTCCGGGAAATTTGATCCCGTCGCGGAGGTTTCGGTGACTTATGACGAGAACAACCAGGAATTGCGCACGCTGAACAACGAACTGGTCGCCCCGGTTGCGGTTGGCGGAGAGACGCCCGACCTCTTCGCCCGCACGAGCGGGCTCGAGGTGGACTCCAGTATTTCCGGCCTGAGCCCTTGGGGGATGACATATGATCTTGGCGCCTCTGCCACCAGGAACACCGACAACCGGATCTCGAACGACAAGTTCAACTCGTTCTTCGGCCTCTCGCTCACCCAGCCGCTCCTGAGGAATTTCGGGACGGATGTGAACCTCGCACAGCTCCGGATCGCACGGGCCGACCGCGCGATCTCGGAATGGACGCTCCGCGAAAAGATCATCCAGGTCGTCACCGATACCGTGAATACCTACTGCGACCTCTTTGTGGCCAAGGAGAACCTCGGCGTCGAGGAACGCTCGAGATCGCTCGCGGCCCAGCTCCTTTCTGACAATCTCAAGCGCGCGGAAATCGGGGTCATGTCGCCGCTCGATGTCATGCAGGCGCGCGCGGATCTTGCCGCCCGCGACGAGCGGGTGATCGTGGCCAAGCGCACGATGCTGGACAACGAGAACTTCCTCAAGCAGCTCGTGACCGACGAGGTCTTCCGCGTCCTGCAGACCCAGGTCGAGATCAAATCCCTGCCCGACCTCCCCGATGCCAGGGCCGACAAGGAAAAGGATTTTCCTTTGGCTTTCCAGATGAGGCCCGACTACCGGCAGGCGCTCCTGGAGCTGCAAAAGCGGCAGATCAACGTCGTCTTCGCAAGGAACCAGACCCTTCCGCGACTCGACCTCGTCGCGAGCTTCGGGGTCAACGGGATCGATACATCGCTCGCGGAAAGCTTTCAGCGTGTCAGCGGGCAGGACACCAACAACTTCTCATGGACGGCTGGTGTCGTGGGCAGCCTCCCCGTCCCCAACCGCGAGGCGCGCGGGGAATCCGAAGCGCGGCAGCTTGAAACCGCCCGCGCGCTCGTCGAACTCAAACGCCTCGAGCAATCCATCCTAGTCGAGGCCGACAACGCCGCCGGACAGATCGAGACGACCAAGGAGCGCATCGCCGCCACATCCTCCGCCCTCGAATTCGCCCGGATGACCCTCGATGCCGCCCAGACCCGCCTCGCCAGCGGGACCACCACCACATTCGAGGTCCTCCAGTTCCAGCGCGACTTCGCCACTGCTGAGATCAGCGCCATCCGCGCCCGCGCCGACCACATCCGCGCGATCGCCTCCTATGCCCGCGTCACTGGCCTCACCCTCGCTAAAAACCGGATCTCCACGTGTTGCCTCAATGAAAAAAGACACTTTGGGATAAAATAGATTTGTTTCCTTTGGCGTATCGCGAGGCTTGTTCATAAACGCCCGGAGGGCGAGGTAGCGGCAGCCCGAGCCCGAAGGGCAGAGCTCGGGCGCTGGCGCCAAGCCAGAGCTACCGGTTTGTGAGCAAGCCGGTCTTCGCGCTTTCAGGCAGCCCAGCGCACCGGGCGGCGGACCTGGAGACGCAGGACGGCGCGCAGTTTGCGTTCGATGGTGCGCTTGAGAGCGAAGGGATTGAGGGAGTCCAGATGGCTCTGCAGGTCGGCCAAGCGCGCTGGATCGACCTGCGTGCAGGCCTTCAGGCGCTCGAAGGGAGTGGCCGGCTTGTCGTAGATGCGCTTTTTGCGGCTGCCGACCACCTCGGTGCGCAGATGCTTCATGGCCGGGGAGAAGAAGTTTCGGAACCACCCCCACTCGCGGGCGTAGAGGTCGTTGAGCAACCCGGCAGCGCGTTCTCCCTCCAGGCGTCCGTAGCCCACCAGCTGGCGCACGTGGGTCCAGTTTTTTTGCTCCACGCGGGCGTTGTCGTTCTTGCGGTAGGCCCGCGAGCGGGTGAAGGCCACCGGCGCAGGGCGCTGGCCGAAGTATCCCACCAGATGCCAGTTCAAAAACTCCCCTCCATTGTCGGTGTCGAAGCCCAGGATCGGGAACGGCAGCCCCGCCTCAATCTGCGCGATGCGCTCTGCCACAGCCTCCTGCCCACGGTTGGCCACCGCGCGGGTTTCTGTCCACTGGGTGTGGACGTCGGTGGCCGTGAGGCTCCAGCAGAACTCCCCGGCCATCGATTCCCCGCAATGGGCCACCGTGTCTGCTTCGATGTAGCCGGGACCCCCCACATCCCAGTGTTCGGTGCGGATCGGGATCAGCCGACGCAGCAGCGTGCCCGGTCGGGTCCCGCTCCGGCCACGACCTCCGGCCGACGCACGACACGGGGCCAAAAGCCGGTCGAGCGTGGCGGCACTGGCCTCCAAGATTTGCTCCCTGAGCTTCGCAACCAACTCCCCGTGCTCCTTCTCGTAATGCGGCAACCACAACCCCAACGCCTCTTTGAGCCGCTTGCCGCAGGGCTGCTCGGCTGCCAGCCAGATCGTTTTGATCACCTCCCTCTCCGCCGCCCCGTAGCGCTGCCGGGAGCCCCCGCGCTTGAGACCTCGCCCCCCGGCTATCTCACGCCGACCTCCCAGCACTTTCATCGCATACTTGCGCTCGTATCCGCACACCGCGCACACCTCGTCCAGCAACCGGCTCCGCCCTTCTCGACTACGGTGACGATAGCGTTCCCGCATCAATCTCATGAACTCCGATCGACTCTTTACACTCATTTTTAAGGCCACCGGGACATGGTGTCTTTTTCATTGAGGCAACGTATCTTTTCCGCTCCTCCTGCTTTTCCCGCCACGGTGTCTTTTCATTTGAGTCAATTCGCGCGCGGAAGATCGGTTGTTTTTCCCTTGCACCCGGCGCCACTTTACCCCATGTTCCTACCCCCGCCACGACCCTATCGTCCAGCGGTTAGGACACCGCCCTTTCACGGCGGTAACACGGGTTCGAATCCCGTTAGGGTCGCTATTTTTTACTCTGAAAAATGACGATCTCCTCTGTAGAGCGAATTCGTTTGGTGGCCGTTGGTGATCAAAAAACGCCATTTGAGCCTGTTTTCCGCTAGGGAAAATTAGGGAAAATGGCGCGCCTTTCCCCAAAACAAGATGGGCGAAAACCGTTGCGGCCGGGAGGGGGTAAACAAAATGAGCCGGAACCGAAAATAAATTGGATTTTTCGGAAAGTTGTCCTCCAAACGGATGAGCATTGACCCGCTCCTGACCATCCCCGAAGCCGCTGAGTGTTTGAAAATCGGCACCAGCACCCTTCGTCGTTACCTCAGGCGCCGGCTACTGCCGAAGGTCGTCCTTCCGGGGGGCGATCAACGGGTCCGCTTAACCCGAAAACGGCGATTGAAGCATGGGCACGTTGCGCAACTAAATCGCACATCCCGGGCGGGCGGAAGCCCACGAACTG
>Ga0247841_10011590_pt1 | contig 11697 bp, 10 predicted proteins | sample LaCruzMarch2015__2_FD_192410 | JGI IMG/M metagenome (GOLD analysis project Ga0247841, IMG submission 192410) | Freshwater microbial communities from meromictic Lake La Cruz, Castile-La Mancha, Spain - LaCruzMarch2015_18m | ecosystem: Environmental > Aquatic > Freshwater > Lake | place: Spain...
AACACGGAAAGGTGAATATTCGTGAAAATTGACGATCCGGCCTTCATAAAATGCTTTTTTCTTCCTGGTTACCTGAACGTCAACAATGTCGCCGGGCACGCCAAAAGGGATAAATACCACCCGGTTATCCACCCGTCCCACTGCTTTTCCTTCTGCACCTGCGTCGAGAATCTCAACCTTTTCTAAAAAGGGGAGAAACTGCTTCCTGTTTGATCTTCTGTTCATATCTGCGCCAAAGTTAACCTAAAGAGGTGTTCTGACAAACCTGTCTTATTGAGTTTCTTATCATTTTTTGTTGAAATCGGGTTTTGAAATCGTAAATTTGTACATCTAACGCCTGAACAATGAAAATCCTGCCTGTCGGAAAAATACGTGAGGCCGATGCCTACACTATAAATAATGAGCCTGTTGCATCGGTTGATTTGATGGAAAGAGCTGCCACAACCTGTTACGGATGGTTAAAAAAACATGTCGATGACAACCGGAATATTCTGGTATTCTGCGGGCTGGGAAATAACGGCGGAGATGGACTTGTTATCGCCCGGCTATTGGCTCAGGATAATTTTAAGGTTACTGTCTGTGTGGTCAGGTATGCTGAAAAATGTTCGGACGATTTTGAGATTAATTATGATCGTTTGAAAGAGGTTCCTAAAGTAAATATTGTTGAACTGAAGGAAGGTGAAGCATTGCCGGTTATCCATAATGAAGATATAGTGATAGATGCGATTTTCGGATCCGGTTTGACCAAGCCGGTTATGGATTTCCCGGCTCGGGTCATCCGTCATATCAACGGCAGCCAGGCGTTGGTTGTGGCTATTGATATGCCTTCCGGTTTATTTAGCGATGAATTTACAGATATTAAAGCTGGGGCGGTGATACAGGCGGATTTTACCCTTTCGTTCCAGTTCCCAAAATTAGCTTTTATGTTTCCTGAAAACGACAGCCTGGTGGGGGAGTGGAAGCTATTTGACATTGGCTTGCAGAAGGATTTTATTCAACAGGTCGAAACGAAAAATTTCTTATTGACACGGAAAATGGTCTCTGGTTTACTGAAGCCCAGGACTAAATTTGCCCATAAAGGTAATTTTGGCCATGCGCTGCTCATTGCCGGCGGCTACGGTAAAATGGGGGCATCGGTACTTGCTTCAAAAGCCTGCCTGCGGTCGGGTGTTGGCCTGTTGCATACCCACACTCCAGCGAAGGGCTGCTATATTATTCAAACGGCAGTTCCCGAAGCCATGGTGACTATTGACCCGGATGAAGAGTGCTTCTCCGCTTTGCCTGACCTGGTGTCGTTCACGGCAATAGGTATCGGGCCGGGAATTGGGTTTAATGAAAAAACTAAAAAAGGATTGAAACTCCTCATCCAGAATTCGGCCGTTCCGTTATTAATTGATGCCGATGCAATTACAATTCTTGGAGAAAATAAAACCTGGATTCCTTTTGTACCAATGAATAGCGTTTTTACACCTCACCCTAAAGAATTCGAAAGACTGGTAGGGAAAGCTAAAGATGATTTCCACCGTAACCGGTTGCAGCGGGAGTTTTCCATCAGATATGGCGTATTTGTCGTGCTTAAAGGCGCTCATACCTGCATTTGCGGCCCTGATGGGATTTGTTACTTTAATACGACAGGAAACCCGGGAATGGCGACAGGAGGAAGCGGTGATGTGCTTACAGGGCTGATCCTGGGGCTTCTGGCGCAAAAATACCATCCAGGAGATGCTTGCCTGCTTGGTGTTTATTTACATGGCCTGGCAGGTGACCTGGCAGCAAAAAAGCAAGGGATGGAGGCTATGGTTGCAGGGGATATCGTTAATCAGATAGGGAAAGCGTTTAAAAAGGTTTAAGGTTTTAGGTTTAAGGTTTAAGTGTTAAGGTTTAAGTGTTAAGGTTTAAGGTTTAAGTTCGGGAATTTTGTTTAACACTTCGTGGTTCTTCGTGTCGACTTTATGCTATTTGTAATTGATTTTCAGACAATAAAAAAGTCCATCACTTAAACCTTAAACCTTAAACCTAAAAACTCAAAACTACATTGCTTCTGCTGCTTCCGGCACAAAATCCTCTTCGACCCTTAAGTTGTCGATGATAAAGTTCTGCCGGTCAGGGGTATTCTTGCCCATATAAAATTCGAGGAGAACTTTGATAGAGGATTCTCTTTCCATCAATACCGGCTCAAGGCGCATATTATTGCCGATGAAATAACTGAACTCGCCGGGAGAAATTTCGCCAAGTCCTTTAAAACGGGTGATCTCGGCATTTTGTCCTAATTTATTAAGGGCATTTTGCTTTTCTTCCCCGGAATAACAATAGATGGTTTCTTTCTTGTTCCTGACCCTGAATAAGGGTGTTGTGAGGATATAAAGATGGCCCGCTTTAACCAGGTCGGGATAAAACTGCAGGAAGAAGGTCATTAACAGCAGCCGGATATGCATACCGTCCACATCAGCATCAGTAGCGATTACTACAAGGTTATAACGCAGGTTCTCAAGGCTTTCATCTACATTCAATGCCGACTGCAGCAAATTGAACTCTTCGTTCTGGTATACGATCTTTTTTGTCAGGCCATATACATTAAGCGGTTTGCCTTTCAAGCTAAATACAGCCTGCGTGCTTACCTGTCTTGCTTTGGTGATTGAACCGCTGGCACTGTCGCCTTCGGTAATGAAGATGGTGCTTTCTAAACGGTCCTCGTGGTTGGTGTTATAATGAACTTTACAATCACGAAGCTTTTTATTATGCAGACTTGCCTTCTTTACACTTTCCTTTGCAAGCTTCTTAATGTCAGCTAAATCTTTCCGCTCTTTTTCAGACTGAAGTATCTTAAGCTGCAATGCTTCAGCGGTATCCGGGTTCATGTGCAGGTAATTATCAAGATTCTTCTTAATAATATCCATCACATAATTACGGATGCTTTGCCCATTGGGTTCCATATGCATGGAGCCCAGCTTGGTTTTTGTCTGCGACTCAAAAATCGGTTCCTGGACTTTCAGGCTGATGGCAGCCATGATCGAAGCGCGGATATCGTTTGTATCGTAATCTTTATTGTAAAATTCCCTGATGGTTTTAACGATGGCTTCGCGGAACGATTGCAGATGAGTACCGCCCTGGGGAGTAAACTGGCCGTTGACAAAAGAATAATACTCCTCGCCATATTGCTTTGAACTGTGAGTGAAAGCACATTCAAAATCATCATCTTTAATATGGATAATGGGATAATGGGCACCGCCATTACCATTAAGATAGAGGTTCAGCAGATCGAGCAGTCCATTTTTTGCCTGGAATTTCTCTCCGTTAAGGGTAAGTATCAGTCCATTGTTCAGGAAAGCATAGTTCCACAGCAGTTTCTCAACATATTCTGTAATGTAGTAATAATGCCCGAAAATTTTATCATCCGGTATAAAAGAGATTTCGGTGCCCTGAGTAAGGCTGCAATCGACAATTGCATGATCCTGGGTGATTACACCTCTTTCATATTCGACGATCTTTGTTTTACCTTCCCTGATTGATTGTGCTTTAAAGTATGATGACAGCGCATTGACCGCTTTGGATCCTACGCCGTTCAACCCGACAGCTTTTTTGAAAACCTTGGAATCGTATTTAGCCCCGGTATTTATCCGTGAGACGCAGTCAATCACTTTACCAAGAGGCATTCCACGGCCAAAGTCCCTGATAGTGACAGTTTTTTCCCTGATCGAAAGATCGATCCGGTTTCCGTAACCCATGACATGTTCATCGATGCAGTTGTCAAGTATTTCTTTCATCAGGACGTAGATGCCATCATCCTGAGCCGCACCGTCTCCTAACTTTCCGATATACATGCCAGGTCTGAGCCGGATATGTTCGCGCCAATCGAGCGATTTAATGCTGTCTTCTGTATATTTTTCTGAGGTCACTGATTTGAAAATATTCGCAAAGGTAACATCAGCAATCCTTTGTTTTTCGGGCACATCACGAAACTTATGAATAATTTGATGTTGAAAAATGCTTTTTAGGGACTCCAGCCCGAGGGCTGGAGTCCCTTTTTTTTACCTTTGACCTTAGCAAAACCTCTCTTATGTCCAGATTCTTTAAAGTTTTCCAAGCCCTCAGCCTTGTCATCCGCAACCCATGGCTGTTAAATAAAGTATTGGATGACGACCGTTTCTGGAAAAATAAAGTTTCAAAACAATTTGGATTTCCTTCCGGACTCCCCGTCATCAGGGCAGAAGAACTCTTTGGTGATTTCTCTGAAACGGTTGAACCATTTGCTTTCCTGGATGGCGGATCATTGCCGACCGACCTGGCACTGCTTAAAAAACTGGCCCGCAGGATCCCACATTGCAGCTATTTCGAAATTGGAACCTGGCGTGGCGAAAGTGTTGCTAATGTGGCTTCAGTGGCAGAGACCTGCTTTACCCTCAATCTTTCTGCAGTTGAAATGAAGAGCATGGAATTAGATCAGCGTTATATTGACCTGCACAGGTTTTATTCCCGGAATATTCCTAATGTCATACATCTTGAGGGAAATACCCTTTCCTATGATTTCAAAGCTTTAAACCGCAAATTTGATCTGATCTTCATTGATGGTGACCACCATTTTAAAATGGTTAAAAATGATACGCAGAAAGTTCTCAGTCAATTGATTCATGAGAATTCCGTGATTGTCTGGCACGATTATGCATTAAACCCGGAAACCGTTCGTAATGAAGTTTTAGCAGGCATTCTCGACGGATGCCCTGTATCCTTTCACAAGAATATCTTCCACATCGCACATACTTTATCTGCTGTCTATTTACCAGGCCATACCGGTGAAAAATATTTGGATGTTCCTGTTGAACCCTCCGGGTCTTTTCAGGTCGATATCCGGTTTCACGAAGGGACTCCATCCCACCTTCTTAAGCTATGATCGCCCCTTTATTTGCATAATAATAATAAGTTCAGCCTTTATTTGCCTGATATCTCCCCGCGAAGGCATAAGATCTTTATACCAGTATTTATTTTCCTTGTTAAAAAGTGTCATCAGAATTATAGTCGTTATCAGATAAGAAAGAGAGGTTGCCACACCTGCTCCTGCCATACTGAATACCGGGATAAGCGTGAAATAAAGTATGACGGAAGCAATGAGCCCAAGTGAAGATGCCATAGCGTTGATTTGATATCGGCCTGTCCCGGAAAAATAATGACCGGTAAGGATAGAAAAGTTATAGACCATCACTCCAAAAGCCAATGTCCAGATCACCAAACGGGTATCTGAAAATCCCTCTCCAAAAATAAAGACATAAAATGAAGAAGGAAGTAACATCAAGGGGATGAGGATGATCAGGCTTGCTATCACGCTGAATTTAATCAGCCTTACCGTTAGTCTGGCCGCTTCCGGCCGGTTCTGGATGTTGGAGATCCTTGCATATTGCACCATCGAAATACTCTTTGAAATCAGCCAAATCGACTCTGCTAACGAAATGCCGTTGGAATATACCCCGACAGCCGCCTCGCCATGATAATGATCAAGTACATAGTAGCTGAGCCTGAAACTGAGCATCTGCGTAATATGGGCAACCTGGTTCAATATGCCATAACGGACCATTTCAATAGCTATTTGCCTGTATTCTTTTAAACTATGCCTGGTAATCCTGCCACAATACTTATTATAGTAAGCAAAACTGACCAAAACCGAAAGACCGAATGAAAAGTAAAGAGAATAGATATAATCCAGGATCCCGGGCTCTTCTTTTATGGTGAATAAAATCAACAGGCTGATAATGAGAATGGCAGGCTGTATCAAACTGATCAGATTTGATGTGCCGATCTTTTCTTTTCCTATTAAAATCGAGGTATTGATTGCTACGAATGAATTCAGTATCGAAAGGATGCAAATATGAAGAATAAGCCTTTCTTCGACAATTGGAAAAAGCAGAAGAACAAAATAGGAAACCAAACCAACCAGGATGGTCCAGAGATATGAGGGAACGATAAGCAAAGAGGGTGTATGCCTGGGGACGAGGTAAACCAGTGTACCCCCACCCACTAAATTTGCAAAGACCAGTACAAAAGTGATTGTGGTAATAACAAGGCTCTGTAAGCCTTTTCCAGCCGGACCAAGGTATTGAGATAATATGATTGCTATCAGGAGGTTGATAACAGCAGAAAGCGCCCTGGTGCCAAAAGTATTGAGGATTTTACGGAACAAGGTTGGTTATTGGTTATTGGTTATTGGTTATTGGTTATTGGTTATTGGTTATTGGGTATTGGTTATTGGGTATTGGTTATTGGGTATTGGTTATTGGTTATTGGGTATTACTGAAGTGTAAACCTCTGCCAACCGTAATCCAATCACTTCCTTACTGAAATGACTTTTAGCGTATTCCCTGATCTTTTCTTTACTATATTCATCATGATGATCGAGCATATAATTAATTTTTTCGAGGAGATCACCTTCATCTTCACTCGGGATCAGCAAACCAAGGTCATTATTGAGGTGTTCACTGATTCCTCCCACATTTGTCGATAATACCGGAACACCGCAGGCAAAACTTTCAAGTATAACAACTGGCAGATTTTCAAATCTGCTGAACAACACCTGGAAGTCAGCATTTGCCATCAGCCTGGCTAAATCATCATTTTCCTTTAATCCATGGAAAAATACGGAACGGCCTTCAATATTTAACTCTTTAGCATAACTGATAAGCTTTTCCAGGTGAATGCCTTCCCCCACCATCTGGCAGACCCAATCTGAACGCTTTTCCGAGAGTTTCTTTAAAACCCGCAGGATACCTGAAATGTTTTTTTGCTTATCTTCAAAACAAGACACATGGATGAAATTCTTTTTCACATTCCCCAACTTATTTTCCATTATATCAAACATCTTCATGTCAACAACATTTGGAATGATCTGATAATTGGAGTTCTTCAAACCATGGCTTTCCATCGCTTTCCTGAGGTTTTCAGTAACCGGCATGACCGCCGAGGCATTCCTGATGACCAACCTTGTAACTGCTTTCCGCAACAGGCCTTTGAAATTTTCCATCTGCGGAAGATACCTTGTCCAGTGCTCTGTAATGATATAGGGTGTGCCGCTTATCCATTTGAAGAGCAAAGCCACCATTCCCAAACGGGTTAAAACATTAACATGGATGAGGTCAGGCCGGCCAAATTCTTGCTTAATTATTTTTAATCCCCGGTAATGATACTTTATAAACCGACAGAGATTCAGCAGTGGATTGATAATAGGAATTGAAGGCCGAAATGGCTTGTAATAGATCTTTACCTGAAAAAGTTCATCATCACGAAACCGTTCAATCTCGATTCCTTTGCCTTTTAATTCGTAATCCTGGTGAATATATAGCACCGCCACATCAACATAACCTGAAACAGACCGTGCATGCCGTTCGATAAACAAACCCTGCATCGGATCGTAACGGTTCGGATACCATCGTGGTAGGTAGAGGACTTTCAGTTTCATAGCTTTAGCCATCGTGCATCGTGACAATTGTTAAATTGTTAAATTGTTAAATTGTTAAATTGTTATTCAAAATGACCACATAATGACAACTTAATGACCTTTTAATGACAACTTAATGACCTTTGCTTAACGTTCTTTCCACCGCCAAAATTGCATTCTCAGTTCTTCCCCTACCTTTTCCCGAAATAATAGCAAATTCAACATTTAATCCCTGCAATTCTTTCAGGTAGATGTCGAATAATTCTTCCCGTTGTCCGGGATGTTCACGCAAAGGATCTTCTACCCAGGGCAGGTCGATGTCGCAAAGTAAATATAAGTCATAGCGGTGACTTTTTACCTGTTCTTCTATCCAGGGATCACATTTACCGTATTTAAAGTTGCTCCAGATCTTCGTGACCAGAAAATCGGTATCGCAAAACAAGATACTTCCGGCTTTTCCAGCCATCGTGTTTTCCTGTTCCAACTGTTTTTTTGCAATTACTGCAATATCTTCAAACATATATGCTCTGCAAAGTTTAATAAGGTAATCCCTTGCAACCTCAGGAACCCAAAGTGCATGATAATGAACGGCTAATTGTTCTGCCAGCTCAGATTTGCCGGTCGATTCCGGCCCGGTAATGGCGATTCTCTTTAAGTTCAAAGTGCAAAGTTAAAGTTAATAGTTATAGAGTTTTTGAGCTCATTTTAGACTTTGCACTTTGCACTTTGCACTTTGCCCGCCATTCTATGTAGCCGGCAATAGCCAGGATCAAAAAGATTGTAAACTGAAAGCTGGTTAAAACCAATCCTTTACTGGCAAATAGAGGTATCGAGACCAGGTCGCCTGCAATCCAGAACAGCCAGTTTTCGATCTTTTTCAGTGCCATCAACCACATGCCAATAATAAAAATGGCTGTGGTCAGGGCATCCCAGATAGGAACATTGCTGTCGGTAAAGTTTTTCAGAATATATACCAGGATAAAGAAAAACATGATCATCCCGACCACTGAAAGAATCCACTCATGTTTTGTTGCCCGGGTAATGGGCCTCGCCGGCTGATCCCCGATTTTCCGGCTCCATTTTACCCAGCCGTAAATGCTCATAACAAAATAAAAAGCATTGATGCTCATATCGGCATAAAGCTTTACGGAAAGGCATAGGTACACATAAATCAATACACTGATAATCCCGGTTGGATAAACCAGGATATTTTCCTTTTTTGCAAACCAAACACTAAGTAAACCGGTAATGACTGCTATTGCTTCGGTCCAGGTGGAAGACAGGACATTCTCATACAGTGTGTTAATTATTGAAAGCAATATCATCCGGCTTCCTTCGTGTTTAGATCAGCATTGATGATCTTTATAATAAAAACAGAATGGGGATGGTTGAACGATTGCCGGATCTCCTTTGTCAGGGCATTCATCACGATATCATAATCGCCGAATACCTGCGTACTCATTCCGTTTGTCCGAACAATAAGCCCTTCATAAGAATTAATCCGGTCGATGAATTCACGGATCGGTGGGACGTATTCTTTATCAAGCGGGTAATAACTGATTTCTGCAGATGTTTTCATGTTAAAATATTATTTTACAAATTTAAAAATATTGAAATTACTTTGTATTATAAAGTATATCGTTAAATTTGTTTCAAATAAAGTATGGATTCTTAACACAAATCATATGAAAAAGAATTATTTAGTCTGGATCGGTATAATTATTACCGCTTTCTTTATGAGTGGCTGCCTTACCTGTGAGAAAAAGGAATACACCTTTGATTTTACTGGCAAAGACTCTGGCCGTCTTACTATCAAGTACATCAACCTGATGTCGACGATGGATGATACGGTGGATATATCTGAAGAAGATTTCTCAAGTTTGATTACTGATTACTATGAAGGAACTGAAATTGAAAATGAGTTTCCTGATGCTGTCGTTGTCAGTAAAAGATTATTTGAGGAGAATGGCGTTCTATGCGGCGAGATCGTTCTGGAATTTACAGACCTTGCCATGGGCCATCTTTATCAGTATAAAGACAAAGGCCCTTTGATGTATTGCCTGAGCTGCTATTCGATTGATTCGGAATACTATGCTGAATCAAATGGTGAATATGGCGGAGATGTAATGCCCGTGGTATTTTGGGATCCCGGATTAAAGAGTCTTACTTTATCGACTGATGTTACTTTCCCGGATGAAACTACCGTCAGCCTTCTTGAAAAATATACAGAATGGGAGGCTGGAAAATAATTGCCTGTCTTATTTGATGAAGCCCGGGAAAGTTATCTATCGCATGTCAATCACCTCAACACCCGGGTAATCCCCGGCATTAAATGTGAAGTCAGTTGCTTTGACCGCAACATTTGGCTCAAACCTGCTTACCACGTAAGTGAATGTATTGCCGCTCTTATCCTGTATTGCAATCCGGGTAATCCGGTACAGTTCCTTGTCGATATTTAGTTCAACGGTCGTAAATGTTTTATCAGCATTAGGTTTAAGCTCGATAACATATTGAGCGCGACCGTCTTTGGTAATATCGTTAAGCAATTTGGATTTATAATCTTCACTGTAAGAGGTCAGTAAACGTGTCGGGGTAAGAGCGTTTTCATCATCTTCTACGGTATTGATTTGAACTTCATTGGCTTCCGTGATATAAGTCCACGACGTTTTGCTGTCAGATATAACCTTCTGTCCCGCAATATCCAGCCGGTACTGGTCGCCTTTTACAAGCAACACACCTGTTTCTGATTCATGAACCTTTGCCGACGGGTTGTCCATATTGTAAGTAAAGCTGATCCGGATGGTGGAAAATGATTTTGTGTTTTCGGAAACTTGCTTTAAAATTTCTTCTGAATTTTTTTTCGCCTGGGCGAAAGAAATCTGGCTTGCGAGAATAAGAGAAACCAGGAGAATGTTTGTAATGATTCGCATTTTTTTTATGATGTTAGTGTTAGATTACCTGTTGTACAAATCTCTCAAAAACTGTTCCAAAGCCATTTCATTAGCAACGAGGACTTCTCTGGCTTTGCTCCCTTCAAAAGGTCCGACAATACGGGCTGCCTCGAGTTGGTCAATAATACGCCCTGCGCGGTTATATCCCAGTTTTAATTTTCGCTGTAATAACGAAGTGGAGCCTTGCTGGTGTTGCACGATGATCCTGGCTGCGTCTTCGAAAAGTTCATCGCGTGCGTTCGGGTCGAAATCGCCCTTTTCACGTTCGTCGGTGTCATCAAAATAATCCGGCAGATTAAATGCATCGGCATATCCCCGCTGTGAGCCGATAAACTCGGTGACCCTATCTACCTCAGGCGTATCAACAAAAGCGCATTGTAGCCTGATCAGGTCGCTTCCGGTGGAAATCAGCATATCGCCCTTGCCAACAAGCTGGTCTGCGCCAGAGCTGTCAAGGATCGTCCTCGAATCGATTTTGGAGATAACACGGTAGGCAAAACGGGCAGGGAAGTTGGCTTTGATGGTTCCGGTGATAATATTCACAGAAGGTCGTTGCGTGGCAATGATCAGGTGGATGCCTGTAGCGCGGGCTAGCTGCGCAAGACGGGTCAACGGATTCTCGATTTCCCGGCCGGCTGTCATAATCAGGTCGGCGAATTCGTCAACCACTACTACAATGTAAGGCATAAAATCATGCCCTTCATTCGGATTCAGCCTCCGGGCGATGAATTTTGTATTGTATTCTTTGATATTCCTGACTTGCGCGTCTTTTAACAATTCGTACCTGTGATCCATTTCAATCCCCAGGGAATTGAGTGTGCGGACAACTTTCCGGGTATCGGTGATGATAGACTCTTCAGAGTCAGGCAGACGGGCCAGGAAATGCCTTTCAATCTTTGAAAAAAGCGTCAGTTCGACTTTTTTAGGATCGATCATGACAAACTTGATCTGAGAAGGGTGTTTTTTATAAAGTAAGGATAGCAGGATGGCATTCAATCCGACCGATTTGCCCTGGCCGGTCGCCCCGGCCATCAGGATGTGCGGCATTTTTGTAAGATCGGCAATAAAGCTTTCATTTGAAATCGTCTTCCCCAGCGCAAAGGGTAGCTCAAAAGTGGAGTTCCTGAACTTCTCTGATGAAAGCAAGGACTTAATGGATACAATTTCAGGTTTCATGTTCGGCACTTCGATGCCGATGGTTCCTTTTCCGGGAATGGGCGCTATAATACGAATGCCCATGGCCGAAAGGGAAAGGGCTATATCGTCTTCAAGGTTTTTGATCCTTGAAATCCTAACGCCTGGCGCGGGGATAATCTCATATAAAGT
>Ga0247841_10011594_pt1 | contig 11695 bp, 13 predicted proteins | sample LaCruzMarch2015__2_FD_192410 | JGI IMG/M metagenome (GOLD analysis project Ga0247841, IMG submission 192410) | Freshwater microbial communities from meromictic Lake La Cruz, Castile-La Mancha, Spain - LaCruzMarch2015_18m | ecosystem: Environmental > Aquatic > Freshwater > Lake | place: Spain...
GAGCGCAAAATCAACTTTTTTGAGCTTATCGAGCGCTCTTTTGAAGGCAAGGATGTTTGCAGCACCTATACCAAGCCTTTCGATCTCTTCTACCCCAACTTCTCCGATTGAATAATCAGTCGCTACTTTCTTGATGATGACATCCAGCTCAACTCGATCTTTTGCCAATAATTTCTTAGAGTCATCAACCCCCTTCAGCTTCTTTTTGAGCTTTGGATAATCAAAGAATACGACCGCAGCAGCTACAATTGGTCCGGCAATCGATCCTCTACCGACTTCATCGACACCAGCGATGATAGGATAGCCAAGCTCCTGGAATTGGGTTTCAAATTTAAAGTTAGGTGGCATTTTCTAATTATACAGTATAAAAGCAAACGTTCCGCAGCCAATGTTTGGCTGCGGAACGCTGTATTGTCCTACTTTCATCGTGGAAAAGTGGGAGCAGGCGCATCACCGATGCGCGCCGCCTTTGCCTCGTGAATCCCCTCGGGGGATTTGAGGTATGCAACGCACTGGGCACACAGTGATTTGTCCTCGCCAGAGCGAGGGACCATAACACGTTCTTGGCCGTCGCGGTTGTTCCCGAGTTTGCGCCCGAGATCAGGATCTACAACCAATGCGTCGGCGAAGATATTTCCGCACCGTGGGCAAAGTTTGCCCTTGAACATACTCATCCCTCCTCATGACCGGAACCAGCCTGCGGTCCGTGGTGCCGAAACTTCTTACCGCCTTTGGCACAACGATTACCGCAATATTGGGCGTTTTTCCCATATTTACCGCATTGTTTGGACATTTTCGCCCACTCATCTTGCCTTCCTTTGGTGTAAGGAGGAAGACAGATCACACAGATGCCCTTGTGGACAGGGTCATCGTTGTCTGTCGGTTTGCCGCATAAGCGGCAATACCGAACTTGAACTCTACAGGTGTACACTCCTTCGGCTGTTTCAACTAGTATGCAGCAGGTGATGCCGCATTTTCTGCAATTGGTATTGTCGACCACGAAACCAGACCTCCCTGTAAACGTAATTGAGAAGCATTATATAATAACAGCAAACTTTTGTCCAGTGAGAAGGCTTACTTGAGCCTTGCCTTGAGATATTGACCGGTATAAGAATCTTGGACTTTCGCGATCTCCTCGGGAGTACCGATCGCAATTACCTTGCCGCCGCCGCTACCGCCCTCAGGTCCAAGATCGATCAGATAGTCGGCTGATTTAATTACATCAAGATTGTGTTCGATCACAAGAACAGTATTGCCTTTTTCGACTAAAGCCGTCAAAACATGAATCAACTTCTTGACATCTTCAAAGTGAAGGCCTGTTGTTGGTTCATCTAGAATATAGAGAGTCTTGCCGGTGCCACGATGAGCAAGTTCGGTCGCAAGTTTTATCCTCTGTGCTTCGCCTCCAGACAACGTGGTAGCTGGTTGACCCAATCGGATATAGCCAAGACCGACGTCAGACAAAACAATTAACTTCTGATGAATCGATGAGATATTTTTGAAAAATAATATCGCCTCATCAACAGTCATATCTAAAATCTCTGCAATATTTTTACCCTTATAGCGGATATCAAGAGCTTCTTTGTTGTATCGCTTGCCCTTACAATCCTCACAGGTGATATAGACATCAGGCAAAAAATGCATCTCTATCTTAAGGACTCCCTCGCCCCGACATTTTTCACAACGCCCGCCTTTGACATTGAAAGAAAAACGACCAGACTTATAGCCCCTCATTTTTGCCTCAGTTGTTGAGGAAAAGAGATCGCGAATTAATGTAAATACACCCGTGTATGTCGCTGTGTTTGACCGTGGGGTTTTTCCGATTGGAGATTGGTCGATATCGATAACTTTGTTTAAATGCTCAGTTCCAATTATTTCCTTGAACGCCCCCGGCTCAGCTTTTGCATGGTGAAAAGTTTTTGATAAATGTTTCGCTAAAATATCGTTGATCAGCGTTGATTTTCCCGACCCAGAAACTCCAGTGACACAGGCAAAGGTATTTAGGGGTATCTTGACATCAACATTCTGGAGATTATTCTCGGTCGCACCGATAATTTCTAAGAAATTCCCTGATCCGGGACGGCGAAATTTGGGCACTTCAATTTTCCTTTTGCCGGAAAGGTATTGGCCAGTGATAGATGCTTTTGATTTCAAAATATCGCTCGGCGTACCTTCAAAAACGACTTTTCCACCATGTTCTCCGGCGCCAGGACCAATATCGATAAGCCAATCAGCACTTTCTATAGTCTCCTCATCATGCTCAACCACAATAACAGAATTTCCTATATCCCGAAGATTTTTGATCGTGGCTAAAAGTCTGCTATTATCGCGCTGATGGAGCCCGATTGATGGCTCATCAAGAATATACAATACCCCCATCAGTCCGGAGCCTATCTGAGTGGCAAGACGGATTCTTTGGGCTTCGCCGCCCGCTAAAGTAGCTGCATTCCTGTTGATTGTTAGATAGGAAAGTCCGACATCAATCAGGAACTTCAAACGTTCTGAGATTTCCTTAATAATCAATCTCGCGATGTTGTTCTGCTCGCTAGTCAGCTTGTCTGGCAGGGAAATAAAATATTCATAACACTTTTCGATCGTCATCTCAGAAACATCATTAATGTTTCTATCATCAATTTTGACCCCTAGAACCTCTTTTTTGAGTCGTCCGCCGTGACATGAAGGACATTTCTTTGTGACCATGTATTTTTCAATTTCTTTTCGAATAAAATCAGACTCTGTTTCGACGTAACGCCTTTCGAGATTTGGTATGACGCCTTCATACTTGGATTCGTACCCCTCAACATTATAAGTTTCGTCCCCTGTTCCATATAAAACAGCTTTTAAATCTTCTTTGGAGAGTTTGGAGATCGGTTCATCAAGGTTTATTTTGTGTTTTAGAGCCATCCCTTTGAGAATATTGAAGTACCAGGTACTATTTGCAGCACTACGAAGCCATGGTCTGATCGCACCTTCGTTGATAGTTAACTTCGAATTAGGCAAAACCAGATGCGGATCAATTTCTTGGCGGATTCCGAGGCCTTGGCAAACTGAGCAAGCTCCGTGCGGGGAGTTGAAAGAGAACGACCTGGGCTGAAATTCTGGCAATGAAATTCCGCAATCTTGGCAAGCAAACAATTCGGAGTAGTTTTTGGTTGAGGTTGTTTCAAAATCATAGATCGAAACTATTCCCTTGGCTGACTCAACAGATTTTTCGATTGAATCATAAAGTCGCTTTTTGTTTGATTCATCGATATTGCCTGGTTCGAGCAAAATCCTATCAACGACAATTTCAATGGTATGGGCAGAGTTTTTATCTAAATCCTTGCTTTCAGCCTCATCAAGATCCATAATGACGCCGTCAACCCTTACTCTTGAAAAACCGGCTTTAAGCGCTTTGGCAAAAACATCTTTATGCTCGCCTTTTCGACCGGTGATGACTGGAGCCATGACAGCTATTCTTCTTGTTTTTTTTGTTGAATTTATGACCTGTTTGACAATTTGCTCTACGGTTTGACTAAAAACAGGCTTTCCACAATTGGGACAATGAGGAGTACCGACCCTGGAAAATAGCAGTCTTAAATAATCATATATTTCAGTGATCGTTCCGACCGTTGAACGGGGGTTTCGAGAGGCTGATTTTTGGTCAATCGAAATAGCTGGCGACAATCCTTCGATGCTATCAACATCAGGTTTTTCCATAATTCCTAAAAATTGTCGGGCATAAGATGAAAGTGATTCGACATATCTTCTCTGTCCTTCAGCATAGATCGTATCAAATGCGAGGGAAGATTTGCCTGATCCGGACAAACCGGTAATTACAACAAGCTTATCTCGAGGAATCTCGAGCGAAACATTTTTTAAATTATGCTCTCTTGCTCCGGTAATTTTTATGTTTTTCATAAGGTAAATTGATGATTCTTTTTATCCATGGGATTATAGCACTTTAGTGATTGTAAATCAATCGGAGCGATTCGTTTGAAAGTTATTTTATTTTTGGTAGTATAAACTTAGAAATTAAAAAGAAGGAGAAAAAAATGGAGAACAGTTTCGACACAATTATCGGACTGAATGTTGTTCTCAAGGGGAACTTGCACAATAAGGGTTCTATCCAGGTCAACGGCACTATTGATGGCGAAGTCAGGAGTGATGAAAATGTCACAATCGGTGAAACGGCTTTGATAAAAGGTCCCGTTTCAGCCAAGATCGTGGAAATATCAGGCGAGGTCAAAGGTTTGATCGAGGCAACGGAAAAACTGGAGATCAATCCGACAGGAAAGGTTTTCGGCGATATAAACGCTAAGACACTGATTATCAAACAGGGCGCAACTTTTGTCGGAAAAAGTATAATGCCGGCCGATATGCCAAAAGATATGCCGAAATCAGAGGTGTCTGATGCGAAAGAGGAGATCAAGCCCGGAGAGGACAAACTCGGTTTCTTTTCCAAGAAATAAAGAGTCCTCTAAATGTACTATTATATTTTTGATATAAAAAAGTGCAAAAAGAAAACTCAGGTTGAAGATATAAAAAATCATCTTCTTTCATTGGGTATTTCTGGCGAATTTAGCTACCCATCTTCAGGCCAATCCGTCGAGGATCTTGTTGATATTGGTCTAGAAAAGCAATATAACACTATCGTAGGAATAGGCGGAGATGAAATAGCAGCCAAAATCGCAAATAAATTATGCGGCAAGACTGAGGCAATGGGATTGATCCCTCTTGAAGCCTCACCTGATCTGGAAACGCTGATAGGAGCGAAAAGCTGGCGCGAAGGTTGCGAGAATTTGCGATACAGACGCATAAAAGAGATTAAAATTGGCAAAACGGGTAACAATACTGCCTTTTTGACAAATACTTATCTTGCTATCAACTCTCCCATTGAAGTCACGATCGAATTCAAAGATTATTTAGTTCAGGCAAATGTTACAAAACTGGTTATTTCCAATTATTCAGCCGGAATCCAGAAGCTAAGTGAAGATTTTTTGGATATTTCTATGACTAGCGTAAGCTCAAATAGCAATTCAATTTTGAAGTCTCTTTCATCCCTCCTTGGAATGAAAAAGGGGCAAAACTCAGGAGAATCCATTTTCAGAGCCAGGTCTTTGCGGGTTTTCACAAAATATCAGATCCCCTTTTCCACTCACGAAACCACAATCGCCAAAACTCCTCAGTTTTTTGAAATTTCAGATGATACCTTGCGCATCATTACCGCAAAGAAAGGACAGCAATTTTGGGGCTAAAATCAAAAGTTGCCGTGATCATATTACTGATTATAATTTTGTTAACGACTGGCTTGCTTGCGATCAATCACTGGAATCGTATAACCGATGATTCAGAACAACAGAATAGTAATGCCGAATTTATCGGATTGCCGCAGAATACAGAAACTGACTCCAACACAAATTTAGGTCAAGCCAATACGAATAGCACTCCAACGCCGCTCCCTCAGTCTTTCAAGCTCAAGGTACCTTTTTTGATTCAAGCTCCATACGGCATCTGGGATCCCCTTCATGAGGATGCTTGCGAAGAGGCAAGCCTTCTTATGTACTATTACTTTTTTAAGCAGAGATTGGATGTGCCGGCAAGCGAATATGATCAGGAGATAATAAGACTGATTGACTATGAAGCGAATCATGGTTACGGAATTAGCATTACTCTGTCAGAACTTTCATTACTCGCAAAAAGCCAATACCCAGAGTTGGGAAATCCCCGGATCGAAAAGAATGTAACGATTGAGAAGCTTCAAAGAGAACTAAGTAGCGGACGCCCCATCATTATCCCTGCCGCCGGAAGGTTACTTGAGAATCCAAATTTCAAAAATGGCGGGCCGATCTATCACATGTTGGTTATCACCGGTTATGATCAACAAAATTTCATTACAAACGATCCTGGGACTAAAAATGGCTATGATTACACCTATCCGAAAGAGATCATAATGGACGCAATCCATGACTGGGATCCGACGGATATTCTTCTTGGCGAAAAGGCATATCTTGTTTTTGACTAATCGACAGTAGAATATTGACCAAGTGCAATTTTTATGCTATTCTATTCAAAGCTAGATTAAGAAGGAGCGAATATTACCAAAAGAGAGAGATTTCTGCGAGCGAATGAGCAGATTCGTTTTTCGCCGATAGTCCTCATTGATGAGGAAGGCAACAATTTAGGAGAAAAACCAACGAGCGAGGCTACCGCACTTGCTTATGAAAAAGGTCTTGATCTCGTTGAGATCAATCCGAACAACCGTCCGCCCATTTGTAAAATAATGGATTTTGGCAAGTTTAAATATGAACAAGCTAAAAAAGACAAACTACAGCGAGTAAAAACAAAAGAGATCGAGCTTAAAGAGATAAGACTAACCTTCAAAATCGGTGATCATGATATCGAATATAAGGCAAAACAAGCACGTGATTTCTTTGATCAAGGCAATAAAGTTAAAGTTTCGATGCGTCTTCGCGGCCGAGAAAATGCCTTTGCGGAGAACGCTTACGTAGTTTTTAAGAAGTTCTCTGATATTTCAGGCTTGGAATATGAGAAAACTCCTGTAAAAACAGGGAATCAGATCGTAGCAATTGTTTCCGGCCTCAAAAAAGCTGAGTAGATAAAAGTAGGATATATATGAAATTAAAAACACACAAAGCGACAGCTAAAAGAGTAAAAGCAACCCCTGCCGGTAAACTTTTGAGAGTCAAGGCGGCCAGAAGCCATCTTCTTTCTCATAAAACAAACCGCATCAAAGTCGCAATCGAAATCAGTCAAGCCGATAGAGCCAACATCAAAAAGCTCTGTCCGTATTTATAGTAAAGGAGTTTCAAGATGCGAGTCAAAAGAGGTGTCGCAAGGCACGCCAAACATAAAAAAATAATCAAGGCAGCTAAGGGCTTTATTGGGCGCCGTAAATCGGTTTTCAAACTAGCCAAGCAAGCTGTTATTAAAGCTGGACGATATTCATACCGCGATCGCCGCGTCAAAAAACGTGAGTTCCGCGCTCTCTGGATCATCAGACTCAATGCTGCGGTCCGCGAACATGGTATGAGCTATTCGAGCTTTATCAATAAGCTCACCGAGAAGAAGATCGAGCTCAATCGGAAGGTTCTTGCTGACATTGCTATGAATTCTCCAGAGGTATTTGCTAAGATTGTCGCTGAACTAAAATAGCCGTCTAGCTAATCTCACAAAAAAAGAACGGTAACCCGTTCTTTTTTTGTGCTTAATGCCATATTGACAAATTTATTTAAAAAGTGTATAATATGAACATTTCCGAGGATGCTCGGATGATATCCAAACTACCAACCAATCCTTGGGAGGAATGGGATGGAGACCGATAAGCTAATAGTCAACTACCGGCAGCTCTTTAAAATCAGACAGGACTGCTGGGACCAGGGAATCAAAATCACTTATATCCCTGGTTGTTGGGATGGGCCTTCTGGTCCTCACCTAGGGCATTGTATATGTGTAGATCATTGCAAAAGCCGACGGCCAGGGAACATCCTGGTTATCGGAATCGCAAACGATGACACCGTACGCATGCTCAAGGACGAGGGTCGTCCCATCTGCACCGAGACCATCAGGGCCAGAATGATGGCAATGATGAAACCAGTTGACTTTGTAACGATCGTCCAAGAATCCGGCCAAGCCGGAGCTGATGGCGACCAAATAATGCAGATCTTGCAGCCCGATCTTTACGTAGCTGACCAGAACGACAGCTCACTTCGAAGAAAGCGAAAGCTTTGCCGGGAATGGAACTGCGAGTTTGTCACCCACAGTCGATATTCTCCGTGGAATGCTGATGGGATCAGCACTACGAAGATAGTCGAAGAATTGGCTGCCGCATGATCCGCCGCTCTTCCCTCTCGGGGGAAGAGCGGCTCCAAACTAGAAGTTATTACAATAAAGCTCATAACCATTTGTAACAAAATACAAAGCACTGGTCTGGAAGATTGCTTAAAATGAACTAACAAGAATTAGTTATTGTTACACAAGTCATGAATTTTATCTCCTATAAAAACTACCAGGTCATAGAAAAAGATCACTTGGTTTCAGATACAAAAAACGATTTTAATACAGCCAAACAAAATGAGCTTCTTTTTCGGATTGCAAATTCGCTTCTCAAAATAGATGACTCAGGAACAATCATCCAGAAAGCCATGGATGAGACCAAAAATGCCATGAATGCATTTACTGTTAGTATTGCCCTGTACAATAAAAATGAAGATAAACTTGTAATAGAACTAATAAACAGAGCGGATGGGCGAAATTTCGCAGTTTACACTAAAGAATTCAAAATGGGCGAAGGGGTAGCTGGACTTGCAGCCAAAACTCGGAAGGTCATCATGATCCCTGACATCCGCACTAGCACCCTATTTATCAACAAGAACAAAAAAAATAATTTTGGTGGCATAATAGCAGTTCCAATGATTATTGGAGGCGAGCTGATAGGCGTTATTAATATCAGTTCAGAAGAACCAAGAATTTTTACTAATAAAGAAGCAGAATTTTTAACTATATTATCTACTATTATTGCTGCAGCAATTAAAAACAATCGATTGTATAAACAGCTTGATAACCAAGTTAAAAATTTATCTCGTCTCTTTGGAATAACTTCAGTCACAAACTTACAAGCAAAGAATAGCATAAATGGTATTATTAATTCTCTTCCGGCTTTGTTGGACAGTGAGAAAGCTCATCTACTGTTGTATGATGGCAATGAAACGTTGCAGGCATACGCAGCGAGCAGCGTACATGCTGATGCTTTTGAAAAGTGCAAATCGATAAGTATTAGCAGCCATACTGTCTCTTCAACCGTCTTCAAAACACAGAAGCCGATTCTCATTAACAACACCGAAAAATCAGATTTGATCGACAAACGTTGCAAAAAAATCTTGAATATTAAGAAACAAGTATCTGTACCCGTACTTGCGAATAACAAATGCATCGGCGTTCTTCATGTCATAAATAAGTTGTCCGGTGACTTTGCCAAGGACGATCTCAAGCTTGCTTCTATTGTTGCCATCAGGATTGGGGCAAAAATTGAAAACTCAGAATTGATTACAAGAATAAATTCTGAAAGTAAATTACTAGATAGCATAGTCCAAAATGCTAATGATGGTATCGCTGTCTTTGATGAAGATAAAAAAATATTAACTTGGAATAAATACCTCGAGAAACTATCTCGGGTTTCTCGCAGCTCCGTCATTGGAAAATCATTTTCAGTAGCAGCAGAAAGAATGCCAATTCCTCGTAAAGATAAAGAACGACTAGAGGCCAAGGTAGAGTCGGCCCTAAGTCAGAGAGGTATAGAGAACGGAGATTTCGAGATCACGGACGATCGCGGCGATAATATTTGGATCAGAATTTCATATTCCTCTATCTTGGATGAAAACGATTCAGTCAAACGGCATATTTTAGTTATTCAGGATATAACCAAAGACAAAGAATTATTGAAGGCGAAAAATGATTTTATTTCCACCTCGACTCATGAACTAAGAACACCCCTTACTGTGATCAAAGGCTATCTAAGTATGCTCCGAAAAACAAAGGAGGGCTTCGATAAAAGTCAAAGTTTATACTTATCCAAAGCCTATGAAGCGACTGAACGGCTTTCTGACTTGGTTGAGGATCTTCTTTCCGCGTTACGAATCAGCGATAATAAGGTTGAAATAAATTTGGATAATTGCAAGATAGATGATCTAATAGAACTATCGATAAAGAACCTTGATCTGAAGGCATCAAACAAAAAAATTGCAGTTGATTTTTTCCCTCAAAAGAGGTTAACATGCTTATGCGACCAAGAAAAAACCCGCAAAATTTTGGGAAATTTAATTGAAAATGCGATCAAATACTCGAGAAAATATAGTAAGATTAAAATTTCTGTTCAGCAGAAAGATCAATTAGCCAAGATAACAATTGCCGATGAAGGTATTGGAATTAAAAATAAGGATTTTACCAACATCTTCGAGAAGTTCACGAGAGTTAGCAACCCGCTGAGTGTTAAGGCCGGAGGAACTGGTCTAGGTCTCTTTATAGCTAAAAGCTTAGTCGAAATACAGGGCGGAGAGATCGGATTAAAAAGTAAGCTTCATCATGGCTCTGAGTTTTTTTTCACTTTACCATTAGCAAAATAAAGGATTAATATGAAATTAGAAAATCAAAAAAGTATTCTGATTGTTGAAGATGACTTGATGATACTAGAAATGTACAGGGATCGGCTCAAAAGAGAAGGATATCGGATCTTCACAGTAACAGATGGCAAAAAAGCTCTCCAAAGAATTTCGCAAGGAGCAGACCTTATCTTGCTTGATATTTTGATGCCAAATTTAAATGGTTTCGAGATATTGAAAAAAATAAAGGCAAACCCGAAGGCAAAAGAGATTCCCGTTCTCGTCCTGACAAATATCGGAGGAGAATCGGCCGACAAAGACCGTAATCTAGCAATCTCTCTCGGCGCGAAGGACTATTTGGTAAAAGCACTGAACACTCCGGATGATATTGTCAAAAAAATCGAAGAAATTTTTGCATAATTGAGATCGCCAAAATAATAAAAAGCACCTGACGGTTGTCAGGTGCTTTTTATTTAAACTCACTTTTTTCACGTTATTATTTGGTAACAACATGAGTAGTAAATTTTTGTTCAGAAAATAGAATTAAGAAGGTCGATATTAATGAGAAGGATAAGTCTCACCACATTAAAAAAATAATTAATAAAAGGAGAAAATATGTCAAAGTCACGTCTTTTGGCTGCCGCAGTTGGCGCTACGTTTTTCCTCGGTACCGGCTTAGCTTATGCCAATATTGATACCCAAGGTTTAAATAGTGTCACTGGACCATTTTCCGATAATTCCAGCGTCCTGGATACTGCCAAAGAATTTAATTTTACTCTTGATAACCTGCTTTCACTAACAAGAGTGGAAGATGCAACGGTTGATACTGGTCGCAATGTTGTCGACAACAACACTACTGTTTCTGGCCTTCTTACCGGCACGGTTGATGTTGCTTTCATGCATGATAACAACCTGAGTAGTATTACGCCAGTAATGTTACCTTTATTCAACACTGGAAATGAGGTAAATGTTGATGGCAGAAATCTGCTTACCGGCCCCAACTCACTGAATTTGAATGAAGTAAATACTTCCTCAGCATTATCTGTTGATTTAAGCAACAATATCAGATCGACAGACAATACATCCCTAGACCTTAATACAGGCGGAAATGTAGCCGATAGCAACACCACAGTCGGTGGAGTTATGACAGGAAATATTGCCGGAAGAGTTCAAACACAAAATCTTGGCACAAGAATGTTTGATACTCTAAGTCTGAGCAATCTTGGACTAGGTGATCAGAACGGTGTTTCTGTAAGATTTGGCAACGGAACAACAGGGCCAAACTCAATAAATGAGAATATTCTCACAAATTCCGTTTCCACAACCATCGAAGTACAGAATGATGCAACAATTGACAATCAAATGGACGTTGTTGCAAATACCGGAAATAATGTCGTTTCGACCAACACCACAGTTGGTCCAGTTCGCACAGGTAGCGTTCGGATTGATCTAAACAGTACCACAAATCCCTTTTAAGGCTAATGAAGATCGGGGGGTCATATCCCCGATCGCATTAGCAATTAAAAGAAAAAAATATGCCAAAAATATTAAATAGAATCATCGGAATAATTACTATCATATGCTTTTTGATTCAGCCA
>Ga0247841_10011595_pt1 | contig 11694 bp, 9 predicted proteins | sample LaCruzMarch2015__2_FD_192410 | JGI IMG/M metagenome (GOLD analysis project Ga0247841, IMG submission 192410) | Freshwater microbial communities from meromictic Lake La Cruz, Castile-La Mancha, Spain - LaCruzMarch2015_18m | ecosystem: Environmental > Aquatic > Freshwater > Lake | place: Spain...
GAGACGGCCGAGAACCGAAAGCAACGCATTAAGAACCTGATCGACCGTGATTTCTTCTATGCAGGGGTGACCTTCGACCGGGCAGATCTCTGCGCCACAAGGCGAACATGGGACCTCATGTTGAAGGAGACACAGACGATCGGTCCAGGGATACCAGAAACGGATATCATTCGTTCCGCTTACCAACAAGATGATCTCCAGCCCTTGAGCTGCGGCAATATGTGCCGGCCCAGAATCATTCCCGATAAAAATATCGCAGACGTCCAAAAGGACCGGGAGGTCCTGTAACGTTGTTTTGCCGCGCATATCGAGAAAACGCTCCGAGTTCAATTTGAGGTCAGGGGCTGCATCCTTCTCGGCTTCCGTTCCGATCAGTACGACCTGAGCGAGCGCTTCCCTGTCGATCTCGCGGATGAGCGCCCGGTAATTCTCAAACGGCCAGCGTTTGGACGGATATCCGGATCCCATGTGGATCGCGATGCGCGGCAGAAGGGTCGTGGGCGGCAGGGTTTCGACTTTCTTCCAGAATTCCTGCGTTCTGCTGGGAGAATATTCGAATGGCAGGAGCTTGTTGTCTTGTGCGACATGGAACGAATTCAAAAGGTTCAAGTTGAGCCGTACCTGGTGCTGGGAGGCATCATAGGGGATTTCTTCACTCAGAAGAAATCCACCGCCGGTAATCCCATAACCCATGGTGTGTTTGATGCCTGCCAAAAACATCAGGAGGATATTCCGGAGATCCCCGCGAAGATCGATCCCTACATCGTAGGCCCCGGTTTTTAGAATGCCAAGAAGGCGCCAGAATTCCGACCATTTTTGCGGGAAAGAGGCGCATCGGTTGAACCAGCCGTGTTTGGCCACAATGACAGTCCGGATCTCTTTGGAATTTTCAAAAAGGGGTACGATATCTTCCGTCACGAGCAGATCGATTGCTGCGTGCGGAAATTTTTTGTGAAGAGCCCGCAGCGTGGGACGGGACATGACCACGTCCCCGATGTGATCCAGGCGAATCACAAGGATATACCGGACGACTGCGAGGTCCAGAGGTTTTTTGAGCGATTTCAACGCAAAAAAACAGACTTTGCCTAGTGCGTCAAAACATGCGGTCAATATCCGTTTCCACAAGCTTTTGAAAGAATAACGCGTCATGGATTATCAGAAAAGGGTGTAGATGAAAGGTGAAAGTGTGGATCCTTGTGAAAAAACGATCAAGGCACCCAGAAGTATCATGACCAGCACGATCGGGGTCAGCCACCACTTTTTTCGGATTTTCAGAAAATCCCAGAACTCCTTTAAAATACTTAACTTACCCACAAAACCTCCTTTTCGAGAATGAACAAGAGCCTATACTAACAGATGCCGCTCGAGGTCAAAATAAAAAACTCAGATGATTTCTAATCAGAATCAGTACTGTTTCTCACAGTCACTAGGGGTATGTTGGGATTGTGAGCGGACCTTCCAGTAGCTATGTTTTTGAGGTTCAAGCCTTTGGTCCAGCAGGTCTTTTCCCGTAAGGCGGAGGAAAAGGCCGATGGGCGCGATTGCAAGATAAAAAAGAACTGAAAGAATAACGCGTGTCATGACCCATCCCATCAGGATCGCGAGCGTCATCCAAACTTTGTGAATCGGTTTTAAGACCCTTGGGAGGGTAGTTCCCGTAATCAGAAGAATAAGGCCCGGTATGAGGAAATAGGGATAGCTTCCCCGACCCCGCCACCAGAGAAGACCGGCCAGGGCGCAAAGAACTCCCCCGACCACAAGGCCGAACTCCCGGAGTTTTTTTGGGCTGCTTTCTATTTTTTTGATCTCGTTAATGACCATAAGTTAATCGAGTTCAAACTCCTTCATCCATGAGCTGTCTTTTTCCAAGGGCTTCTGCACGATTTTGTTGAGAAGATAGTTTCCCAAGATCAGATAATCCATATGTGTTCGCATGAAGCAACGGTAGGCGTCTTCGGGGGTACAGACGATCGGTTCTCCCCGCACATTGAACGAAGTGTTGATCATGACCGGACAGCCGTGTTTTTCGTCAAATTTTTTGAGAAGCTGGTAGAAGCGGGGATTCTGGATTCCGGTGATCGTTTGAACCCGTGCGGAATAGTCGACATGCGTGACGGCCGGAATTTCGGACCGCTTTACGTTCAAAAGCGCGATCCCTTCCAGTTTTTTCTCATCTTCCGTCATTTCTCGGCGCCACTTTTTCTGGATCGGCGCGACCAGAAGCATATAGGGACTTTCCGTTGTTATCTCGAAATATTCCGAAACTTTCTCGGCGATAATGGAAGGCGCAAACGGCCGGAAGCTCTCCCGGAATTTGATCTTGAGGTTCATCTGTTCCTGCATCTTGGGCGAACGCGGGTCCCCGATAATGGAGCGGCCGCCCAACGCCCGGGGGCCGAATTCCATAGCACCTTGAAACCAGCCGATCACTTTTTCTTGTGCGATCAAGTCTGCGATCTTTTCCGGAAGCTCTTTATCCTCAAGACGTTCGAACGGGATATCGTGTTTGGACAAGAAATTTTCGATCTCGGCGTCTGAGAATTCCGAGCCGAGAAAAGAGCCTCGCATGCTGTCCGTTTTTTCATCCGCGGATCTTGGCTTTTCAAGATGTTGATGCCAAGCGAAATAAGCCGCGCCCAAAGCACCTCCGGCATCACCTGAAGCCGGTTGTATCCAGATATTCTCGAACGGGCCTTCACGAAGAATACGACCGTTGCCAACACAGTTAAGGGCCACACCGCCGGCAAGACACAGGTTCTTCTGTCCCGTTACTTTGTGGACATAGCGGGTGATCCGGAGCATTACCTCTTCCGTGACTTCCTGAATTGAACGTGCGAGGTCCATTTCGCGTTGCGTGACACGGGATTCGGGTTTTCGCGGAGGTCCGCCGAAGAGTTTATGAAAGCGGCTGTTTGTCATGCGGAGTCCGGCGCAGTAATCAAAATATCTCATGTTGAGTTTAAACGAGCCGTCTGATTTCAGATCGATCAATTCTTTCAGGATCAGATCCTTGTAGACCGGCTTGCCATACGGAGCAAGGCCCATGACCTTGTATTCTCCGGAATTGACCTTGAAGCCAGTGTAATAAGTGAATGCTGAATAAAGGAGTCCCAAAGAATGCGGAAATTTGATCTCTGCGAGGATATCGATCTTATTTCCCTTCCCCACGCCGTAGCTTGTGGTTGTCCACTCGCCTACGCCATCCATGGTGAGAAATGCGGCCTCCTTGAAAGGCGACGGGAAGAACGCCGAGGCTGCATGTGACTCGTGATGTTCCGGAAAAATGATCTTTCCTTCGAATCCGAGTTCGGTCTGGACGTGATCTTTCAGCCAGAGTTTTTGTTTGATCCAAAGAGGCATGGCTTGCAGGAATGACGCGATACCGTGCGGTGCGTAAGCAAGATAAGTTTCGAGGATGCGCTCGAATTTAAGGAATGGCTTATCGTAAAATGCGACGCAATCGAGACCCGAGGACTTGATGCCGCCTTTTTTGAGACAGAAATCGATGGCATGTTTCGGGAATGAGAAATCATGCTTCTTGCGCGTAAAACGTTCTTCCTGCGCCGCGGCGATGATCTCCCCGTCCCGGATGAGACACGCCGCGCTGTCATGATAAAATGCGGAAATTCCAAGAATGTTCAAAAAAGTTCTCCGGCTGCTTTAAATGCCTTTGCTGAATTCCGAAGGAGTATATAGTTTTTGGCCAAAAAATCAAAACGATACTAAATCGCAATAAGGTGTCGCACGTGCATGGGTTGGAGAAATTTTGGCAGTTTTTCTTCTCTTATCTCTCAGGATAAAGGAGGTCCGGATCGGTCAGTTATTGGAGAAACAGGAACATCTTGTGCCGCTGCGGCGAGGACTCCGAGCATGGACCAAAAAAGAAAAGACTGCGACACAGAATAGAGTTGTGTATCTAAAGAACTATGTATCAAAAAGGCGAAAATCCCGCAGAGAAGTCCCAGGAGAAGCGGCTCCCTTTTTCTTTTAAAAGCTTTCAGCGCTTTCCCAAGTACGATCCCGACAAACGAAAGAAATGCCACAAGACTGAATATTCCCGACTCAGCCCAAATCTGGAGATAGCAGTTGTGGGCATAGTTTCCATACCCAAGAGGAACTCTTTGGCCGCAATAATCCATAAAAGTCCCCAGTCCCTTTCCAAGGAAAGGATTTTCCCGGATCATCTGAAATGCCACGTTCCAAAGTTCGGATCGCCCACCATGATCGCCAGCTTGCTGACTTATCGTTAAAGAAAGGCTCGAGATGATCCTCATTGCGAGCGAAGCATTCAACGAAATGGCTACAATAGCGAGGATGATGACGGGAAGAAGAGCTTTCCATTGTCGAGAGATTATGACCATAAGAAGCAACCCGGCGAAAAATCCGAGCCAGGCCCCGCGGGAAAAAGTAAGCAAAAAACAGGCTTCCAGGGTCATCGTTAACACCCAAAGGATCCACCGTAATTTCTGCGTTGCTGCTACCGTCATAGCCAGAGCTATGAGGGTTACAACTCCCAGATAAGAAGCCAGGTCATTGTAGTTTTTAAATGTGGCGGTGATGGCTTGATAATAAGGCGCCTCGAGAATGGGTCTGGCATAAAAAAGATCAGTCCCGGTGAAGAACTGGACCAGGCTGTCGATCCCGATGATTGCCGCAGTGGCCAGAATGACCCACCCTATTCGTTTTCGTTTTATCGGATCTGTCATCGCTTCACGGAAGAACAAGAAAACTACGAGATATCCGCCCCATTTAAAGAGCAAGGCCCACAGACTTTTTTGGAGATAGGGGCCACTATTGATCAGGGATAGGCCGCAGAACAGGAAAAAGAGTAAAAGCCACAGACACTCGGAACCTTTAAGGAAGGTGAAATCGGGCCGAAGTATTTTACGGACAGCAAAACAAAGTCCGAGGAATCCCAAACAGATGAATGCGCCCGCATGCCCCAAGGGTGTAAAAAAAACAATGCCGTATAAAAAATACTCGCTCCATGTTTCTGCGGCGGAGAAAATCCGTTCCTTGGTCATGGATGATTGTTTTCTGGTCTCGAGTGCTTTGTGGCAGGGTTTTTTTGAATAGGGACCAGACCCGAGAGGAGCTGGACGACTTTTTGTTCGTTCGCAAGTTTTATGTAATGATGCATGCGCCGTATCAGGGATCGAAATTGTGAAGGTTCGAATTTTTCTGGTTTGGAAACATAGATCTTGTTGTGTAAGGTTACCGTATTGTGTTCCGTGTCACGAAGGAGCTCTTCATAAAGTTTTTCGCCCGTTCTTAGCCCCGTGAATTTGATCAGGATATCCTTGTCAGGAACAAGACCGGAAAGCGTGATCAGGTTCTTCGCGAGATCTACAATTTTGATCGGTTCGCCCATGTCCAAAATAAAGATCTCCCCGCCTTTTCCCAGAGCTCCCGCCTGTAAAACCAGCGAGGCAGCTTCTGGAATACTCATAAAATAGCGTGTAACCTCGGGGTGAGTGACCGTTACCGGTCCGCCATTCTCGATTTGTTTCTTGAATAAAGGGACCACGCTTCCGGCCGAGCCGAGCACATTTCCGAATCGAACTGCCATGCAACGCGTTGGGGTTCTTCCGGCCTTGGACTGGAGGATCATTTCGGCCATTCGTTTGGTTGCGCCCATGATGCTGGTGGGATTGACGGCTTTATCGGTCGAGATCAGAACAAATCGTTCCGCGCCGTAGTGGATCGAGGCATAAACAAGATTCCGTGTTCCCATAACATTATTTTTCACGGCGGCAATGGGATTTTGTTCCATCAACGGAACATGTTTGTGTGCAGCGGCGTGAAATACGACCTCTGGTTTATGCGACTTAAAGATATGCCGGAGCAGGCCCACATCCTGAATATCTCCGATGACGGTCCTGAACTCCGCACCCGGGAACTGATTCCGGAGTTCAATCTCGAGGAAATAGACATCATTTTCATTGTGGTCGAACAAAATGACCTCTTTGGGGCTGTAAAGAAGGATCTGGCGACAAAGCTCCGAGCCGATCGAACCGCCCGCACCGGTGACCAGCACCCGTTTGTTTTTGAGATAGTCGTCAACATGTTCTTTGTCAATCGTGGCAGGCTCCCGTCCCAGGAGATCGTCCAGGCTCACCTGCCGCGGTTTGATCTCAAGGCTTCCCTCGATGATCTTTTCAAGTGCCGGAACCGTTTTGATCTTTACCCCTGTGGCTTCACAGCACGAAAGAACCCGCCGGATCTGTTCGCCTTTAGCTGAAGGTATCGCGAGAATGATCTCTCCGACGTCATATTCGCGAACAAAGCGGGCGATCTCGAGACTCCCTCCCAGGATCCTGACACCGAGGATCGCCGCGTGATGTTTTTTTTCATCATCATCGATGAATCCGACAACGTTGCCTGCGCAGGAATTGTTCAAATAGTGTTTAAGAACCAGAACGCCCGTTTGCCCAGCTCCGACGATGAGAACTTTAGACTGGCTTTTGGGGGACGAGGGCTCGCGAATCCGTTCCTTGATCAAGCGGGTCACAAGCCGGATACCGACAAGCAGGGAAAAGAAAAACATGAAATCGATCACATAGATGGATCTTGGGAAAGACGACTCTCCCCGGATAAAAACATTTGCGAGGACGAAAAGCACGGTCGCGACAATGCTCGCCCTCAGAATTCGCAAGATGTCATCGATCCCCACATAACGCCAAAGGCCACGGAAGAGATCGAAGAAATACAAAGATGAAAGCTTGGTCAACAGCAATAGCGGGAGCGCTTGAAAAAAAACGGACCTGTATTCTGCGGGGAGAGAGAAATCAAACCGTACTAAAAAAGCAAGGGTGTAGGCCAAGACTATAAAAAAAAGCTGGATCGCCACGACAAAAGAACGGCGCCGCTGCAAAAGGTGTTGCTTAATTTCGGCAAGATTCATTATTCGTCCGATCTTTAACGTTTTTCAAAGCGCAGAAGATTCTTGGCGAGACTTGTTTTTCACATTTTAAATAACATCAAACTATATTACATTACACTCTTACTGTTACTCCATCGAAGTACGCCGCAGTATCATCAATATCCAGTTGCAAGATAATAAGCACCCGGTCGGCATTGTTACTCACAGTTCCCGTAGCCTCCACATATTCCCATCCGCGATTACCACTGTGAAAGTTATAGCCAATATTCTTAACTCCATCTTGGCAGTATATTCTGGCATTTGATGCCTGGCCAGCATAGATCCACACGCCATACGAAATTGTTCGTCCTTTCCAAAAAGCGAGGTTATGCCCTCCTGCATTTTGGATGTCTTGAAAAAGATAGCATGTGGCCCCATGCCGTCTTAACTTTGCCGAATAAGTTCCTTCCTTGTGTGTGCTACTTTTTTTTTCTATAGTGGCGCCGGTCCCCATTAAGGCCCATCCATCCGGGGCCTTTTTATCACCCTCTGACCAAGTTTCAAACCCGCCATTGAGAATTGTCGGACCGACATAGTTCTCCGTAGCAGCTACTTCGCCACTGGCACCTTGGGGCGTGGAGTTTTTTGATGCTGCCGAGGCCGCACCGCAGGCAAAACTCAGAAACAGGGTGATCGCCAATGTCATTCTTAAAGAGTTTGCCATTTATAGGTTCCCTTTTATTCTCCTTCGGATGGATAATTTATCACTCATGCAGGCTGTTGCCTAGTCGAAACAAAAAAATATGGTGTTATCCACTAACGAGGGGAAATAAAATATACGTTACAAGGCGATTGATCTATCTCGGTATTTAATCCGCCACTTTGTTCAAGGAGCTACACTCCAAGCATTCCAGAAAACCATCTTTAAACTTAAAGCAGCGTAAGGGCGTTGCTTCGGACACTACCTTTGCTTTCCAAATCACCACGCGCTCATTTCCGACATCAATGAATGCGCCGGGATATGGACGAGTTACAGCGCGTACTAGCCGTTCGGCGTCCCATACAGAACCACGGAGGTCGATACAGCCATCTTCTAATCGCCTGCCGGGCCAAATGGTCGCCTTATTATTGTCCTGAGGCGTCAGTGCTATGTTGCCAGAGATTAGAGAAGGAATAGTCTTATGAATAAGTTCGATATGAGCTTTGTTTGCTTTTTCATAAAGCGTCGACGCATCGATATCAGCAGTGAGCGGGATCTCGATCTGGTTGATAATCGGCCCGGTATCAACGCCCGCATCGAGTTTAAACAGGGTAACGCCCGTTTTTTTCAGCTTTTTTAAAATAGCCCAAGGGATGGCAGCCCTGCCGCGACCTTCCGGTAATAAGGTCGGATGTATCCCCAACGCCCCGTTCCTGGGTGCATTGATTACGGCACTTTTTGCTATCTGAGACCAACCGATCACAAACAACCAGTCTATTTGACAAGAATTTATCATTGTCACGGTTTCTATATCGTTAATATGACGCACCTTGATGAGTTTGATGTTTTTTTTCTCGCAAAACTCATCGATGTAGACCCGTCCTGATTTGTTCCGGGACATATCATCCTTGAGTGAAATGGCCAGGTCTAATTTTCCGCCGGCTTCATAGATCGCTTCCATGCAGGACAGCCCTAATTGAACGCAAGTAACAAAACCAAACCTCATGGGAAATCCTCAGTAGACGGGCGGTGGTTTTAGCAGGTAAAGAAATGTTCTCAAAATAATAAAAATGTCTTTTGTGAAACGGATATCCCGTGCGTACTCGCCATCAAAACGGGCCTTTTGGGCTACGGACATAAGATCGAAAGAATTTATCTGCGCGAGGCCTGTCAGTCCCGGCCGGCAGTCGAGGGCTCCATTTTCTCGTCTAACAGCAATTAATTCATCCTGGGTTGGAAGTGACGGACGAGGTCCCACAATACTCATATCTCCTCTCAAGATATTGAATAATTGCGGCAATTCATCGATGTTGCTTCGTCGGATCAGTTTGCCTATCCAAGTAAGCTTGATAGACTCTAGTTTGTCGGACGGAATGTCGCGGGTATTTACAGGCATACTCCGGAACTTGTAAAACCAAAAAACATTACCATGCCGGCCAATACGACATTGTCTAAAAAAAACGGGACCCGGATCAAATGATTTTATCAATATCGCCACTAATAATATTAGAGGCAAAAGTAAGACAAGCGCAGCTACGGCTAAGAGGATATCAAACACCCGTTTTCCCGCAGAAGCATACATCAGAGCAACTCTCGCTGAAAAACAGTTTGGAATGCTTCCGAATATTTTTGCCCCGATTGCCCGCCGCGATATGCGGCTAACCCGGTGATCACTTCACGGCTGCGTGGATGCGGAAATTCGCGCATAACTTTACGGTAACAAGAAAGAGCGCGAATCTTGGTCTCAAGGTGATCCGCGATCTCGATGTACAGATTGGGGGAAAATGCATTGTGTCCTACGGGAAATGCCCAATCCGAAGAAGAAAGGACTTCCATAAGGTGTACGGCCTTGATGGGAGGAGTATCCTTGCAGTGCTGGAATAAGCGACTGGCTACCATGCACGACCGTGCTACCTGGACATGGTCATCGTTGAGATCGCCGGGATGGTGAGTAAAGATCCGGGTTGGCTTGAATTTTTTTATCTGTTGTTCGATAAACTGAACCAATTCGAGATGAGCCACTGTGTTCATTCTTATGTTGGGGAAATCACCAAGAACGGGCTCAGAAAAACCTACCGTTTTATTGGCCGCAAGAATATCTTCATACAAGTCGCGATTTGAGGGACGGTGGGTTCGCGCATCCGCATCGCCGCAAAGGATCACTGGTTGTACCCTTTCACCATCGGCGACAAGTTTTGCTCCCGTTGCCCCAAATCCCAGAATTTCATCATCGGGATGTGCCACAACAACCAAATTTATTTTATCCATCCGATATCCCCCGTTTCTCTTAAGAATTAGAACCGCCCGATATATTTTAGCGTAAAGGTCAAGCTACCGTTTCCGCCAATCCCTGTTCCATCGTAAAAGGAGGCTTCCAACACAGCAGCTTTCTGATTTTACTACTGTCAACACGAAGTGAACCGGTTAATTTCTCTAATTCTTTATTCTTGCCTGTGATCTTGAACAATATTTTCAAGATGTCGATCTGTAAGGGAAATAAAATCACCTTCTTGTTCATAGCAGATGCGAGCATCTTGATTAGATCCGGCGTGGATACATCTAGCCCATCACTTACCAAAAAAGTTTCACCCGCTGCTGAAGAATGAGTCATGCTGGTACCAATAGCATCCACTAAATTACCGATATAAAAAAAACTACGCAAACCATGGATACTTCCTAATGGAAGCGGCAAGCCCGTCTTGATTAAACGCATTAATCGCGCAAAATTCCCCGGGGCATCCGGTCCATACACCAAGGGGGGCCTCAAGATAACAGTCTCCATCCTAGCATCGTCCGCGATTTTGCGTAAGGATTGTTCCGCTTCCCATTTTGAGACTGTATAGGCGCTCATTGGGCGGGGAACATCATTTTCGGTAAAAGGTTTCTCGAAAGTAGCTTCCCCATTGACGCCAATCGAGCTAAGGAAAATAAACCGGCGCACGCCCGCTTTTGCGGCCATGCGCGCTAGCTGTTCAGTCCCAAAGACATTCACTTTACGAAATGCTTCCGTGGGATCAGCCTCACGCTCATTCATAATATGGACGCGTGCGGCCAAGTGAATAACCGTATCCACTCCGCTTAATGCTTGTTGCCAGTCCGTCGACTCATGGATATCCCCTACTTGAATACACTCATCAGCCTCAACGACCTTGCGCGCATTGTTGCGCACAGCGCCACGAATAAAGCAGCCTTTCCCCTTCAAAAACGCACACAGATTGCGACCGATAAATCCGTTTGCGCCGGTAATCAACACGTGCATATCAGATCCTTTTTTGTGAAGTTCGCGATGAGACGATCTGCGGGCGGGCCGCAAGCCGGACGCGGCATGTTCTAAACAGAGTCTCGTAATACTCAGTCAGAGCATCCGTCAGACATTTCATCTGAAAATCCCTCAAGACCCGGCCCATGGCCTGCTCACCCAGCTTGAGTCGAAAATTAACATCAGTTGCAAGCTTAACCATGGCTTTAGTCAAAGCGTCCGTATCTCCCGCCGGGACAAGAAGCCCGGTCTGATCATCGACGATGGCATCCGTCAAACCATAGACGCGGTTACCAATGCTCGGGATACCGCACGCAGCCGATTCGATGACAGTGGATCCAAATCCCTCGCGATGGCTCGGCAGGACGAAAAAATCAGCAGCGGCCATGTAGGCTTCGGGTTCAGACGAAAAACCGACAAAGTGCAAACGCTGTGCGGCATCTCCAGCGGTGCTGATCATGAGCTCTTTCATGCCCCCCTCGTCAGGGCCGACCACGAGTAAATGAAGACCCATGCATTGGGCTGAGGTTGAGGCAAAAGCAGCAGCCAGTTCGGGGATCCCTTTTTCACGATTCAACCGCCCAAGGTACAAAGCAACTGTTGCTTCCAGGGGAATTCCATGCATGTTTCGTATGGCTTGCCGTCGAACCGGATCAGGAATAAAACGTTCTGGATCTACGCCGCATATAGAACCTTGGGCCAGAACGGTTATTTTGTTCGGCTGTGTGATTTTTTCCATCAAAAGAAAATCACGCTGTGAATGGCTGTCGGCAAGAAGGTTGGTCGCACAAGCAGCTAAAAGTTGATCCAAGGACCTCAACAGCAAACGACCGAGACCGCGGCGAGTGGCCCAAACCTGCCCGGTAAAGGTAT
>Ga0247841_10011596_pt1 | contig 11694 bp, 16 predicted proteins | sample LaCruzMarch2015__2_FD_192410 | JGI IMG/M metagenome (GOLD analysis project Ga0247841, IMG submission 192410) | Freshwater microbial communities from meromictic Lake La Cruz, Castile-La Mancha, Spain - LaCruzMarch2015_18m | ecosystem: Environmental > Aquatic > Freshwater > Lake | place: Spain...
TGGGAAATTCACACATGTTGCCTGAAAATAATAATTTACTGGGAAATTATGGTCAATTTTTGGACAGTACTTGTCCCCAAGTTGGACAAGGCGTCAAACCTCCAGATATTCTAAGAAACAGTGGTCACCATTGGTTTTCCCATTTAAAAAATAAATTACTTGCAAGTATCAATTCAGCGGACGACCTTCTTGGGATAAGTAATTATCCTCATTCGACAATAATTGACACAGCAAGAGGAAAATTAGAAAGAGCAAAGGAAGTATTGTGTGGGTGATGAAATATATTTCCTGGTCTTGGGAAGAGAGGTGTGTTTGTTCTTTTTATGGAATATAATGGAAGTGTTACTATTTCAATTTTACACATATGAATCTTCTTCCGAATAATAAATTACTTGATTTGACAGGAAAAACGGCGATTGTTACGGGGGGCACGGTGGGGATTGGGTTTGGAATCACTGCGCGGCTTGCAGAAGCTGGCGCAAATGTAGTTGTGGCCAATAGAAATATTGAAGAGGCGACAAAAGCGGTTGAAGAACTTACTCAAAAAGGATTTAAAGTAAAGGCTGTGAAGGCGGACGTTTCCCAAGAGGAAGATGTGAAGAATCTCGTGAATGAAACCGTTACTTTATTTGGGGGGCTTGATATTTTGGTAAATAATGCAGGTGTGTTCCCTTTTACGCTCCTTGCGGATTTAACCAGCGAACAGTTTGATAAAGTTGTGGCAATTAATTTACGGGGTGTGTTTCTCACAATGAAATATGCTTCCGAACTTATGATAAAACAAGGACGGGGAGGGAAAATAATTAATGTAACCTCAATAGATGCAATTCATCCTTCAATGGCCGGTCTTGCTGCATACGATGCATCAAAACACGGGGTATGGGGATTCACCAAAAATGCCGCTTTAGAATTGGCAAAAAATAAAATTTGGGTTAATGCAATTGCTCCAGGCGGAATCATGACTCAAGGAGTTGCGGCAATGCAATCCGGAGGGAAAGTCACCTCAATTGAACGAAATCCGGAACCACCAAAAATGGAGATTGCTATGGGGCGGATGGGAGTACCGGACGACATCGGAAAAGTTGCATTATTTCTCGCATCCGACATGTCCTCATATATGACGGGTACGCAAATTGTCGTTGACGGAGGATATTTATTAAAATAAAACCATATGTTTATAAAACTATATTTGATAACCCTTCCGATATTTTTCGGAATTGACATTGTCTGGCTCACTCTCATAGCAAAGAATTTTTATAACAAACACTTGGATTATCTGATGACACCCAATGTCAATTGGGGTGCAGCCCTCCTGTTTTATCTTTTATTTATTGGAGGATTGGTTGTTTTTGTTATTTCGCCCGCACTTGAAAAAAACAGCTGGACACAGGCTCTTTTCCTGGGGATTCTTTTTGGACTCATGACCTACGCAACATATGATCTTACTAATCTGGCAACGGTAAAAAATTGGCCTCTTCTCGTTACTGTCGTAGATTTACTATGGGGAATGACTGTTTCGGCAAGCGTATCTGTGGCAAGTTTCTTTATTGCAAAAAAAATCGGCCTATGAACTACTACATGATAGTCGCGGGGGCCCTTTTCCTACATATGACGGCATGGTTTATTATTTCTCTCATCCTCAAGCGGAATGATGTGGCAGATATTGCCTGGGGTTTAGGATTTATTACTCTTGCATGGCTCTCTTATTATATTTCAGGATTTTCTGAACGAGGAGTAGTAGTTGCTATCTTAGTAATAATATGGGGTACCCGTTTGGCATGGCACATTTACCTCCGCAATAGAGGTAAACCGGAAGATTACCGGTATCAAATATGGCGAAAAGAATGGAAGAACTTTTATTTGCGTAGTTTTTTTCAGGTGTATATATTACAAGGAGTCTTTTTATATTTGATTTCCCTTCCTTTTTTATTTATTAATCAGTCGGCTCTTCGTGGTATTACTTTTTTCGATCTTCTCGGACTTTTTATATGGGGAATCGGTTTTTATTTTGAAAGTACCGGTGACAGTCAATTAAAAAAGTTCATTTCAAACCCGAGAAACAAAGGAAAAATAATGAATGAGGGATTATGGCGATACTCGCGTCATCCAAATTATTTTGGTGAAGTAACTCAATGGTGGGGAATATTTATTATGGCCATCTCTATTCCATTTGGGTACTATACCATCATTGGTCCTTTAACTATTACGACCCTCATATTGTTCGTTTCTGGAGTTCCATTATTAGAAAAAAAGTATGCCGGTCGCCCGGATTTTGAAGAATATAAAAAAAAGACCAGTGTGTTTTTTCCCTTTCCTCCCAAGAAATGATATGAAGGATGTAATGATTACAGTGAATGACAAAATGCAGAAGGGATATACATATTACCTTACTGAACCTGAGGGAGAAAACTTTGATCCAGATTTTAGACCGGAGCTTACTCCGAAAGAGATGCTTGAAATGGGAGTGTTTGGAGGGGTATATATGCGGGACTGCGGAGATGAATTTCCTCCGGATTGGTTTGCTAAGGCAAAATTTTCAAAAGGTGTACATTCCCCTTCCCTTAATTTATTCAAAGTTGATGCAAGCCAACCTCTCTCTGTGTGGAAAGATAAAAAATGGATTCATCCAAACGATCCACGGGGATGGTTTCAATGGTATTGCCGCTATTATAGGGGGCGCCGTCAGATTGATGATGAGCGACAGATTAAACGGTGGAAAGCAATGCAACGGCACATCTCTCAAATCAAAAAAAACTGCGCTCCAAAAGACCTTGCCTGCCGTCCGAAACAACGACAGGCCCTTCTCCACTGGGCATACGACAGTAGAAAAATCTGATGGTATTATTTATTTCTCTCCCTTAATTCACTATATATATCATTTAAGGAAATATCCTTCATCTCCAAAAGAATAAGAAGGTGAAATAATAAATCCGCTGATTCTGAAACGATTCTTTTTTTATCGGAATTTTTTGCGGCAATCACCACTTCAACCGCTTCCTCCCCCACTTTTTGGATAACAGAGTCGACTCCTTTATCTAAAAGACCTACTATATAAGACCCTTCGGGTTTTTTCTCCCTCCTATTTTTTATCAGTTCATACAATTCTTCCAGTTTCATATTGTTTATTTTGTAATTGATAATTTTGCATTAAAACAAGTCTTTTCTCCCGTGTGACAAACACCATTCCCTATTAATTTTACTTTTATAAGTAATGTGTCTCTGTCGCAATCAGCATATATTTGCTCAACTTTTAATTTATTACCCGATTGTTCGCCTTTCATCCACAATTTATTTCTTGATCTGCTCCAAAAATAGACCATCCCCTTATCACGGGTTTTTGCCAATGCCTGTTTATTCATATACCCAAGCATGTAGACTTCATTTGTTTTACTATCCTGAACAATAACAGGAACAAGGCCATTCATTTTTTTAAAATCGATTGTTGTGTTTTCCATATTATTTCATTCTTATTAAAATTCCATTATCAGCTAAATATTTTTTTAAGTCACTTATTTTTAGTTCTCCAAAATGAAATAAAGAGGACGCCAACGCACCATCCGCTTCTCCATTTGTAAATACGTCCAAAAAATCCTCCTTTTTTCCGGCTCCTCCCGACGCAATCACAGGGACTGAGATGGATTTTGAAATTTTACGTACCAATTCGTTCTCATATCCTTCTTTTGTCCCGTCTTTGTCCATACATGTTAATAATATTTCGCCTGCGCCCCGTTTTGTGACTTGAATTGCCCATTCACATACATCTAACCCTGTGGGTTTATTCCCTGCATTAACATATACTTCCCATCTGTTTTTATTCTTTTTTGCATCTATAGCAACTACAATACACTGACTCCCAAATATCTTGGCCCCATCGGTAATGAGTTGAGGATTTATTACAGCAGAAGTATTGATTGATATTTTATCTGCTCCAGCGCGAAGAATCAGCCGCATATCCTCAATGCAACGTATGCCACCTCCGACGGTAAATGGAATATAAATCTCCTGCGCAACCTTTTTTATCACATCAATCATTGTCTGTCTATTCTCATTTGAGGCGGTTATATCCAAGAGAACTAACTCATCTGCACCTTGTTGATAATAAAATTTTGCAAGTTTTATCGGATCTCCTGCATCCTTAAGCTGCATATAATTAACTCCTTTTACTACTCTGCCTTTATCGATATCTAAACACGGTATGATTCTTTTAGCTAACATATTTTATTACCTCCTTTAGATTTATTTTTCCTTCATATAACGCTCTTCCTATTATCACTCCATCCACATCCATATTTTTTAACTTTATAATTTGTTCAATCGATGAAATGCCCCCAGCTATCATTACATTCATGTTCGTTCTTTCTTTTATAGAACGAATTGCTTTAAAGTTTGGTTCAGATAACGTACCGTCTTTTACAATATCGGTATAGATAATTGAACGTACCCCTCTTTTCTTTAATTCTTCAATTGTTGACAGTAATGTTTTTTTTGATTTTTTCACCCACCCATTTTTCATTAAAGCTCCATTTTTTACGTCAAGTGAGACAATTATTTTTTCTCCATAAAGTTTAATGGCCTTATTTAACAAATCCTTTTCCTCCAGTGCCGCTGTTCCCAAAATAATACGGGATATTCCCATTCCTCTTAACTCCTTAATTGAGGAAAGAGATCGAATACCACCACCAAATTGAATAGGGATAGTCACTGCACCAGTAATTTTTTTTATTATTTTCATATTTGCTATTCTCCCTTCTTTTGCTCCATCTAAATCAATAATGTGAAGCATTTGAGCTCCCTGGCTTTCCCATTTTTGAGCCCCATAAACAGGATCGGCAAAATAAATCGTTTCTCGATTATAATCACCCTGGAAAAGCCGTACACATTTCCCATTTTTTATATCAATCGCCGGTATTATCTTCATACACAATATCCGTAAAATTTTTTAACAGTCTAAGTCCATTTTCCCCGCTTTTTTCTGGATGGAATTGAACGCCAAATATATTGTTTTTTTGTATTGCACTACAAAATTTTATTCCATATTCTGTTATCCCTATTCCTGCTTCATTTTCAGAGGGAGAACAATAATAGCTGTGTACAAAATAGAAATAACTATTATTAGGTATTTTTTTAAAAAGTTTGTTTTTTCTGTCCATTTTTACTGTATTCCACCCAATTTGAGGGACCTTTAACGGCGTATCAAATTTCAACACTTGCCCATCTATACTATTTAAACAATCCACATCCCCTTCTTCACTTTTACTCATCAACAACTGCATTCCTAAACATATTCCGAGAATTGGTTTCTCTTTGGCGGCTTCTTGCATAATGATTTTGTCTAATCTCAGTTCCTTGAGATTTTTCATTCCCTCTCCCGCCGCTCCTACGCCAGGCAGAATAAGCCCTGATGCCTTCCGTATATCTTTTACAGAGCTTGAAACCACAGAAATAACGCCAAGCTTATCCAAAACATTTTTCACGCTCCCCAAATTTCCTAAACCATAATCAATGATGACGATCATAAGAGATATTTAATAATTTGTGACACTGTCTGAAAACGGATCGTCCCAATATCTTGGTCTCCGATATAAATGCTTGGTATTTTTGCGGCGGTAGCTGCGATAACATCGCTTGGGCTATCCCCGATATACACAACTTTATTTTCTCCCATATCTTTCATCGCTTTCAAAAGAGGATCGGGAAACGGTTTTTCTCGCTTCGTATCATCTTTTGTTACCACAACATCAAATACTTTTTGTAAATTAAATCTATTCAGTACATATTGGGCCTCTTTTCTGGGGCGCCCGGTTGCGATTCCCATTTTTTTATATATGCTTTTGAGTTTTAAAACCTGCTTTTTTGATATAAGTAATGTTTCCTTGTCGATTAAACCCTTGGCGTTTTTGTCTCCCCAATATATTTTCTGAAATATTCCTTTTACTTTTCCGTAGGGAATTGTTTTATCACTGATAAGCGCATACGTTGCGTCCCAGTCATTATTCATTCCCACCTTTTTCTTTATTTCATTTACCTCAGAAATTTTTACTTCTCTTTTCAGAAAATAATTCGCAGTTTGTTGAATCGCTTTTCTGTATGATTTTGTCACGTCAACCAAAACCCCATCCATATCAAACAATAAGGCGTCATATGATTGTTTCATATACTTTTATTTAAAATAGTAATGATCCTCTTATTTTGTTTCTGTTTTCCAACAGTTATCCGCAGAGCACTCCCAGTAATCTCAGAGTCATAAAATCGCAACGCAATTTTTTTTCTATTGCATTCTTTTTTTATTTTCGTCAGTTGTTTTTTTGTCGTTTGTATATAAACAAAGTTTCCTCCTGAGGGAAAAACTTTGTATCCCCCTTTATTTTGAATTTCACTCTCCAAATTCTTTCTCTCCTTGACTACCTTGCTTACTATTTTTTCTCTGTATTCTGTATCTTGGAGCGATGCAATTCCCGCTATCACTGCGGCATAATTTACGTTGTAGGGTTGCTTAATCTTCATCAGTTGCTTCACGAGATACTCTGACATCAATCCATATCCCAAGCGCAAGCCGGCAATCCCCGCCCACTTGCTGAACGAACGAATAATAATGAGATTTTCATACTTTCTTAACAAGGAAATTGCGGATTCACCTCCAAATTCACTGTAAGCTTCATCAACACAGACCAAAACGCCCGTTTCCAATATTTTTTGTATTTCACTTATCGGAGTTACATTTCCGGTTGGATTATTGGGGTTACAGATAAATATTATTTTAGTTTTATCTGTGATAGATTTTATTATTGCATCTGTGTCGATTGAAAAATCTTTTTCTCTCTTCACTATTTTTACAACTCCCTTATTGAGTATTGTTGATAACGAATATGAGCTGAATGTAGGAGGGCAATCAATCACTTCCTCTCCGCTGTTTAGTACAAGCCTGAGAATTACGTCGATCAGTTCATCCGCCCCATTTGAAACAAAAATGTTTTGCACATTTACTTTTACGTATTTACTTATTTCTTTCCGTAACGTGCGATATTTAGGATCGGGATAAAATTGGAATCCTTTAAACCGTGACAATCTCTGTCTCACGAGAGGCGAGGGTCCATACATACTTTCTCCCGCATTCAATTTGTCAATTTTTTCTATTCTCAACTTTTGATCCATAGAAATACTCTCTGCGCTCGGTACAGGTGTATACTCTTTCCAATTTTTTAAATCGTTTCTGATAAATATGTTGTTTTTCATGTCATTTTTTAAATCGAATTGAAACCGATTCTTTGTGAGCGGGCAATTGCTCAACCTCAGCAATAGTTTCGATTGTTTTTTTAATGGTTTTTAATCCTTTTTTTGTGCATTTTTGCACCTGCATCCATTTGCCAAATGCGTCAACTCCCAAAGGCGGATACATTTTTGCCATACCCCCCGTTGGCAAAACATGATTCGCTCCCGTTGCGTAATCGCCACTCGACTTGGTTGTCCAATTACCAATAAATATGGACCCCGCATTGATAATGGCGGAAACTACCGAGCCTGCATTTTTTGTCATAATTTCCAAGTGCTCCGGCGCATACTCGTTTGAAAATTGAATTGCTTCCTCAAGAGAATTCACAAGAGCAATGAGTCCATATTTTTTGAGCGCAATTTTCACTCTGTCTCGCGTTGGCAACGTCAATAGTTGCTTTTTTATCTCCACAACTGTCTGCTTCGCTATTCGTTCAGATGTGGTCACTAAAACACAAGCACTATCTTCGCCGTGTTCTCCGTCCGCAAGAAGGTCTGCCGCAATAAATGCGGGATTAGCCGTCTCATCGGCAATGATAAATACTTCGGAAGGACCAGCCGGCATATCGATGCTGATAATCTTTTGCGCAATGGATTTTGCAGCAGTGACATAAGAGTTTCCGGCTCCGAAGATTTTATAAACAGGAGGAATGGTTTTTATTCCATAGGTCATCGCCGCAATCGCTTCAACTCCCCCGACTTTGTATATTTTTGATATGCCGATCATATCCGCAGCAACAAGTGTCGCGGAGGGAATCTGTCCATCTTCTTTCGGAGGGGAGCACATAATAATATCTTTGCACCCTGCAATTTTTGCGGGGATTCCGGTCATAAGAACAGAGGATGGATAAGCTGCTTTGCCTCCGGGAATATAAAGCCCCACTTTTTCAATCGCTCGCCACTCTCTCCATACTCGTATCCCTTTTTCACTGCAAACGACTTTGTCTTTTTTCTTTGGAAGCTGTGTTTTTTGGACAGCAGTGATATTTTTTATCATCTGTATTAAAGCACGGATAGTTTTTTTATTCATCTCTTTGTATGCTGTATCTATTTCTTCTTTCGTTACTTGAATAGGAGAGTAATTGTCCTTTCCAAACTTTTTTTGATATTTATTTATGATAAATGAATCGCCCCCCTCTTTGACTAAATCCATTGTTTTTTTTACCTGTGGAAATAGTGATTCGTTTGTTCCCGATGAACGGGAAACGATACGAGTATATTCTTCTCTCGAAATGGTGTCTAAACGTTGTATTTTCATACAATTAATTTTTCAATGGGTAACACTAAAATTCCCGTTGCGCCTGCTTGTTTTAATCTTTCTATCGTTTCCCAAAATACATCCTCTTTAATAACTGTTTGAATGGAAATCCATCCCTTTGTCGCAAGGCGGGAAACTGTGGGGGATTTTAACCCTGGGACGATTTGTGAAATACTGCTGAGAATTGATTCCGGTGCATTCATCAGGACATATTTGTAATTTTGCGCGGACAAGACTCCATTGATGCGGGTAATTAATTTTTGAATAAGATTTTTTTTCTCATTAGACGGTTTATCGTTCCCAATGAGAACAGCTTGGGAGTTGAATACTTTTTCTATCACCCTTAGATCGTTGAGCGCGAGAGTGCTGCCTGAAGAAACAATATCCAGCACCGCATCAGCCATTTGGAGGGCGGGGGCTATTTCAACGGATCCGTTAATTTGGATTATCTCACCTTCTATTTTGTTTGCCTTCAAATATCGTTTGGTAAATTGCGGATATGATGTTGCGATTTTTTTTCCTGCTAACTCGCGAGCTGAATTGATCATTGACTCCTTCGGCACCGCCAAACAAAGGGAACAGAACCCGAAATTCAGCTTGAGTTGCACTTTTACCTCACTTTTCTTCTCATAGATGACATTTTCTCCTACAATCCCTAAATCCACAGCTCCACTTGCTACATAATCCGGAATATCATCATCCCTGAGATATACGATATTGAGAGGGAAATTCCAACAGGACGAAAACAGTTTTTGTTTATAATTCTCAAACTCCAAGCCGGCATCCTTTAGTAGCCCCACTGTGCTTTCAGTCAGCCGGCCGTTTTTTTGGATTGCTAGTTTTATTGACCCGTTGTTTAGTTTTTTCATAATAAAAAAAGACCCCACTTTTGGTGGGGTTGTGATTATTTATATATGCAACAACTACCCCACCTCAGCAGGGTAATGATGTGAAACTTCCAGTGATAATGAATTGTCTAATTGAGATAACATGTTAGTATGTTAACACGTTAATATTCTTTTGTCAAGTGGTATAATGAATGCATGGCAAATATCCGAAAAGGAATCTCAACAGAGTATAAAAAAAGGGAAGTATACATGCCTCGAAATGATCGGGAAAAACTTCTTGTAAAGGCTCTCACAGCTTTAAAAACGGAGGATGAAGTTATTGCTCTCCTTCGGGATATGTTGACGCTTGCAGAAATTGAAGAGTTTGCCAATAGAATTACCATTGTTAAGTTGTTAGCAGAGGGACTTCCCTATCTTGAGATTGCAAAAGAAGTGGGGACTTCCACCACTACCGTTACCCGCGTCGCTCACTGGTTGTACAATGGCTGTGGTGGCTATCAATCCGTATTAAAAAAGCTCGGAAAATAGTATCATGTATGTCCGTATGGTCACACTCTCTCCCGGACAAAAAGATGTATTGAACAAAGTGGTTGCCTGGTGTAAAAAAGATAAATCACAATCTCAACTTTATATTACGGTTGGGGGATATGCAGGGACAGGAAAAACAACTCTCATCGCAGTACTGCGCAAGCGGATTGCAAAACTTCAGAAAGATATAAAAGTCGGATTTGTGAGCTACACGGGTAAAGCTGCACGGGTTCTCCGTAATAAACTGAAAGAAGCAAAAGTACTATTATCTGAAGATACGGTGGGCACCATTCATTCTCTCATCTATTCTCCCGTGGTAAATGAAAAGGAAGAAATTATCGGATGGAAACAAAAAGAAAAAATTGATCGCGACCTTATTATTATTGACGAAGCTTCAATGGTGGATGAAATTATTTGGCTTCATCTCCTTTCCTATAAAGTCCCTATTATCGTTGTGGGAGATCACGGCCAGCTCCCCCCTATCGCCGGATCGTTTCATCTTATCGCAAATCCCGAGTTGGAACTTGTGGAAATTCATCGGCAAGCACAGAATAATCCCATTATTGCTCTTTCAATCCAGGCGCGGCAAAATGGATATATACGTCCAGGAGTATATGGAAACTATGTACAGAAATTTTCCAAAGAAGATAGCGACACGCAAGAGGCGGTGAGTGAGCTTCTCGCAAACTATTCCCTAGATACTCTTATTCTTTGTGGATACAACAGAACAAGAAAAAAATTAAATCTCCATATCCGCGATACGCTAGGGTTTACATCCCCTCTTCCACAGATTGGAGATCGGGTGATTTGTTTGCGGAACAATCATGAAAAACATATATTTAATGGGATGACGGGAACTATTCAAAAAATCAGTGATGAAAGTACACAATGGTATAGGGCAGAAATCAAAATGGATGGAGAGGATGGGATATATAAAGGACTTATTTCAAAAGATCAGTTTATGAGTGACGCCGCTTTAAACTTTACCAACAAACGTTCCCGGATTATGGCAGGAGATTTATTTGACTTCGGATATGCCCTTACCGTTCACAAGGCACAGGGAAGCCAAGCAAAACGGGTGATTCTTTTTGAAGAACGATTTTCAAAAATGGACGATGAAGCGTGGCGGAGATGGCTCTATACTGCTGTCACCCGCGCGGAAGAAGAGTTATATATTATTCCCCAATAACCAATGTATTTTGTCTATTTACTCCGCTGTAAGGACAATTCTCTCTACTGTGGACAGACAAATGATATAAAAAAAAGAATTGAGGAACATACCATCTCAAAAACAAAATCCGCAAAATATACAAAAGGGAGAAGGCCGATAAAACTTGTCTATTGGGAAAAATATAAAACACTCTCCCAAGCTTTAAAAAGAGAATATAAAATAAAACAGCTTACGAAAAAAAAGAAAGAAATTCTTATTCTTCATAATAAAAATTTCTAAAATAAACATTTGCTACTATAGAACATACCTGTTACTGTGAATATGTTACATATCCATTATTTTTTTCTATGGCAACAAAAAAGAAACAGGTCAAAAAGAAAAAAACCATCGTCAAAAAAAAGACGCATGCAGCAGTAAAAAAAGCTGTAAAAAAGTCAAAGGCAAAAAGAAAGTAAGAATGTGTGTCTTGATATTTCAAAAAAATCCCCCGCTTTATGGCGGGTGGTTTTTTTCTCAAATAATGAATAAGTTACGATACATATGAGACTTTCAAGGTGTTTGATTTTGCTATGAAAGGATCTGTTGGAGTCTCAACTTCCTATAAAGATTTGTTTGCAGGA
>Ga0247841_10011597_pt1 | contig 11691 bp, 11 predicted proteins | sample LaCruzMarch2015__2_FD_192410 | JGI IMG/M metagenome (GOLD analysis project Ga0247841, IMG submission 192410) | Freshwater microbial communities from meromictic Lake La Cruz, Castile-La Mancha, Spain - LaCruzMarch2015_18m | ecosystem: Environmental > Aquatic > Freshwater > Lake | place: Spain...
CATGTGGTACGTATATACGTAGTACAAAAAAACAACTAAAAACCTTATGAAATCGAGCTCTTTCAACTTTTTTTATCAACTAATACGTGTTAATATCCAGGTTAGGGTTTAACCTCATCCATTTCTTCAAATTGTATACTGATGCGGCCAATAATATTTTGCTTTAATCTCCGGCTTTGCCATACAGATTGAACCTTTGCCTTCCGGTATTGGCCTTGATAACCATCTCCTGGCTTTTTCGGAGCCATCCATTGACAGGCTGAGAGATATGCATGGTATGAACTCCGTCAATGAATTGGAAAATTGAAATCTATCTACCTTTCAATCAGGTAAGCATTAAAACCGTTATAAATAGTTGTGAACACACACCTATAAAAATATAAATTAAATCGGTAACGATAAATAAATCTCAATTTAATCTTGATAATATCCCAGGTCGAAAGATCCGTTGTCATTAATGACCTCACACCACATTGAATAATTAGTTTTTCAGAATTAAGCAAGATTTCCTCATTATAACCTATAGAACAGTAATGGTCGTAAAGTTCAGGTAAATATTTCATTCTCAATAACCACAAATTGTTATTCCACTCTTTATTGATAATTGCAGCTGTAATTAGAGGTTTTGTAAACCGGAAAGATATACAATCTTTTAGTACACGAGAATAAAAATAGGCATTGGGAAATAAATCCTTAACTCCATTCCAACTTTCCCTATTGATACTATCATTTTGAATTTGCATTAAAATTGATGTTTTAATGATTGATGAAGAAATAAAAGTTAAAAGTATGTTGCCAGCATTTGTTTCCCCGGAAACAACGTCCTCAAATTTGCATATATTCCCAATATCGAAATAAGATGATCCGTAATCATTTGCTCTCTTATCTAATGCGATGTTAGAGATGATATCTTCAAGTTTTTGAGTATCAAACTTTACATAAATGTAATCGATTGCTTCATGAGATTTTAGTAAAGAAATAATATATTGAATTGAATCTAGGTAAACAAAATCATCATCACCAATTAACCAGCAATATTTTCCTGATATATAGTTCTTTATGATTTTAATCATATTATCATTAAATCCGATGTTCTCCGAATTTTTGTAATAGTGAATGTATGAAAAATTATTGTATTGTGCTAAGATTTGTTCTGTATCATCTGTGGAATTATTATCAGAAACTATTATTTCTATATGTTCTTTTAAACAAGCACAAGCACAAACCAATTGATCAATAGAATGCTTTAAAACATATCCTCTATTGTAAGTTGGAATACAAATAGATAATATTTTACTTGGATTTTTCATTGTGCCATTCCTTCTTTTTTATATTAAATATTGAATATGCCCAGCAAAATAAAAAAATAGTAATAATACAATACCCCAAAGTCACACCATTCACACCAAATAAATTTCCAAATAATATTGTAGATATTGAACATAAAATAGCTCCCACTATTGACAACTTTAAGAATGGCTCTTTTTTATGACACCGGAGATATGTTGCCCAGGATGAAACAAACTGATTGAGAAAAATCGGGATCATAATAAAGAACATAGGGATATAATTAAGAAAGCGATTGCCTAAGAGTTTTCCACCCATTTCAATATTAAAAAATCGAATAAGAAATATCACTATTGCAAGAAAAGTCAAAGCAGAAATATTTATTAAAACAGACTGCTTCAGGGTTTTATTAAATATTTTGTCTAATTGAAAATATTTTTTTTGTGCTATTAAACCTGAAAACAACGGAACTTTAGTTGTTATCCATGCCAGTGAAAGGGATAAAATTCCATTTAAGGCCGCAAGGGTCATCCCCATCTGTCCAGCAACTACTGCTCCCTCTGTTGCAAAAAGGACCGGATTGAATAGTTGAAAAATAAAATATCCACTTATCCAGCTTAATGCTATTTTCCATTGATATGGAAATATCTCTTCGCGGTAATTCACTTTATCAACAATGACTGTTTTCCAAATATTAGTAAGTAATTTTCTATACTTAATTGTAATTATTAGTATTATAATTAAAATGCCAATGAAACTACTCATACCCAATACGTATAATTTGGCTCCCAAAATAAGTCCTACCCAAACTATAAATAATCTAAAAACCAACAGTCTAAGTTGAATTTGTGCTATTTCCTTAACTTTACCAAGACCCTGTAGAAAAGCCATTACAGGTGAAAGTATCAGATTGATAACCGTTCCAATAGCAAGCAATATCCAAGGAGCCACCCAGTTAACAGAACCACTTGATGTGTCATATCTATGAAAAAAAATGACGCCTACTACTATTAAAGTAATGAATAATAATATAGCAAAAGATAAATACCATTTTAAGCTAAAATGCAAAAGCGAAGACAACCTTGACATATACATTGGATCTCCAGAGAGTATACTATCATCTTCCCATTTTAAATTCGATGCTTCGTGTGCTACATATTGAGTTATAATACCATTTAATCCTAGTTCAAAGAAAATCTGGATTGCTATGATACTTCCAAATGTGTAATAAAAACCTTGTTCAATACCTGTTAAATATTTTACAACTAAAATCACTGAGATAATACTTCCAAAAGCTCCTAAAATACTAGCGGAAGAAGTGAACATAATTGCTTTGTCAAAACCAAATTTTGAAGCAATATTTTTTATTGTTTGAATAATGTTACTCATTGAAATCAATTACCATTCATCCGTTGTAATGCTATGAGAATAATTTTAATAAAGCAACAGTTTCCATTTCAATACATTCCATCGATGTATACTTTGGTTTTAATTGAATGATGTCTATATTAGTATGTTCAGAATGATAGTTTAACTTTTCACCAGTTACAGAGTATCCTCCGTAATCTTCAACAATCTCAAACTTTAAATCATGGTGAAGTCGGAAATAATCTATTATTTCAATTTTACCGATGGGTTTCAGACTTTTCACGTCTGTGGCCTGATTAACCTTCTTATTTTCACAACACCCCCTTTATACCATTGGAATCAACATATAACGAGCAAGTCGTTCCTTCTCAACTTCTGGAATTTGTACTTCTAGTGGATTTCCAGGTTTGATTTTAGGATATCCTGCCCAAGAGGGATGAATGCATAATTCGAGAATGGCAGGGCCATGTGTTGATAAAAGCCATTGAATAGCATTTTCAACAGAATCATTATCCTCGATTTTACGAGAAGAGATACCATAAGCAGATGCAATTTTTTGTACATCTGGACAACTATACCCTTCCTCAGTAGCAGGATGTCTGCCACTAATAAAATTTTCACTTTGAAAGTGCCACATTAACCCTAGGATTTGGTTGTTGAATACGATGATTTTAATAGGTACTTGATTGTGTGCGATGGTTTGCAATTCAGGAATGCTCATTTGGAATCCTCCATCTCCAACCAAAGCAATAATTGGCAGATCGCGACAAGCAAAATGAGCGCCTATACCAGCCGGAATAGCAAAGCCCATCGTCCCTAAACCACCAGAAGTTAAAAACCGCTGATTCTCCTTTATCTTTAATTCCTGAGCTGACCACATTTGGTGGTTGCCTACATCTGGTAAGAACACCTCGTTCCCATTTGTCATTTCAGAAAGTCGACGAAGGAATGCTTTGGGATTTATAAGTTCATCACTACCGAAGTCTTCATTAAGAAATTCTGTTTTTACTTCCCTAATATATTTAAGCCAATCACAATATTTATTTTTTTCCTGTGATAAAGATTTTTGCAATGCTTTTTCAAAAAAACTCTTTAGGTGAGCATTGATAGAAACTTCACAGATCACAGTATTATTGAGTTCGTTTTTATCTATTTCTACATGAATTTTTTTTGCTGACCTTGCAAATGTTTTGGGATTCGCGGTCTGTCTGCTGTCCATCCTCGACCCAAGTGCAATAACAAGATCGCAATTCGCGAGTGCTAAATTAGCATACCTGTTTCCATAACTTCCAATAAAACCAACGAATAAAGGATGATCATTAGGGAATGAATCTTTCCCCATAAGTGAAACAACTACAGGGATTTGAAAGCATTCTGCGAATTCGATTAACAATTTTTGAGTATTTGAAGTTCTGACACCACCACCAACTAATAAAATTGGTCGTGTCGAGGCATTTATCAATTCTAATGCGGCCTTTACTTCTATTTCACTTGCGGCACGGCCGAGATCCAAAGTTGGAGCTATAGACAACTCTGATTCTAAAACCTCCAATCTTTGTACGTCAGAAGGAATATCTATAAGAATTGGACCAGGTCGACCTGACGATGCTACCCCAATTCCTTTACGAAATTCATTGACCATATCAGTCGCATTAGTTAACATTTTTGCTGATTTGGTAATGGGTTTTACTATGCTGACAATGTCCGTTTCTTGATATCCCAATTGACGAACGGGACGGTCAAATTTATACGTACCTGTTGTTACTTGACTAGTTAGGAACAAAACAGGGATTGAATCAAAGAATGCATCGGCAATGCCGGTTACCAGATTGGTGGCACCGGGGCCACTCATCGTAGCTGCAACGCCTAAACGTCCAGAGACCCGAGCATATCCATCGGCAGCAAATGCAGCATTTTGTTCATGCCTCATTGGCATGACTTCTATATTTTCAGATTGTGCTATTGCATCAAGTAACCAAGCACTTGTTCCGCCTGCATAGGTAAACACATGCGAAACTGCTGCATGATTCTTGAGAAATCTGACAATAAACTCAGTTCCCATAATTTTACTTTCAATTTGTTTCATGTTGTTGTTTTTTGGTTATAGTCTTTCTGGCAGTTTGATATTGCTAAAAATATTTTTATAAACACTTTTAAGAACTTCGATTTTTTAATACTGCATTGATTAGCAGGTATTAACCTGGCATAAGATCAAAATTATTGTTTACAATGAATTGATAGAAATTAACTCTTTGTGATATCAAAGTGTGAAAAATTCTTTTGAGCCCAGTTGATTGTTCTTTTTAGTGATTCATCTATACCAAATTGCGACTCATAGCCTAATTCAGAACGAAGTCGGCCAATATTTGGAACATAACGAGCTGGATTTCGATCTAATTGAAAAGGTTGAGCAACTTTTATAACCACCTGAGCATTGGTTATCGATATGATTCGCTTAGCTAATTCAAGGATGGATATAAACTCTTCCGAGCCCACATTATATACTCTTCCAACATGTCCAATTAGTAATATCTTAAGAAGGGCAATTGTCAAATCAGCTCCATAACAATAGGATCGAATTGTCCTGCCATCTCCCTGAATTTCCAGGGTCAAACCACTTAAGCAATTCTTGATAAAGTCCGTCACTGCAAAACCGGAATTTAAATTCTGGTAACAACCAACAAAAGTAAATGGCCGAGCAATATGAACTGGAAGTTCCTTTTCTTGCAAATATAAAGCGCAAAGCACTTCACTATATCTCTTTGCTTCCCCATATGCTGAACGTGGATTTGTGATGTCAGGTGCACCAAGGTAATCTTCGGAAATTTGCATTAAATCTGGAGATTGAGGACCGTAAACAGCACCGGAACTAATATAAAGAAAACTTTCGACTTTTTTGTTACCCGCTAATTCTAATACATGTTTGGTCCCATTAATAATTGTCTCAGCAACATCTATTGGATTTTCAATGACTGTTCGGGGGTCAACTGGGGCTGCTGCATGAATTATAAAATCACACTTTTCTTTTGGAAACTTGAAAGAAGATACGTCCCCTTTTAAAAAGAACATGTCAGCCCTTTTAGATAAGTGTGGCATTTTGATGGCAAACGCATGAGGATTACGAGTTGGAATAAACACAACACAAGGGTGTTCCCATCTGTCATTTAACCAGGCAATAGTTTCAAGAAGCCACGTTCCGATAAACCCTGTACCCCCTGTAATTAGCATATGTTTCCCCTGGAGGCGATTTAATTCTTCTATACCTACAACACGAACAATCGTCTCTATTTCCTCTTGAATATAAGGATGTTTCATCATTTTCAAAATTTAAGTCCAAAAAACTGTTTTGTTATTCCCAATCATCAGTTAATACTTGATTTGCAGGTACTCCGTTGGTAATCAATGCTTGTTTAAACGATTTAATCATCACTGGCGGGCCGGAGATAAAGTAATCGCTGCCAATACCGTTTTCAGAAAAGATTTTGTGTATATCGAGACGGCCGTCAATGTCTTCATAAAAGGATTTCACGAATTTAGACGAATTAAGCGAAAGGTATAGTTCATTATGATAAATGTTGTACTCCCTGGAACGGAAACCGAGGTAAATACGTGGGCTGGTGTATTCGTTGAAGGATACATGGGAAAAGAGAGAAAGAAATGGGGTAATGCCCGTTCCCCCCGCAATAAATACGGTATTCACTTTATTGTGCATTTGTATGAATAGGTCTCCATAAGGTAGTTTCATTGTAACCTGTTTACCAGGTTTCAGCTCCTGTTGCATGCGGCTTGTGAACTTACCCTTAATAGCGTAAGTAATTCTAATCAATTCTTCACCCGGGGCAGATTGTATGCTGAAGCAACGAGACTCGGGCCACTGACCTGAAGGGTCGTATTCATCAAGTGCCAGGTGTAAGAACTGACCAGGTTGGTATTTGAAAGGAACCGACAGAGATTTTAATTCAACCGTATAAATACCCTCAACCTTATTTTCAATATGAACGACTTCGGCCGGGTACTTCTTTATTATCATACGAATTTCACGAATTAGAACGAATTACACGAATTATTGCTGTACTTCCCAGTGTCCATTTTTTTCATTACCAATACGTTTTAGTTTATTTTCCAACTTTAACTTTTCAATGTCCCGCCTGATTGTTCTCTTTGAAACCTTGAATATTTCAGACAATTCCTGTAACAGAATTTTGTTATTTTCTTTCATTAAATTCAATATTAATTTCATTCGTTTATCGGGGACAATATCGGGGACAATATCGGGGACAATATCGGGGACATCTACTAAAAGGGGAACGGAAACCATAAAAATATCTTCTTCCATAAATTGGATATTGTTGCTTCCTGAGTATGCTTTGATGAATTTGAAAACATTACGCAGGCCAGTACCAAGTTCTTCGGAGCGCCCCATTTGGGTAAAAATTTGTGCCAAATGAGGGTTCTTAGGGAATGGCTCAAAAGTGTCAGGCAGTAATCGTCCATACAAATGAGGCCTGTTCGCATTTTTTGTTTCTACCCTGTTTTTATAAATAACGAACGAGGCAGGAAAGGCATTGGTATATTCGCGGTGGATAAGCATGTTGGCCACAATTTCTCGAAAAATCTTTTCCCTTAACGAAATACGCTGGTCCCCATCGAGATAAAATTTATCGGGCAAATGTTTCGCAACGAAGCTCATAAGTTTGTCATAGGCTTCAATAATGTTGCAACGGATGTTCTCACGGTCGTCGTATCGATCAGTATCTACCCTTCGAACAAGGGCATCGATTTTATAATGCGGTATGGCGCTTTGAATAACCTCATCTTTGCCAAACAACAGCAAAGCAGCCATGGTAAACCCATCGTTTCCTGTTGCTAAATCTTGCCGGTACAATCCTGCTGCTCTGAAGAAATCGTTATCCGACAGTTCGTTCCAAGGGTGGTCAGGTCTATTGATTTTAATAAGTTTCCTGGCTCTGGCCAATAATCCGGGGATAAAATCTGTTTCGAAAAGGAAGGGGTAAATAGTGTTTTCGGAATAAAGAGCATTTTTTCGGATATAACTGTTTTTAATTTGTTCATCTGTCCTAAGCTCAAAATCACCGTCGGCACTGCGATCGAAAACTTTACCATTGCAACGATGTACCTGCGACGAGGCCGGAACAAAAACATGAATAAGCAACTTGCCCTTGTATTCAACCATTGTTGATTCGAGTAAAAAAGAAGGGAATAGTTTTTGGGGATTATTACTCAAATTAGCAAGGTCTTTGACCATCCTGCCGGCAATAACGGCATCAATGCCTTCAATAGATTTATCATCAGAAACCCCAAGTAAAATAACACCACCATTGCGGTTGAGGAATGCGCATATAGTCTCGAACAAAGATTCGGGAAGATTATTCCCAGCCCTCTTGAACTCAACAGAAACACCTTCGCCTTGTTCTATAAGTTGCCGGATGTTAATGTTCATATTAAAAAAATCAGACTTCGTGAAATTCGTTCTAATTCGTGAAATTTGCCATGTAATTATCAATTATTCCTTCTGCATATTCAAACATTTCTTTTGTAAGACCAGCATAGGTTCCGAGGAAGAACGTGTTATTCATGATGTAGTCAGTATTGTTGAGATGATCAGCGATGCGCCACTCGCGGTTTACAAAGCCTGGTTGCTTTGTTACATTACCAGCAAACAGGTTGCGCGTTTCAATCAGGTTCGCATTGAGGTGACTGGTTATTTCATCACGTTTGAAAGGTGTATTTTCCTTCAATGTTACAATAAATGCAAACCATGCGGGATCAGATCCTTCAGAACCTCTAGGAAGAATAAAATAATCAGGATATTTCGCGAAGATCCTTGTCCATTCATTGAAATTCGCTTTTCTTTTTTCGCAAAAAGTAGTAAGTTTATCCATTTGGGCTGAACCAATGGCAGCCTGGATATCAGTCATCTTCAGGTTGTAACCGATCTCCGAATAAACATATTTATGATCATAACCCCATGGTAAGTTGCCAAAGGTTTGCGAAAATCTTTTTCCACAGGTATTATTTTCACCTCCGGCGCAGTAACAATCACGGCCCCAATCCCGAAATGCACGCACTAATTGGGCCAGCAATGGATCATTGGTTATTATGGCCCCGCCTTCGCCGGTTGTAATATGGTGAGCCGGGTAAAACGAAATCGTAGATAGATGGCCGAAGGTGCCGGTGTACCTTCCTTTGTATTTGCTGCCAAAGGCATCACAATTGTCCTCAATCACCCACAGATCGTGTTGTTTCGCCAAAGCCATCACAGCATCAATATCAAAAGGATTTCCAAGCGTATGCGCAATAAATATACATCTGGTTTTGGGAGTAATGGCGCTTTTCATCATTTCCACATCGATGTTGTATGATGGTAGCGTAACATCGACAAAGACAGGAATCAGTCCGTATTGAATAATCGGTGTCACCGTGGCCGGGAACCCTGCTGCCACTGATATAACTTCATCACCAGGCCTTAATCGTTTGTCTCCCAGCTTTTCCGACGTAAGTGCTGCGAATGCAAGTAGATTGGCTGAGGAGCCGGAATTTGTAAGCAAAACATTCTCGACACCCAGGAAATCAGCGATCTTTTCTGCAAACTGTTCAGAAAATCTTCCTTCAGTAAGCCAGAAATCGAGTGATGCATCCACTGCGTTGATCAACTCTTTTTCATCAAATACACGCCCGGCATAGTTTACACGGCTTTGCCCGGGGATAAATTCTTTTTCAGAAAAATGCTGTTGATAATACAATTTCGTATTCCTTAAAAAAATCAACCGTTGTAATTGATCGATTTTATTTTTTTTAAGCAACCCTATTCTTCTCCTTAGAAATTTAGCTGTAACCAGTAGTTTCTTTGATACCGGGAAAACTGTATTGTCATTCAATAACCCTTCTTCCAAATCCTCAGGTTTCACCTGAAATACTTCCTCTTTAACCCAATTGTCCATTTTCGAACTACCTGCGAGGATAAGAATATCACCCTTTGAATTCGGTGGTGCAATCACAACAATCGGACGTGGTTTATGTTGGCCGGAGTCGGTAAACGGAACATCGTAGATATAGATTTCGCCGATTTTAACCGGCTTTATAAATATTTGCCCCATATCTGATCTTCGTTTTTATCATCTTCGATGATTTGATTGTTATTGGCAGCATAAAATGCTTCATCATCTGATAGCTGATTGTGCATTTTTGAAGGCTTAATTGCCAAAATGATGATTTCAACCTCCTCGGCGAAATCTTCAGGAATGTTGAACAGGTGAAACTGTTCTTTTGACAGTCGTTTTCTAATTGCTTCCATTTTTTAGAATTACACGAATTGAAACGAATTGCACTAAAGGTATAAAAGGGTTTTTATCCATATCTTTATATTCCTCATCAGGAAGTTGAGTGATAATATTCCTTAATCTGTTGATAGCAAACGTCATGTATATTTTCACCTTTTAGGTATGCTTTATTCCAATCCACGATGCTTTTCAGGGTGGTTTCGATATCCCATCTGGGAGTCCATCCAAGTTCAGCTTTTGCCTTTGACCAATCAAGCTTCAGGTAGTTGGCTTCATGCGGCTGCGGGTTGGTGTCGATACCAAAGGAAGCTCCGTCACCCCATAACCTGCAGATGGTATCAGTGATCCATTCTACATTTCTGGCATCTTTATCGTCAGGGCCAAAGTTCCAACCTTCAGCATATCCGGGGCCTTCTGAAAATAGTTTTGCCGCTAATGTCAGGTATCCGGTTAACGGTTCCAAAACATGTTGCCAGGGCCGGATAGCATAGGGACTGCGAATCTTAACTTTCTCCCCTTTTGAGATGGCACGGATAAAATCGGGGATTAAACGATCACTGGCCCAATCGCCCCCGCCAATTACATTCCCGGCTCGGGCAGAAGCCAAGGCAACACCATGGTTTTGATAATCTTTAGGATTAAAATAAGAACTTCTGAATGCAGCAGTTACCAATTCTGAACACCCTTTGCTGTTGGAATAGGGGTCATATCCTCCCATGGGCTCATTTTCGCGATAACCCCAATGCCATTCACGGTTTTCATAGCACTTGTCGGTCGTAACATTGACCACTGCTTTTATACCGGGAGTATGCCTGATCGATTCAAGAAGGTTTACGGTTCCCATCACATTGATCGCATAGGTTTCAACAGGATTTACGTATGATTCGCGCACCAATGGCTGTGCGGCCATGTGGATGATGATTTCAGGCTTTACTTTTTGAACTATTCCCAGGAGTTTTTCATAATCGCGAATGTCGCCAAGGAATGAGGTAATAAGTTCATCGATTTTTGCTTCGTTGAACAGGCTTGGAGTCGTAGGCGGTTCGAGGGCATAGCCATACACATTGGCCCCAAGTTTGGACAAGAGCAAGCACAACCAGGAACCTTTAAAGCCGGTGTGGCCGGTGATCAGTACTTTCCGATTACTCCAGAAAATAGGATCCAGCGTCATCATATCCATAATTTCCACTCGCAATGATCAGAATTCCAAATATTTTCAAGTTCAATTCGATCACGAAGGGTATCCATCGGCCGCCAGAAACCCTCATGCTGAAATGCCATCAACTGTTTTTCATTGGCTAACTGTTCAAGGGGTTTTCTCTCCCAGATAGCATCATCCTCTTTCCCGATATATCCGAAAATTGTGGGTTCCAGAACAAAGAACCCGCCATTGACCCAGGCTCCATCCCCCTTTGGCTTTTCATGAAACGATTCAATCAGGTTGTCATTGATTTCAATGGAGCCAAATTTTCCCATGGGTTGTACTGCCGTAAGTGTAGCATATTTTCCATGGCTTTTGTGAAAATCGACTAATTTTTGAATATCGACATTGCTCACTCCATCACCATAGGTGAGCATGAAAGTCTCATTTCCGACATATTTTTCGATCCTTTTTATTCTGCCGCCGGTCATGGTGTTGATCCCCGTATCAACCAGTGTGATCTTCCAGGGTTCTGCGTGTGAAGAATGGATTTCCAATTCATTTTTTTCAAGGTTGATCGTTACATCGGCCTGG
>Ga0247841_10011599_pt1 | contig 11691 bp, 9 predicted proteins | sample LaCruzMarch2015__2_FD_192410 | JGI IMG/M metagenome (GOLD analysis project Ga0247841, IMG submission 192410) | Freshwater microbial communities from meromictic Lake La Cruz, Castile-La Mancha, Spain - LaCruzMarch2015_18m | ecosystem: Environmental > Aquatic > Freshwater > Lake | place: Spain...
AAATTTCTGGGCTGCATTATCAGGAATCATAAAAAGTTTTCACCGCGCGGAACAAATGTTAATTTTGTCCAAGAAAAAGGAAAAGATCTTATCCAGATTCGTACTTATGAAAGAGGAGTAGAGGATGAGACTTTGGCCTGCGGCACGGGTAGTACGGCGGCGGCTTTAATTTTTGCTTTAAAAAATAACCTTAATTCTTTGATTAAAGTTAAGACGCAAAGCGGGGAGATTTTGAAAGTTTCTTATCTAAAAGTTAATGGTGAATTTAAAAAGGTTTGGTTAGAAGGTCTGGCAAAAAAAGTTTACAAAGGAGAATACTATGTTTAAAGGCTCAATTGTGGCCATCGTCACGCCTTTTAAGAATAATAAAATTGATGAAAAAAAATTGCGGGAGTTAATTGATTTTCAGATTAACAACGGTACTAGTGGTATTGTGCCTTGTGGAACCACGGGAGAATCAGCAACCTTAAATTTTGATGAACATGAGTTAGTAATTCAGATTACTATTGATCAAGTAAATAAGAGGGTTCCGGTAATTGCTGGTACCGGATCAAATTCAACTCAGGAAGCAATTATGCTTACGCAACAGGCGGCCAAAGCCGGAGCGGATGCTTCTTTGCAGGTTAGTCCATATTATAATCGTCCAACCCAGAAGGGTTTATATGAGCATTTTAAAGCGATCGCTCGATCTGTTAAAATTCCGATTATTCTTTATAATATCGCTGGTCGCACGGGAGTAAATATTGAGCCAGAGACAATCGCCAAGTTAGCAAGTGATTGTAAAAATATTGTGGCGGTAAAAGAGGCCTCTGGAAGTTTAGATCAGATGTCGCGCATAAAACAACTTTGTCCAAAAGAGTTTAATTTAATTTCTGGTGATGATGGTTTAACTTTACCGGTATTAAGTATTGGGGGTATTGGAATAATTTCCGTAGTCGCTAACATTGTGCCGGCGGATGTGGCGAATTTAGTTTCCGCTTTTGCCAAAGGTGATTTTAAAAAAGCTAAAGAATTACACTATAAATTATTGCCCTTAATTAAAGCGGTATTTTTAGAGACTAATCCTATCCCGGTTAAAACGGCGATGGGTTTGTTGGGAATGTGTGCGCCAGATTTACGTTTACCGATGTGCAGTATGTCGGTAGATAATTTAGAAAAGTTAAAGAAAGCTTTAAAAGATTATGGCCTTTTAAAATAATCTTTCCTTAAAAACAGGAGAAAGATAAATGATAAAATTAGGAATTACCGGTGCTTGTGGAAAAATGGGTCGGCGTATTTATGAGCTTGCCGGGATGGATAAAGATTTAGAGGTTGCCCTGGCCTTAGAGAAAAAAGGTACGCCTTTAATCGGTAAGGATCTTGGCAAAATAAAAGTTTCGTCCAATTTAGATGGTTTGTTCTTGGTGGATGTGCTAGTGGATTTTACTTTGCCGGAGGCGGTGGATACGCATTTGGATTATGTGGCTAAATATAAGAAAGCCCTGGTTTTGGGGACTACGGGTTTAAGCGACGCGCAGAAAAGCAAAGTAGAAGAGATTGCTAAGATTGTTCCGGTAGTATTTACTCCGAATATGTCTGTAGGGATAAATGTTTTATTTTCTGCTCTGGCGGAGATTACCAAGAAATTGGGGCCAGATTATAGCGTGGAGATTGTTGAGGCGCATCATAAAGCTAAAAAGGACGCTCCTAGTGGTACAGCTAAGAAATTAGCGGAAGTTATTAATCAGGTTACTAAAAAAGATGTTCCGACGCATTCGATTCGCCTGGGAGATATTTTTGGCGATCATACGATAATTTTTTGTGGAAATTCCGAGCGAATTGAGATTAAACATCAGGCGCATTCGCGGGATTTATTTGTGGTGGGAGCTTTAAAGGCGGTTAAATGGATTTTTGGAAAACCGGCTGGACTATATTCTATGCAGGATGTTCTAAAGTAAATTAGAAACTGTTTCTAGGTCAATCGGGAAAAGGGGATGAATTTAAATATGTTTAAGTTATCTAAGAAAATTCAAGCATTGCCGCCGTATTTATTCCTAGAAATTGATAAAGCTAAACGTAAGGCGCGCGCCGAAGGCAGAGATATTATTGATTTAGGAATTGGAGACCCGGATCAACCTACGCCTAAATTTATTATTGATGCTTTAAGCCAAGCAGCGTTAGATCCAGCTAATCATCGTTACGCCCTAGACCAGGGGATGCCGGTATTGCGTGGAGCAATTCAGGATTGGTACAAACGTAGGTTTAATGTTGTTTTAAGCCCTGACACGGAAATCTTACCGTTGATTGGTTCAAAAGAAGGCATTGCGCATTTCCCATTAGCTTTTTTAAATCCGGGAGATCTTTCCTTGGTTCCTGATCCATGTTATCCGCCTTATAAGGGTGGGACAATATTGGCTGGAGGCAAACCTTATCTGATGCCTTTATTGGAGGCAAATTCTTTTCTGCCGGATTTAAAGAAAATTTCTTTATTAGCGCGTAGAAAAGCCAAGATTATATTTATCAACTATCCGAATAATCCAACGGGTGCTTGCGCTAATGATGATTTTTATACCGAACTTATAGAATTTGCGACTAAAAATAAAATTATCATTATTTCGGATTTAGCTTATTCTGAGATGGCTTATGATGGCTATAAACCGCGCAGCCTTTTAGAATTTCCCGGAGCTAAAGATGTGGTTATTGAGTTTCATTCTTTGTCTAAAACTTATAATATGACCGGCTGGCGTGTAGGATGGGCCTGCGGTAATCGGCAATTAGTGAGTGCTTTGGCTAAAATAAAAAGCAATATTGATTCGGGAATCTTTTCGGCAATTCAGTTAGCGGGAGTTGCTGCGCTTAGCGGTTCGCAAGATTATTTAAAGAGCATGTGCGCGCTTTATCAGCAAAGGAGAGATGTTTTAGTTGATGGACTTAATGGTTTAGGCTGGCAGGCGATGAAACCTAAGGCAACATTTTATGTTTGGATAAAAATTCCTCCGAAATCAGAAGCCATAAGTTTCGCGGCGCGTCTTTTGAATGATGCTAATATTGTCGCTACTCCCGGAGTTGGATTTGGCCAGTACGGCCAAGGTTATATTCGTATGGCTTTGACTGTTTCTGAAATAAGAATTAAAGAAGCTTTGAAACGTTTAGAAAAAATATCATAATGGTTATTTGTTACCTTGGCGTTGGCTCAAATTTGGGCAACCGCAGAAAGAACATAAAATTGGCAGTGAATAGGATTAAGATCCTAAAAAGTACTAAAATAATTAAAGTATCAAAATTGCTTGAATCTTCACCTTGCGGTGGGCCGGCTGGGCAGGCCAATTATTTAAATGCTGCTTTAAGCATGCGTACCAATTTCTCTCCTTTGAATTTATTAAAAAAATTGAAAAAAATTGAAAATGAATTAGGCAGGATTCCCACGGTGCGTTCTGGCCCGCGGGTTATAGATTTAGATATTTTGCTTTATGGTGATAGGTTCCTGCGTAATAAGGTTTTAACTATTCCTCATCCGCGGATGTTTAAACGGGATTTTGTGATTAAACCATTAATTGAGGTTTTATGAAAGTTATTCGTGATCCGATAAAGTTAAATAAATTGCTTAAAGGCCTAAGCCGCAGTGGCAGGAGCATTGGTTTTGTTCCAACCATGGGTGCTTTACATTTAGGGCATTTGAGTTTAATTAAACAAGCGCGTTTGGACAACCAGATAGTGGTCGTGAGTATTTTTGTTAATCCCACACAATTTGGCCCAAAAGAAGATTTAAATAAATATCCGCGTAAGCTTAAAAGTGATCTTTTGTTAGCTCGTAAGGCAGGAGTGGATTTAGTTTTTGTTCCGGATCAAAAGGTTATGTATACAAAAGGTTTTTCTACTTTTGTTAATTCGGAAGGATTAAGTAACCTGCTTTGCGGGATTTCTCGGCCTGGACATTTTCGTGGAGTGGCTACGGTGGTAGCCAAATTATTGAATATCGTTGGCCCGGACCGGCTTTATTTAGGGCAAAAAGACGCGCAGCAGGCGGTAATTATCAAGAAAATGATTAGTGATTTAAATTTTCCGGTCAAAGTAAAGGTTATGCCTACGCAAAGAGAAAAAAGCGGATTAGCAATGAGTTCTAGAAATTTATATTTAAACTCTCGCCAGAAACTTAAGGCTTTAGTTTTATTTAAAGCTTTATCTTTGGCAAAATCATTGATTGATCATGGCCAGTGTGATGTAAGCAGAATTATTAGTAGGATGAAGGAGTTAATTAATAAAAAGAAACAAGCAACTATAGATTATATTGCGATTGTTGATTTAGAAAAACTTGAAAATTTAAAAAAGATAAATCAAAATTGTTTAATTTGTTTGGCGGTAAAAATTGGTAAAATACGGCTAATTGATAATTTTTTGATAACTCATGACTAAAAATATGCGTAAACTTAAAATTGGTATTGTGGGTTGTGGAGCAATCGGTGGTTCTTTGGCAAAAGAGATCGTTACGGGTTTACGTGATTCCGCTTGTTTAGCAGCGCTTTATGATATCAGGCCAGAAAAGTCAGAAGCACTTTCTAAGCGATTAAGAAAAAATACTAAATTTTGTGTTGCCAGTTTGGAAGCTCTAATTAAAAAGTCTGATTTAGTAATTGAATCTTCTTGCGCTAAAGCGGCTTGGGAGATTGCGCGTAAGTCTTTATCTAGCGGCCGCAAGGTGATGGTGATGAGTGTTGGCGGAATGATGGGGCATTTAGATGAGTTATTTGTTTTGTGCAAAAAGTTTAACGCGCAATTATATCTTCCTAGCGGCGCGATTTCAGGTATTGATGCTTTAAAAGCGGCTAATATTGCTGGAGTGCAGAGAGTAACTCTGACTACACGTAAACATCCGGACGCGTTTGCTGGTGTGGAATATGTGGTAAAGAAATTCAAGCTTGCGGGCTTAAAAAAAGATAAAGTTTTATTTGCTGGTACGGCTGGCCAAGCGGTAAAGTATTTTCCGCAGAATGTTAATGTCGGTGCGGTTTTAGGGCTAGCGGGTATTGGCATGTATAAAACTAAAGTGCGGATAATTGCCAGTCCTAGTGTTCGAAAAAATATTCATGAAATTTTAATTGAATCTACCGCGGCTAAGATTTTTACGCGTACCGAGAATATTTTGCATCCTCAGAATCCTAAGACTTCTTATCTGGCGGTGCTCTCGGCAATTGCGACCTTAAAACAGGTTTTGCAGCCAATTAAGATAGGTACGTGATATTAGAAAACATGAGGACGGTTACATTTTTTTTACTGTTTTTTAGATTCCAAAAAAACAGAAACGTTTCCAGGATTTTAATTTGTTTTTAAATCAATAAAGAAAGGGGGTGAATCAAAAAATGGCAGATAAAGTACTGAAGGTGGGAATAAAAAGGGAAAAAGGTTATCTCTATTATATTGACAAGCAGGGTGACGTATCTTGCGCCAAGATGGCAAGAGGTGCGAAAAAGGGAGGTAGCCCCAAGAAGGTCGAGAAATGTGGTATCAAGAGAAAAGTTGGATACCTTTATTTCTTAGATAAAAAAGGTGATGTTTCTTGCGCCAAGATGAAAAGAGGCGGTAAGAAGAAAAAGAAATAAGTAGCGCCAGCAATAAACCCCGCCCTTATTTATAAGGGCGGGGTTTCTTTTAACTTCCCCATGGAAAACAAATCAAGCAAAATTATTTTAAGCGTTTTAATTTTTAGTTATATATTTTATTTTTGTTTAATTAGCTTGATAAAATTTTACGCTTATAATTTTTATGATTTTGATTTAGCGGTACATGCGCTCTCCATGTATAATATTATACATGGAGCGATATTTAATTCCATACTCGGGATTCCTTTCCTCGGCAATCATTTAAACCTCATTTTATTTTTATTAGCTCCGGTTTATTTTGTTTTTCAACATCCGCTTACTTTGTTATTTATGCAAACATTTTTTCTGGGGTTCGGCGCTTTACCAATTTATTTGTTTGCCAAGAGAGTCCTGGATGAGAAATGGGCTTTGATATTGGCCTGTGCTTATCTTTTCTATCCAGCTTTAGCCTATACTAACCTTTTTGAATTCCATCCGCCGGCAATCGCCACATTTTTTATTCTTTTTGCGATTTATTTTTACGAACTTAAACGTTTTTATTGGTTTATAATTTTTTCATTATTAGCCATGTTTTGCCAAGAGAATATTTCTTTAGCGATTATAATGTTTGGTTTTCTTTCGTTATTGCGCCGGCGAGGCCTAAAATGGGTTATGGTTCCCATATTGTTGGGGTTGGTTTATCTGGTAACCGGATTATTATCATTGAGTTATTTTAATAAAGATACGGTTCAATTTACTTCTCTTTACCAATGGATGGGCGATTCTCCTTTAACCATTCTGATAAGATTATTTAAACAGCCGTTATTTTTTATAAAAGTTTTATTTAGAAGAGAATGTTTATTATATTTGGTGCAGATTTTCCTCCCGGTTATGTTTGTCTCCTTATTTAGCCCCCTTTTACTTATACCGGCTTTACCTTTTTTTGCTCAACATATGCTTTCAGCAAGATCAACGGAGTTAAGTATTTATTATCATTATACCGCTGAGATTATCCCGTTTGTTTTTATGAGTTTAATTTATGGGGTAAAATCAATAATCCAGCGCAAGCTGATTGTGCATCAGGCTTTTTTTAAGATTAGTTTTTTGTGTTTAGTTTTGCTGGTTAATTTTATTTCCGGGCCGCATTTTAATTTATTTAAATTGGCGCAAGGGGGCTATAAAAGCGATTATCTGGATAAATACAAAGATGTTTTGGTAAATAAAATTCCTAAAAACGCTGCCGTAGTGGCTACTTTTGAGTTTTTACCGCACTTGACTCAGAGAGAGCGGCTTTATTCGTTTCATCATGTCTATTTGGGGTTTTATACGTTATCAAATAAGCCTTATTCTCTTCCTAAAGATACTGAATACGCGCTCTTGGATTTTAATGATCGCTTAACTTTTGAAGGTTTTTATACATCCGTTGGATATAAAAATATTCAAAATTTTATATTTAATGATGGTTGGCAAGTGGTTGATTTTATGGAATCGTTAGTTTTACTTAAGAAGGATATAGCCGCAGGCGAACTGATATCTAAACGGCTAGATAAATTAGAAGCTCAGCCTAAAATTGTTCGGGGAATGGATATAGATAATGCGATTACTTTTCTGGGGTTTGATATAAATAAAAATATGAGTAAGTCTATTTTAGACTTAACTTTATATTATAAGAGTATTAATTATACCTCAAAGATTATTAGTGTGGCATTGGATATTTTGTCTAAAGATGGAAAACTTATCAAACGCTTGATTCATCCAATTTGTTATGGAATTTTTCCCACGAATAGCTGGCAAAAGGATAGTGTATATATGGATAGATTAAGGCTAAAAATTCCCGCAGAATATTCTACTGATAACTGGCATTTAAGGGCTTATTTTTTTGATAGTTTAAAAGGCGAGTTACTTAACGTTTCCGGTGATCAATGAGTTTGATTAAATGCAAATTATGTGGTTACGAGAATTTCAAAGTTGTTTATGATATAAACGGCAAGCGTTCTGATTGCCTGGATCAAGTTTATAAAATAACCGCTTTAGATAATTCGCAAAACGATTTAAGGTTGATACGTTGTTTGCGTTGTGATTTGGTATCGGCTAATCCTACTTTAAAAATTGAACAGATTAATTCACTATACTCTTTATTGCAGGATGAGCTTTATATTTCAGAAGAAAAAGGCCGGCGGATTACCGCCAAGATTATTTTAAAGAAAATCTCTAAATATAAAGGAGGCAAAAGATTATTGGAAGTTGGATGCGCTGCGGGTTTTTTGTTGGATGAGGCAAAAAGCCTGGGTTGGGAGGTTTATGGAGTTGATCCTTCCAGATGGTTAGTAGATTTTGCGGAGAAAAAATTTGGTTTGAAATTAGTTTGCGGGAGATTAAAAGATGCGGCATTTGCCCCGAATTATTTTGATGTTATTATTCTGGCGGACGTGCTGGAACATTTTGTTGATCCTAAAGAAGAGCTGGAGAGGATTAGAAGCATTCTTAAGCCAGGCGGAATTCTTTATATTTCTACGCCAGATATTAATAGTTTTATTAGCCGGGCGCTTAAAGCTAAATGGTGGGGAATACAAAAGGGGCATCTTTACTATTTTTCCAAAAAAACTTTAAACAATCTGCTGGATGTTTGTGGTTTTAGGCCGCTGGGCTATGCTTCTTATAAACGAGTGTTTAGTATCGCTTATTGGCAAAAGCGCCTGGCAGCTTATAATGAAAATCTAGCCAAAATGTTTGGTTTTTTGACCGGATGTTTTTTTCTAAAAAGCGGTTTGTTGAGAATAAGCTTTCATGATCAAATTGAAGTATTTAGCTGCAAGAAGCGTTTGGTTTCATTTATTATTGATGATGAAAAAGCGGTGATTTTAGAAAAGAAAAGAATGAAAACTATTGTTGTTCTACCGGCTTATAATGCCGGAAATACGCTTGCGCTTACCGTGCAAGATATTCCGAGAAATTTAGTTGATGAGATTATTTTGGTTGATGATGCCAGTAAAGATAATACTGTTTCTGTTGCTAATCAGCTTGGTTTAAAGGTATTTGTGCATTCTAAAAACAAAGGGTATGGCGCAAATCAAAAGACTTGCTATGAGCAGGCTTTAGCGGAAGGCGCAGAAATTGTAGTAATGGTGCATCCAGATTATCAATATGATCCGGTAGTAATATCTAAAATGATTGAGCCTATACAAAATGGGTCTGCGGATGCAGTTTTTGGTTCACGGATGATGAAAGGAGGGGCGTTGGAAGGCGGTATGCCCCTTTGGAAACATAATTTAAATATTTTGCTTACGGCTTTAGAGAATGTTATATTAAAAACTTATTTAACGGAATACCATAGTGGATTTAGGGCCTATAGTGCTAAATATCTTAATACGGTTAATTTTATGTCGAATTCGGATAATTTTGTTTTTGATAATGAAATGATTGTTGAGGGGTTGTTGCATTATTTGAGAATTGAAGAGATTCCGATAAAAACGCGGTATTTTGAGGAAGCCTCAACAATAAAATTAATTCCATCGATAATTTATGGTTTGGGGATTTTAAAATTATTATTTAAATTCCTGCTGCATTCTAGAGGGGTAATCAGATTCAAGCAATTTGAATAAGAAATCGATTCTAAGTAAATTTTAAGGAAAAAATTTCTAAAATGAAAACTGAAAATATTATTATTCGTGGAGCTCGAGAACATAATCTTAAAAATATTAATTTAGTTTTGCCGCGGAATAAATTAATTGTGGTCACCGGCTTATCTGGATCCGGCAAATCTAGCTTGGCATTTGATACGCTTTATGCCGAAGGCCAGCGTAGATTTGTGGAGAGCCTTTCAAGCTATGCCCGGCAGTTTTTGGAACAATTGCAGAAACCTGATGTGGATTTTATATCTGGATTGTCTCCGGCAATTGCTATTGCCCAGCGTTCTGCCGGTGGAAATCCCCGTTCAACGGTGGCCACGCAAACTGAAATTTATGATTATTTAAGATTGTTATTTGCCAGAATCGGTAAAGTTTATTGTTATAAGTGCGGCCAGCCTATCCAAAATCAAAGCGCTCAAGAAATAGTTCAAACAATTATGAATTCCTACGTCAACAAGGATATTCAAATATTGGCTCCCTTAATTCAGGGTAAAAAGGGCCAGCATCAGGAGATTTTTCTGCAAATACAGAAATCTGGATTTATTCGCGCCAGGGTGGATGGGAAAGTTTATGAGCTTCCCACGAATATAAAATTGGCTAAATATAAGATTCATAATATTGAGGTAGTGGTAGATCGTTTAAGGATTGGCCCAGAAGTGGTAAAGCGGCTAACGGATTCTATTGAGACCGCGCTTAAGGCTAGTGCGGGTACAATCATCATCAGTTCAGTGGCAGCGAAAGATTTAGTTTTTAGCGAACAGTATGCTTGCCTAAATTGTGGTATAAGCTACGCGGAAATTCAGCCGCGGAACTTTTCATTTAATTCTCCTTATGGAGCTTGCGCTGAGTGTAATGGTTTAGGTACTAAACTTGAGTTTGATCCGGATTTGATTATTCCGGATAAAACTAAAAGCATTAATGGCGGAGCGCTTGCTCCGTGGAAACGCGGCGGCCGAGGCTATATCCTTTATTATCGCTGGCTTATTCGCCAGCTAAGCTATCATTTAAAGTTTGATTTGGATACTCCTTTTAATAAATTGCCTAAATCTGTGCAAAAGGCAATTTTTTACGGGACAGCACAGGTTGTTGGTAACAAGCCTTTTGAAGGAGTTATCCCGCATTTAGAAAGATTATTTCGTCAGACAGATAGTGATTATTTAAAGGAAGAGATTAGTAAGTTTATGTCGACGCTTTCTTGTCCGGAATGCAAGGGGACGAGGCTAAAACCTGAAAGCTTGTCAGTAAGGATTAATCAAAAAAATATTTGGCAAATTACGACTTTGTCGATAAAAGAAGCATTGGTTTTTTTCTCGTCTTTGGTGCTAACGGAAAAAGAAAAATTAGTCAGCTATCAAGCGTTAAAAGAGATAACTCAAAAGTTAAAATTTTGCGTGGATGTGGGGTTGGATTATTTGGCCCTAGATCGTAAAAGTTCGACTTTATCCGGTGGGGAAGCGCAGCGGATTCGCCTGGCTACTCAGGTCGGTTCTGGTTTAGTGGGAGTTTTATATGTTTTAGATGAACCAAGTATTGGTTTACATCAACGAGATAATGAAAAGTTGCTTTCGACTTTAAAAGCATTGCGGGATTTGGGTAATACTTTAGTGGTAGTAGAGCATGACGAGGCGACTATTCTTGAGGCGGATTATGTTGTGGATTTAGGCCCGGGAGCGGGTCGGCATGGAGGAGAGGTTATTTTCTCAGGAAATCAAGATGAACTTTTAAAAAATCAAGATTCTTTAACGGCAAAATATCTACGGGGAGAGCTTTGCATACCCATACCGATGAATAGGCGAAATTGGCGTCTAAATAAATATATTCAGATTAAAGGTGCCAGTGAGCATAATCTTAAAAATATTGATCTGAGTTTTCCTCTGGGTACGTTTATTTGTGTTACTGGTGTATCCGGATCAGGTAAATCTACTTTAATTAGTGATATCCTTTATCCGGCTTTAGCTCAACGGATTTATCGGTCTAAAGAAAAACCAGGTGCTTTTAAATCCATTAGCGGTATTGGAGAGATCGATCAGGTAGTTGTGGTTGATCAATCTCCTATCGGCCGCACTCCGCGTTCTAATCCGGCTACTTACACGGGAGTGTTTGGTCAGATTAGGGATATATTTACGCAGCTTCCGGAGGCGCGCCTGCGGGGATATAAACCGGGAAGATTCTCATTTAATGTTAAAGGTGGCCGCTGTGAGGCTTGCGGCGGCGATGGAATAAAAAAAATTCAAATGCATTTTCTTCCCGATGTTTATGTAAAATGCGATTTATGCCAGGGTAAAAGGTTTAATCAAGCGACTTTAGAGGTAAAATATAAAGGTAAATCTATTGCCGATGTTTTAAACTTAACGGTTGAAGAAGCGCTGGAGCTTTTTAACAATATACCCAAGATAAAAAATATCTTAGGGTATTTATTTGATGTTGGTTTAGGTTATCTTGGGCTTGGGCAAAGCTCAACTACTCTCTCCGGTGGAGAGGCGCAAAGAATTAAGCTTTCTTCAGAG
>Ga0247841_10011600_pt1 | contig 11688 bp, 10 predicted proteins | sample LaCruzMarch2015__2_FD_192410 | JGI IMG/M metagenome (GOLD analysis project Ga0247841, IMG submission 192410) | Freshwater microbial communities from meromictic Lake La Cruz, Castile-La Mancha, Spain - LaCruzMarch2015_18m | ecosystem: Environmental > Aquatic > Freshwater > Lake | place: Spain...
GGCCCGCATTAGATGCGGCCGGAGATTATCGGACAAAAGCTACTCTAGGGATAACAGGCTAGTTCCGCCTAAGAGTTCATATCGACGGCGGAGTTCGGCACCTCGATGTCGGCTCATCTTATCCTGGGGCTGGAGAAGGTCCCAAGGGTTTGGCTGTTCGCCAATTAAAAAGATACGCGAGCTGGGTTCAGACCGTTAAGGAATAGTAGGGAGTAGATAGTAGTGTGTAGATAGTATTTAAATACAATCTACAATCTACGTTATACAATCTACGATTTTTTAACAGTCTGAATCCCACGAGAATTTTTCGTTTATGAAACTCGGATATTAAATTTATTTTAATACGAGTATAAAAATAACAGATAGTATAACTAATACACCTCAAGAGGTATTAGTTTGTAGAACCAATCAAATCACGGCGGTACCCCACTAATTTCATATAAGTGAGATTAGTAATTATTTTTAGTTTAAACATTGAATATAATTAATATTAATTTGTAAAAATTAGTGGGGTATCAAGCTGATTAGTATCGGTGGAGTCCTGAATTTTTTTAAGGATAATACCGAGGGAAGTTTATGAATTTTGTTGAGGATTTTGTAGGAGACATTATATAGCTCACATATGTGGCAGAGCACCCCGGTCGTCGGGAAGGTGTGGTTCAAGTCCACTTGATGTCTCTGAGGGGGAGGTGTAGCTTAACAACAGTTTTTCAAGTTTTTTAGTTGACACAATCAACGATGAAACAAGGAAAACAAGAGCGCTGGAATGATTTCCAGAATGGCGAGGGTAACTAACCCCTCCACCTCTCACGATCTCAACCTCTGAAATTTCAGAGGTCTTCAACAAAATTCATAAACACCCGTAGAGACTAAATATCAGCAATCTGCCACAGGCAGGTGAAGCTATAGTCCATTGCAAGAAGTAATTCTTGATAACAAGCGTGAGACAGGTTGGTCTCCTATCTACTGCAGGCGTCGATTCTTGAGGGGATTTGACTCTAGTACGAGAGGACCGAGTTGAACAAACCTCTGGTGTGTCTGCTGTCCTGCCAAGGGCAACGCAGAGTAGCTAAGTTTGGAACGGATAAATTCTGAAAGCATCTAAGAATGAAGCCGTCCCCAAGATAAGGAATCATTTGAGACTCGTGAGAGATGATCACGTTGATAGGCTCTAGATGTAAGGCGAGCAATCGTTTTAGTCGAGGAGTACTAATTAGTCGATTTCTATTAGGAAATTTAAAAGTCCAATCTAGAAAATACAATATCTTAATCCGTTGCGTGTAATCAATTATAATTATATGATTATGCGATAGTACCTTGAAAATCAAAGTCTGAAATTTGGGATTTATTTCCAAATGTTCTTTTTCCGGGCCCAAGCCACCTCGAGTGATTGTTTGTATTGAGAAGCTCCATCCCTTATCTCCCAAGACTAGGAAGTGCTGTCAATACAACGACAAGAGGACGGCCTGACAACCCGTTCGTTGTGGTCTTAGTCCACCTCGAGTCCCGCCGCAACACCTGTTGCGGCCCAAATTTCAGATTTTGATAAAGTTAAATAATTAAACTTTTAGTTCTGGTGATTCGTCGCTATGGTCACACCTGTTCCCATTCCGAACACAGAAGTTAAGCGTAGTTGAGGCGATGATAGTCCTTTTGGGCAAAAGTAGCTAGTCGCCAGAACTAAGTGTTTAATTATTTTGATAAGCTTTCGCGCGTGGTCCGTTTGAACTTGATATTTCAGAGGGCTTTTCCGAAATCACCCCGAGGGATATAAAGGAGGACCACGCCACTTTTTTCTAAACACCAATATTGGTGTTTTTTTGTTGCTATTTTTATACTAGATACCAGATACAAAATACTATATACTATACGGTATGTCTTGGGCACAAAAGAGAAGATTAATTTATCTGAGCGGAATACTACTATTTTTTATAGCGGTAGTGGTTATTCCACTTATTGTAAAACTTTATAAACCACCAACCTGCTTTGACAATAGGCAAAACCAAGACGAATTAGGTATCGATTGTGGTGGCTCATGTGATCTACTTTGTCCTGCGCAGTATGCACCACTAAATGTCTTGTGGTCTAGATTTTCAAAAGTAAATGATGGAGTCTACAACGTTTTAGCTTATATTGAAAATCCAAATTTTAATGCTGGGGCGGACAATATCAATTATGTTTTTAAGCTTTATGATAAAAATGGTCTTCTTTTGCGAGAACGGGCCGGTAAAACTTTTGCTCCGGCGAATAAGGTAATGGCTATTTTTGAACCCGACCTGTTAACTGGCCGACAGATTCCTGCACGTGTAGATTTTTCTTTTACGTCACAGGCTGTTTGGTTCAAGCAAAATAGTTCAGAGACCGGCCTGTCTATTTCTGAATCTGTAGTATCTCGCGAAGACTCCGCCCCTCGATTGAGCGCTTTAATCTCAAATAAAACAATAAATCAAATAAAAAATATTGAAGCAGTAGCTATTATTTACAATGCGGATGGCAACACAATTGCTTTTTCTCGCACTGTTATTGATGCGATAGCTGATAGGGAATCCGTAAATATTAATTTTAATTGGCCCAAGCCTTTTACGGATACTTATGCTACAACTGAGATAGTGCTTAAGGTTTTGAAATAGATATGGGAGGATTTTTCCGAAAACTTTTTGATATAGATTGGATTTTATTTTTTTCGGCTATTTTTATTACCATCGCTGGTTTGGTAACGATGGGCTCTTTTGGCGCGGAAAACTCCTATTTTTTCAAGCAGATTATTTGGATAACAGTATCCGTTATTATTTTTTTTATAGTCAGTTTGTTTGATTATCGTTTTTTAAAAAGAACCGGAGTGGTCATTTCTATTTTTTTCTTATCTGTCCTCATGCTTCTTGCTTTGTTTATTGTTGGTAAGGTGGCGGGTGGAGCACAAAGCTGGTTTGATTTTGGTGGTATTTCTTTTCAGCCGGCCGATTTTATCAAGCTCATTATTATAATTCTTTTGGCTAAATACTTTACCAAAAGGCACATTGAAATCGCAAATATTCGACATATCTTTGTCTCTGGTTTTTATGTTTTTATTGTTTTTGCGCTGGTTTTTCTTCAGCCTGATTTTGGTTCAGCTTTGATCATTTTTCTAATTTGGCTGGGGTTGATTTTACTCTCCGGTATTTCCAAAAAACATTTGTTTGCGGTTTTTATTTTAGGCTCTATTTGTTTTGGCGTCTTGTGGGGTTTTGTCTTGCAGGATTATCAAAAAGCCAGAATTGTAAACTTTATTCACCCTCTCGCGGATATTCGGGGAACAGGGTATAGCGCCTATCAAAGCACGATTGCTGTTGGGTCAGGTCAGCTAACTGGCAAAGGGATCGGTTATGGCACGCAGTCAAAGCTTAGTTTTTTGCCAGAGTATCAAACAGACTTTATTTTTGCCGCTTATGCCGAGGAATGGGGTTTCTTTGGTGTGATATTTCTCTTTATTTTATTTGGAGTACTATTGTGGCGGATAATCAGGATTGCCTATTATGGAGCAAGTAATTTTGAGATTTTATTTGGTTGCGGGGTGGCGGTTATGTTTATTAGTCATTTTTTGGTAAATGTAGGTATGAATATAGGTATAATGCCGGTGACCGGTATTACTTTTCCTTTTATGAGTTATGGCGGAACAAACTTGCTAACTTCTTTTACCGGTTTAGGAATTCTAATGGGAATGAGGCGCTATCAAAGAGCAGCTCATAAAGATATGATGAAGAATGAATTTTTGGGAATTTAGAGGAGGCAATTAAGGCTCAACGTCGTAACATTTGTCTGGAGTGGAACCGGTAGTTGAACAGTCACTTGAATTACCAGGGAATAAATTTGATGAGTCTTTGTCTCCCACGAGGACTTTGTTGTCTACCGCGGCTCCTTCAAGGGGAATACCTAAGTGATAAGAATAACAATTTGTCATTCCGGTAGTTGGACACTCGGCAGTATTATTATAGAGCATTGCTTTGTATACTAATTTTGGATTTGTCGCTAAAATATATTTGCCATCGATAAGCGCTCTTGGAAACTCAGCTGTAGGTGGGTAATACCCCTTGTCAGTGGTAAAGACTTGTAGAGCTTTTACTACTTCCTGAAGTGATTGGACACCGCTCGTATCACGGCCTTTTCTCTTGGCGTCAGAGAGAATAGATAAAATCACCGAAGATATAAGGGCGATTATAGATACCACCACTAGGAGCTCGATTATAGTAAAACCATTTTTTTTCTTTGTTTGCATGTTATTAGATTGAGGTAAAAAAGTAAATTGATAAAGCAAAGCAGATTACGGCGATTAGGAGCATAGCTTTTTTTGCTCCCGCCTCATCTTTAACTAAACCCATTTTTATGAGCGAACTGGTAAGACCACCCTTATTTTGTGGGTAGTTATAATCAACAGGTCTATTTTCATTAAATTCTACTGACATATTTTTTAAAATTAAACCCAGAAAAATTTCAGAGCATTTTTTAGGGTAGACTAATAAATAAATTTCTATCTGTTAATTATACAACTCCAACGTCTTTTTTACCATAGTTTCTTTGTTGAATTCGGAAATAATTTTGTTTTGTATATTTTGGCCCAAAATAGCCATCTTTTCGGGCTTACTTAGGAGAAAATCAATCGCTTTTTGTATTTCTCCCGGTTCTTTTGGTCGGACTAAAATTCCATTTTCCATATCATCAATTATTTCGGGAATTCCACCGACACTGCTAGCGATTATCGGAAGGCTAGCCAATCCGGCTTCCAGTATGACATAGGGTAGTGCCTCAGTAATCGAAGTAAGGGTAAAAATATCAAAAGCTTTTAAATATTTAGAAGCTTCATCTATTCTCCCAAGTAAAAATACGGAATCCTCAAGATTATAGCGAAGTATTCTTTGTTGTAGTTTTTCTCTTTTTTCTCCTTCGCCAATAATAACTAGAATCGGTAGATCGGCTTTGCTGTCGCTTAATAAATCTAAAAGGTGCATTGCTTCGATTATGTATTTCAAACCTTTATTTTTGTGTAGCTCGGAAATCGTACCGATCCATAATCTATTGCCCGTCTCGACATCGGTTGGAAATTTTTCCCGGAGTTTATTTCTGGCAATATTTTTTTCTAGAAACTCAATTGAGTCTAATCCATTTTTGATTACGATAATTTTTTTGCTTAATCGGCCATTTTCGGAGATTTGCCTTTTGGTCTCCTCGGACACGGCGATAGTTTTATGGCAAAGTTTGATTGTTAGGCGGTGGATAAGATAGATAATATTTTTTTGTAATTTACCGCGATCTTCATTGAAAGCCCAACCATGACCAGTAAAAATAATTTTCGGCACGCGGGCTAGTCGTCCAGCTAGGGCGCCTAAAAATCCCATTTTGGAACTGTTTAGGTGGACAATGTCGGGCTTTTCAGTTCGGAAAATTTTGATTAGTTTTATAAAAACCCTAAAATCATTCAAGAGGTGAATATTTCTTGATAAATTTTCTAAAACTATTGTTCGTATATTTTGCGCGCGAAGTTTTTGGGCGAGTACGCCATCTGTCCCAAACAGGACACTTACCTCATACAAATCATTTGGTAGGGAAGTCGCTAGGTCATAGACATAGCGTTGAGCTCCTCCCCAGTTACTTTTAGTAATACAATAGAGTATCTTTTTTTTATTGGCCATACTTGTCTTATAGTGTAGCATATTTTTAATAGTTGAAGAATATCTAGAAAGCAGTATACTAGAGCTCTTATGAAAGTAATAAATAGAAAGGAGCCATGGTTGTTGTTTTTTGGTGACATATTGATTTTTTTCCTGTCCTTATGGCTAACCCTTACTATCAGATTTGGTAAAATACCCTCAAACTCCGTTCTCGCGGACCACTTATTGCCCTTTGGAATTTTATTTGTTATTTGGTGTGCCACTTTTTTTATTGCCGGTCTCTATGAAAAGCATACGACTATTTTTAAAAGTCGCTTACCTTTTCGGGTTCTAAACACCCAGATTTTTAACAGCTTTCTCGCTGTTGTGTTTTTTTATTTTGTGCCCTATTTTGGTATTACCCCTAAGGTTATTTTATTTATCTATATTATTATCTCCCTAACCTTGATTTTCCTTTGGCGGGCTTACGGTCACAATATTTTGGGGCTCAAGATTCAAGAAAAGGCAATGATTTTTGGACGAGGAGAGGAGATGAAACTTTTGGTTCAAGAAGTCAACAATAACCCTCGTTATGGTTTGGAATTTGCTACTTCATTTGATCTTGATAAAATCAGCGAGATAGATTTTCAAAGAGATATCGTCGAAAAAATAAGTCCTCTAAACGTCTCGGTTATTGTGGTTGATTTGCAAAATGAAAATTTAAAGAAAAGCCTACCACATTTTTATAATTTGTTGTTTTCCCAAGTTCGTTTTGTGGATATAAATAGTTTATATGAAGATATTTTTGATCGAGTACCACTATCTCTTGTGGGGTACGGTTGGTTTTTGGAAAACGTTTCATTGTCGACCAGTGTCACTTACGATGTTTTTAAGAGGGTGACCGATGTAGTCCTCGCCTCGATTTTAGGGCTAATATCAATGGTTTTTTACCCTTTTATCTATTTATTGATAAAAATAGGTGATACCGGGCCAGTGTTTATAGTTCAAAATCGGATTGGTAAGAACAATAAAATTATCAAAATAAAAAAATTTAGGACGATGAATTTTAATGATAATGAACAGGAGACAAATAAAACAGAGAATAAAATTACCAAAGTCGGAATGTTTTTGCGACGAAGTCGTTTGGATGAAATTCCGCAACTTTGGAATGTTTTAAAGGGAGATTTGTCACTGATTGGTCCGCGACCAGAATTACCGGCTTTAGCTCAGGTTTATGAAAAAGAAGTTCCTTATTATAATGTTCGGCATTTGATCAAGCCAGGACTTTCTGGTTGGGCACAGCTTTATCACGAGAACCATCCTCATCAAGGAGTAAATACCGTTGAAACAAAAAATAAACTTTCTTATGATTTGTATTATATCAAAAATCGTTCGTTATTTTTGGATTTAAAAATCGCTCTAAAGACCATAAAGACCCTACTTTCTCAAACAGGAAAATAGTCCGCTGATTTGCAAAAAGGAAATATATAGCTATAATAAGCGCCATGTTTAAAAGAAGATTTTGGGCGGTAATATTGATATTGATTTCGAGTTTAATCGGCTATTTTGTTTATAATACTAGCGTTAATGAATCAAAGCATAATTTTAAATTAGGCTTGGATTTAAACGGGGGGGTGGAGTTGATTTACAAGGCGGACACGACCGGAATAGCGGCCTCTGAGGTGTCCAGTAAGATGAATTCACTCAAAACTTTAATTGAAAAAAGAGTCAATGTTTTTGGTGTGTCTGAACCGATTATTCAAGTAGAAAAAGTTGGTATTATTGGAGGCGAAAGCCATGAACAATTGATTGTTGATTTACCAGGGCAGACAGACATTGCTTCGGCGATTGCCCAAGTTGGTAAGACCTATGTTTTGGAGTTTAAATTTTTGAAGAAAGAATTAGAAAATTCCACCAGCACTGAACCGATTACTCTCGATAGTTTTGAATCAACCGGTTTGACAGGGGCATTACTGCAAAAAGCGGCCTTGGAATTCAATCAAACTACTGGTGAACCAAATGTCTCACTACAATTTAACTCTGAAGGTTCTGATTTATTTGCTAAAATTACTCGTGAAAATGTTGGACGCCGCCTGGCGATAATTTTGGATGGAGATATAAAATCCATGCCGGTGATTCGAGAGGAAATTACTGGTGGTCAAGCTTCTATTTCTGGCGGATATTTAGGTTCGGCTGGTTTAAAGGAAGCAAAGGATTTGGTTAGTAACTTGAATCTCGGTGCTTTACCAATACCAATTGAACTTATTTCTACTCAGAGTGTGGGTGCTTCATTGGGTTCTGAAGCGGTAAAAGCTAGCATGCACGCTGGTCTTTGGGCGTTTATTGTAATTGCGATTTTCCTCATGTTTTGGTATCGATTACCAGGCTTGCTAGCTGTCGTCTCTCTTTCTATTTATGTGGTAATAAACCTGGCTTTGTTTAAATTGATTCCTGTTACTTTGACCGCCGCTGGTATTGCTGGATTTATTCTTTCTCTCGGTATGGCGGTAGATGCCAACATTCTGATTTTTGAAAGAATGCGAGAAGAACTCGCCCGGGGTAGAGAACTCGGTGATGCGATTGAAGAAGGTTTTGCCCGCGCTTGGTTGTCAATTCGAGACAGTAATACCTCAAGTATTATTACCGCGATCATTCTTTATGCTTTCTCCAGCACTTCAGTTGTTAAAGGTTTTGCTTTTGTCTTCGGTATTGGTGTTGTTGTCTCAATGTTTACCGCGATTACTGCTTCCCGAACATTACTTTTGGCAATCAAACACGATCATGCCGGAAGATTTATGAAATTCTTATTCGGTAGCGGGGCTAATAAATAATAATATGTGGATTATTAAAAACAGAAAAATATTTTACGCTTTCTCAATTATTTTGATTGCGACTTCGATTTTATCCCTATTCGTTTGGAAACTTGAATTGGGAATTGATTTTAAAGGTGGTTCGGTAATTGAAGTTCGTTATGTGGATGAGGCTCCCGATGCCAATATGATTCAAGCCAATATATCTACTTTATCAAAAGAGATCGATCTCGGTGCTTATGTCTTGCAATCAATCGGTGATACTGATTATTCCATAAAATCACGCCTGGTTTCCGATCAAGAGAGACAGCAGATTGAGAATGCTTTTTCAAATAATGGGGCGATAAAAACTGAGTTAAAAAAGGTAAATTCTATCGGACCATTGATTGGTAAGGAGGCCGCCCAGAAAGCAATTATTTCTGTTATTTTGGTTATTTTGTGTATCGTTCTCTTTATTACTTTCGCTTTCAGAAAGATTTCTAAACCAGTTCAGTCTTGGAAATATGGTTTGATGGCGATTATCGCCTTGGCGCACGATGTAATTATCCCAACCGGTGCTTTTTCTATCCTAGGTCATTTCAAGGGTTATGAGGTAGATACATTGTTCGTAACGGCCCTTCTGGTTATTCTTGGTTTTTCAATTCATGATACAATTGTGGTTTACGACAGAATTCGTGAGAATTTAAGTATTTCTCATAGAGATAATAATAAGAAAGATTTTGAAACTATAGTTGGTGAGAGCGTTTCTCAAACCTTTGTCCGCTCAATCAATACTTCCATGACTACCATCTTGGCCTTGATTGTCCTTTATTTCCTCGGTCCAGAAGCCACCAAGCATTTTTCCCTCGCTTTGATTATTGGTGTCGGTATCGGTACTTACTCTTCAATTTTCATCGCTTCAGCCTTACTTGTAACTATTGAGAAGTGGCAGAATAAAGAAGTTGTAAATAAATAAGATAAATAAAAAACCGGGTATTAGCCCGGTTTTTGTTTGCATTAAGGAACTTAATTGATAGTATATGACAGTTATGATAAAGAAAAATAACACATCATGGGGCGGGGTAGCAAAGTGGTATGACTCCTTGTTAAAAATGGATGGTACATATCAGAAGGATGTGATTTTACCGAACTTACTAAAATTGATGGGTGTGAGAAAGGGAGAAAAAGTTTTAGACATTGCCTGTGGGCAAGGATTTTTTGCCCGAGCTTTGGCTGATAAAGGTGCGGATGTGACGGGGGTAGATATTTCTCCAGAATTGATTAAGTTTGCCAAAGAAAAAGCCGGGGGCAATGAAAAGTATTTTGTGGCTTCAGCCGATAATTTTTTCAAGGAGATGGTTCGAACAAATTTTGTTAATGATGAAAAATTAAATGGGCAAGGTTTCGATAAAGCAATAATTGTTTTGGCGATACAGAATATTGAAAATTTAAATGGCACATTGGCGGAAGCGGCTCGCGCCCTGAAAGTTGGCGGAAAATTATTTTTGGTTTTAAATCACCCGATTTTTAGAAATCCCAAAAAGACTTCCTGGGGTTATGATGCCGTCGGGAAAATTCAGTATCGCCGAGTGGATGAATATTTGTCTGAATCAAAGTCCGAGATCGATATGACTCCAGGTACCGGAAATGAAAGCAAGAAAAAGAATACTATTTCTTTTCATCGACCTCTGCAGTTATATTTTAATGCTTTAGTAGAAAATAGTTTTTTGCTTGGTAGGTTGGAAGAATTGGTCTCTAACAAAAAAAGTGAAACGGGTCCAAGGCAGAAAGCGGAGGATAAAGCTCGCAAAGAAATCCCGCTTTTTATGATAATTGAGGCGATTAAACAATAATATAAAATCTCTATTTTATACCTTGCTAAAGCCAAGTATTTGTGGTAATATATTTTTAGAAATAAGGAACAAAACAGGGGAGGTTTTTATGATATTTCCTACACAGGTTGATTTGGTGGTTAAGTCACCAAAGCAGAAATATAAGTTCTGTTTAATGATTCATCAGGCGGAAACTAAGGAGGATTTGATGTTGGCGCCAGATTTTTATGGCACCAGTATTCGGTCATCAGTATTTTTCCCTCGTTGGGAAATCGAAATACTTGAACCAAAAGTTCCGCGCGGAGAAACGGGAAAGCTCAATTATCATTATTCTGATAAAGATAATAAGCCTTACGTCTGTTTTCCTGGTGCACTTCCGACGATTGAGGCCCTGATGAGTATGCTCAATCTTTGGGTAATTGGTCAGGTTTGTGTTATGGAGCTTGACCGATATTTTAACGAAATGATCGAAACGGTCGGTGGTAAGGAAGCATTTATTTTCTGGGCGAAGACGCAGCAGGGAATAGATTTGGATTCCAACGCCCCAATCCGTATTAAGATGGGTACGGAAAAGGAGGTATAAAAGTTAAATTTGGGCCCGCGCTTTCTTGAGCGCGGGCCTCATTCGTCCTGGTCTTTCCTAACCCTTGTATTTTAAGGGTTTTTACTGTTTTGCTTATTAAATTCAATATACCCCAAAAAAGACTTGACCGCTAAACCTTTTTGAGTATAATAGACCCCACTGCTTGATTATCACCTCATGGGTGATTTTTAAACAGGAAAGAAACGGTTCATTGACAAAATTTGAAAATATCTAGCACGGACCATCGATATGGCCGGAGTTAGATGAGAACGTATAGTTTTTGGAGCACACTTTGTGCTCTGGTAAGATGATACGTGCAAGTTAAATTTTAAGTATTTTTATAGGTACTTAAAATTAGTCTATAAATTATATAAAATGATTCACATGAAAAATTGTAGCAAATTTTTCATGTAGCGAGTTATGATCAAATTTGAATTAGCATTTGAGAAAATTATTATTTTTTCTTTTGTTCCGTTCGAATTAAAAACTAAATTAAATTTTATTTTTTATTTAGAGTTTGATCCTAGCTCAGGATGAACGCTGGCGGCGTGGATAGGGCATGCAAGTCAAGGGGGTCGCAAGACAACCGGCAGACGAGATAGTAATAAGTAGGTACGAACCTAGAAGTCAGGAATAGCTAGTCGAAAGATTAGGTAATACTTGATAGTCCCCCCACTAACTGTGTTTCTAAGATGTTTAATTAATTTTTTGTTAGTTGAGCTTTTGGAAGTAGAGTTAGTGGGGGGTAAAGATTTATCGCTTCTAGATCGGCCTGCTCGGTATCAGCTAGTTGGTAAGGTAATGGCTTACCAAGGCAATGACGCCTAGGGGGGGTGAGAGCCTGTTCCCCATCGATGGAACTT
>Ga0247841_10011601_pt1 | contig 11688 bp, 11 predicted proteins | sample LaCruzMarch2015__2_FD_192410 | JGI IMG/M metagenome (GOLD analysis project Ga0247841, IMG submission 192410) | Freshwater microbial communities from meromictic Lake La Cruz, Castile-La Mancha, Spain - LaCruzMarch2015_18m | ecosystem: Environmental > Aquatic > Freshwater > Lake | place: Spain...
ATTCAATGAATTAAAAAACAGAGGAATAACTGGAGGAATCTACCTTAATGGAGACGGAAATTACCATATTTCTCCTAAACTTAAAGAATATGCGCAGGGGTTATTAGATTGGGCGGGATTACTTCCTCAAAAGGAACTTGATGAATTAAAGAGAGCGGCTAGAGATTTCACAGCTAAATTTGGCTCAAAATAAAACTACTTAGTCTTTCTAACTTCCATAAAATCAGCAAGACTTGATTTTTCAAACTTCTGACAAATTCCAGTTAGGGAATTAATGTGTATTCTTAGGATATCCATTGTACTTGAAAGACATGTTAGATTCCAGACATCATCTTTTAGTATGGCGATTATTTTAGCTATTCTCATTGAATTTTTGTTTTTTCTTTGTAAATCATAGACTCTATCTATTACATCACTTATGTCTACTTTTAGTTTTTCATTTAGCTGTCTTGCTTCTTTAATTTCGTCACCATAGACTTTTACTTCTTTAAATGGGTGTTCAATTGAAGCTATTTTCATGGTTTTAGGTAAAAAGAAGTCAAGTTGTATCTTATTTGTGTTACTTTCCAGGTCAAATATGAAAAATCCAGCTGTTAGGAAGGAATCTGGATTTTCAATCATGAATTTCTTGAAAAACTCTTGCTTGCTCAGTTCTAGTAATAAATCATTTAGTTTCATGTTTGTGTAAATGTGCGATGTTTTATAAATTATTCTACTTGGGTGTGGAACTTAAAAGATTAATTATCTATTATGATGATTTTAGACGCGTTTATTATTCACAGCCGATTAACAGGATAATCAAATGAAACTATTTTCTTTCCTTTATCTCTTCTGTGATATCTTTAATAAAATCTGCAAGCTTGACTCCAAACTTTGGTTTTTCATCCTTTCCTCTTTTCTTTAGGGCAATTGTCTTTTTTTCTTCTTCTTTATCGCCGATTGTTACTAGGTATGGGATTTTCATCATTTCAGCTGTTCTGACTTTATCTCCGACTGTTGTTGAATTAAAGTCTGCGTCTGCTCTTATTCCTGCTTCTTTTAGCTCTGCAAGAACTTTTTCAGCTGCTTTTTGATTTCTATCTGTGAAAGATATAACTCTGCATTGAACAGGAGATAACCATGTTGGAAGATTTCCGTTTGTGTGTTCAAGTAAAATGCCTGTAAACCTCTCTAGGCTTCCATAAATAGCGTTATGGACCATAACGGGACGATGTTCTTGACCATCACTCCCAATATAAGTTAAATCAAATCTTGCTGGCATTGAAAAGTCTAACTGTATTGTTCCACATTGCCATGTTCTTCCCAGAGAATCATTTAAATGGAAATCAATTTTAGGACCATAAAATGCTCCATCTCCTTCATTAAGTTTAAATTTAACTTTTCTTTTTTCAAGAACTCTTTTTAAGGTGCTTTCTGCTAAATCCCAAAGCTTCTCATCACCAATTCTTTTTTCTGGACGAGTAGATAACTCAATATGATAATTAAAACCAAATTTTTTATAAATTAAATCAACTAATTCTAAAAGCTTAGAAATTTCATTTTCAATTTGGTCTTCACTGCAATAAATATGTGCATCATCTTGCGTAAATTGAATAACTCTGAACAAACCAGCTAGAACTCCAGATAATTCACATCTATGAACTACTCCGAGTTCAGCTACTCTTAAAGGTAATTCTTTATATGATTTTGGATTTGCCTTATAAATTAAAATTCCGCCAGGACAACTCATTGGTTTAACTAATAAAAGTCTGTCTTCATATTGTGTTGTAAAATTATTCTCCTTATACTTATCCCAGTGACCTGATATTTTCCAGAGTTTTGAGTCCATTATCTGAGGAGTTTTTACTTCCTGATAGCCATTATTTCTATGTAATTCTCTCCAAAATTCAGCTAGCTGATTATAAATAATTAATCCATTGTTATGCCAAAAAACCATACCCGGTGCAACTTCATTGAAGCTAAAGAGGTCTAGATTTTTCCCAATAATCCTATGATCATTTTCTTTTAGCTTACTTGTATCAAGCTTTGAACGAGAAATTTGTTTTAATAATTGTTGTGGGTCGTATTTTTCATCTGCAACCACTATGGTTGTCTTCTTTTCTTGTGTTTTACAATCTAGAGAAATTGTTCTTGATAGTTCTGCCAAAGGATGACCCTTGCATTTTAATTCAAATTCTTTATAGTATCCAAATGGAGCTCTTTGAACCTCTATTTTTGCTTTCTTAAGTTTTACTTCTGTTTCTGTTAAAACAAATAGTGCTGTTTTGGGATCTGAGAGTTCTGAAGATAAATGAGCATAGGGATAGAGAACTACTTTTTTTGCACCTGTCTTTTGCATCAGGTCTTGAATATTTTTAACAAGTTCTTCTGAGGCTTTTTCTGCATTGGATTCATCTGATTTTTCAACAGCCACAAATATTCCAAGAGGGTCTTTGACTTCTATTTCACCCTTCTGTTTATCTGAAAGCTCTTCTGGTTCTTTTATTGCTTTTTTAAGTGGTTTAAACTTAATATAGTCGCAGTGTAATGATAAAATCTTCATAATAATCCAACAAAAACCGCGTTTATAAAATTAGTGGTTTTTATTGGATTTGAGGTTACGAGAAACATTAATTATCTCTTGTGACGACTTTATGTGCGTTTGTTAAGCTTAGCCGCAAATAATTGATTGAAATACTTAATAATTATTAAATAAAGGTATAAAATTAATTTGCTAATTGCTTCGTTGCTTCATTAATGTCTGCCTGTTTCCAACCTTTTCCTAAAAGAGCAGAAAATATCTGAGCATCTGGAATTTTGGATGTTCTTGCATTTGCAATAAAATTCTTAAGAATTTTTACAGCCTCTGGATTTGCAGAAACCCTAACTGGTTCTATCACGCTAGTATATCCTGTGTTTTGCGTCGTAGAGTCAGGAGTAGTATAGATATTTGGCTGACTAGATGGTGATTGTTCTATTTGAATAGGATTTTGCTGATAGCTGGATGTATTAAGATTAGAATCGTCATCTGATTTTTTTCTAGAAATTATTATAAAAATTATAACTAAAATTATAATAATTAATAGCAAGATAGAGGCTAAAACAATAATTAGTTTATATTGCTCAAAGAAACTTAAATTAGATAATGGATCAGTTATTGGTGGTTCTACCATTATTGGGTTGTCTGGATTTGTTGGGTTGCTTGGATTTGTATTGTTTACTTTGATTGCTGGGTCTTGAACAACATTGCTTCCACCACCACTTCCTCCACCACCGCCTCCGCCTCCGTTATCTGGAGGATTAATTATTCCAGAGCTATTAATATAATTTTCACTTAGAAGTTTATCAGATGTGGCACCCAAAATAATCCAGCCAGGAGTAGGAGTGCATCCAGAAGAAACAGCATAGGAAAGCTGAACCTGCATTCCATCTGAATCATTCAGAATAGTCCAATAGGTTCCTTCTTCACTAAAATCAAATAAGGTTACATCTGGTGAAACTGAATAAGCCAAAACCTTGCATCCAGTTGGCAGATTTTCCGATATGGTTATTGCATTTTCTGGAGAACTAATTACTAAATTCACATTGGTTTGAGTTGAATCACTTGCTAGAGTTCTTGCAATTGTCGTAGGAAATGACGAAATAACAAAACCATTTATGGTAAACTCAATTAGAAATGAAGACAATACGATTACTAAAAGGAATAATATTGCGAATGCAAAGCTATTACCTCTTTTACTTTTTAGCATAGTTATTCTAGGAAATATGAGTTTAAAAATCCTTTGACAATAAGCCTTAAAAACCATCTAATCTAGTTGATTAAATGGAAGATTATGAAAAATTACTCGATAGTGCTTATGAGAAAATAAAACCAACAGAAGAATGCGGAAGATTTGCAATTCTGAAGGCAGAAGGAATGGTAGAGGGAAACAAAACAATTATTTCCAATTTTATGCAGATAGTAAATTGTATTAGAAGACAACCAGAACACCTTGCTAAGTTTATATTTAAAGAATTAGCTGCGCCTGGAGAAATTCAGGGAGACAGATTAATTTTAATAAAAAAAGTCAATTCTCAAAATATTAATGATAAAATCAAAATGTACGTGGAAAAGTATGTTTTGTGCCCTAATTGTAAAAAGCCAGACACAGAATTAATAGAGGAACAAGGTAATGTATTTATTAGATGTTTAGCCTGTGGCACGAGAAAGCCTGTTGCATAGGGAAAATCTTATATTTTTAAAATTAGAAGATATTGTTATATTCTTGTACACCTAAAGAGTATCTGCAGCAGTTCTCCATCTCTTATGTAAAAATCTGCCATAGTAACCAAATTCATTATAATTCAAAATACTTGCAGTTTCCAATTTGTCGGGCGTTCTGGTTGTGATTTTTGTTTCACAACCCACTGGAATTATTGCCTCTATATCCCATGAATCTGGAACTTTAGCTATAAACCTTATTTGATCTTCCACAAAGTGACCCACCCAACAGGAAGCTAGACCATGAGATGTTAGAGAAAGAAGAACATTTTGTATTGCTGCTCCAACCTGCTGTCTAGAATAAAATGCGCCCTTTTCTTTTCCATAGTAGGTTGTTAGTCTTTCTGTTTCTGCAGCAACTACAATTATAAATTTAGCCTGGCCAACAAAATCCTGCTGACAAGCGTCTTTTATTTTTTTTATTTTATCTTCTTCGTCAATTAGGATAAATTTTAAATTAAATATATTTCCAGCCATGGGGGCCCATCTTGCAGAATCAATTGCCTGAATAACTTTTCTCCAATCAGGTGTCTTGTCAGAATATCTTCTTATACTCCTTCTTTTTTCTATTGCCTTTTTGAGGTCCATAACTTATTTAGGAATGGGGGGTATAAAAATGTTATGTGATTTTATTGTTATATCTACTTTTTAAAAATGAGTGGCTGCATTCCGCCGCGAGGAATGCAGCCTATCATTCCAACCCGAAGGGGAATGACTATGATGCTTTTGTGAGATAATTTTTGTTTAAATAGCTTTCTGATTTTCATTTATTAATTTTGTATTATACTTTGGGTATTTCTTGTTCTCACCCGACAGATATCAACTGACAACTTATTTCAGAACAGATCATATTTTATTTTTTAAGCTTGTGCAAAGAATAATAGTGTTATAAATAATTATTGCAACTTTCTATAGCCAATCCAAACCAAAACAACTAATGCAATTCCAATCATAATTGTTCTAAGGACATTTGAAAGATTTCCCCAATATCTAATTGTTCCATAAATCATTAAAATAACCCCTCCAGCCATAAAACCAGATGAGACTGCTTCGACAGCAAGGATAAATGATAGAACAACTACAATTATTCCAATTATTAAGCAGATAAAAAACAAATTTCTATTGTAAGGTTCTGATGCATCATTGTACTCTTTCTGGCATTTTGTGTAAGTATCACAATAACCTGTTTCTACTAGTGGTGTTGTTTTTTCCTGGGGAATATTCTGGTATGTGATCCATGTAAAATTTGCTGTCTCACATAGAGTCTGATTTAGTGATGGAACATTCAGACTAGGAAGACAGTAAGCTTCATATTTTGGTGATGGATAAATTGTTTCAATTGCATAGGAAATAAATATGACAAATAATATTGCAATTGCAATTGACAGAATGAGCTTTTTCCCTTTTCCTGTTTGTTTTATGTTTTTTGGCATTTTAGTATGGCTTAAATAACATTTTAATCATTTCAACAAAACCTGGCTTGCTTCCTGCAACTTTAAATAAATTACCTGATTGTTTGTAATCAAATGGAGTTGGTGGAGTAACCATTTGATGGGCTTTTTTATAGATATCATAAATATTCCAGATGTTATCCTTGGCATCGTCTGCTGCAATACCCCTCATATAACCCTCAACAAAACTATCTGGCTTTACATCTTTAAGAGAATTTATTTCTTTTTTCTTTTTTGAACTAGTTGACTTTCCAAATAGTGCCGAGAAAGGGTTAAGATTCTCTGGTTTTTTTACTTCTTCTGGTTTTTTTACTTCCCAATCTGGCCCAAGATAGTGATCTAGGTCTGCTCTTAATTGTTTTAGGGAATCTGTTGTTGCATCCTTAACAAAACCTAGAGCATAATCAAAATCCCATTTGTCAAGAATTTTTTTTGCTAATTTTAATTCTTGCTCATTGAAAGAGTATGCATCGAAAAAAACATCAACCCTACCACCAAAACCATAGTTCTGCTGAGTAACCTTTTGAGGGATTCCTCTAAAGACTACAGTTACTAAACCCACTGGATAATATTTTCTTTTCACCTTATAGTCTCTAAATGATTCTGGAAGTCTCTTATGGCGCTGTCCACTAATATCTCCTCCGATATTTACTGGCTTAAATTTTGCAAGTGTTGTAATTTCAAACATTGCAGTATTAAATGCATTTACAAGAGCTGGGTCCTGAGTATTAAATATTCTTGAAGATTTATCAAAGCCCTTCATCCTAAGTTCTTCTGCTGCCTTGAAATAAGGCATTGCCCAGGTTGTGTAAAGTTTTAGAGATTCTACTTCTGTTCTTAAATATGCTTTTTCTATGTTAAATCTTTTTTCTAATTCATTTAAAGATATTTCTCTCCATTTATTAAATTCTAATATTCTCTGCTCAAGAATTCTTTTTACTCTATCATTTAAATCCATGCCTACCACATCTTTAATTGTTTTAGCAACAAAAAACGCATCTAAAAGTGTTGCAAAACTTGCCTGAGAAAAAGTCATTGCCTTTATGCTTGTATTTCCTTTTTTAATATCAACTGCGTCAAGCCAGATTTGTTTTACAGCCATTAGAGCTGCTTCTTTTATTTTTGGGTCTTTAGATTCTACTTCTTTATATTGACTAAGACGAAGCTCAAATTCTTTCATATCGTAAACTAAGTTTAGAATTGTTTTTACAACTTGATTTATTAATCCGAGAAGCTTCATTCCTTCTTCTTGCATTCTTGTTGCCCTTGCACCGAGTTCTGCAAAATGACCCGAACCAGGAGCAGAGGTATAATTATCTATAACTTTTTCAACATCTACACCAGAATATCTTTCCTGCCAAAAATCCAAAAGCCAGAAATAAATAGCTTCTACTGAAGACGATGGTGCGTCATAGGTTAGTCTAAATGATTGAACCGATTTTGCTTCACCAACTGCTTTTGCGGCAGCAACTAGGTCTCCTGATTTTATTAACTCTTTTACTGCAGATTTGCTTTCACCTGAACCACCAAGATACTTCTGGTTTACAACTGCAAAAATCTTTTTAAGGTCATCACCACTTGCCATAGATTTTTAAGGTTTAGTAGATATTTAAAGTTTTATAATGGGGATTATCTTGGATTATTGGAGGATTACTAATCAAGGTGTTCGTGAATTATGTTATTAATACGTGATTGTTCCCTCGCTCCACTCGTCCACTTTAACAATTGTGTAAGTCTCAGCCGCAAAAATAGAGCTAGGTTTTCTATAAACTAAAATTAATTATCTTCTATATATCTTGGGGCGCGCTTGGTATTCTTAGCTGAAAATTACAAAACATTAATTATCCCATATGACTATTTTATACGCGTTTGGTATTCTTATCTGATTAAACGGTTTAATTTTTGGACTATAAAATATTAATTATCTGTTATGAAATCTGAGACGCGTTTGTTAGATTCTTCCCTTTGATGTGTTATGGGTTTTTAGTTATATTTCTAAAATTATATCGAAGAGTATTTAAATAAAGATAAACTTGCATTAGTATAAAAAGATGGTAAGCTATGAATCGTTTTACTCTGGAGGGAATTATCCAACTGATCCTAAATATGGAAGTTTATTTACTGGCTATCGTTCCATGTTTGCTGATATTGGAACATCTATGGATGCAAGAACAGCTAATCAGATTAAAGAAACATCTAAACACTTGAATACTGGTTTAAAAGTATTTGAAGTTGCTGCACATTCTGCTGAAGTTTTTGATGCAATTCCACAGGAACAATTAACTGAAATTAATAGATTGTCTAGATTGACTGGAAGCGAGGCAACAATGCACGCTCCGATGATTGACCCAACTGGCATAACTCAGCAGGGTTACAGTAAGATGCTTAGAGAAGCTGCTGAAAAACAATTATGGAATGCTATAGATAGAAGCCATGCACTAAATCCTAAAGGAAATATTGTTGTAACCATGCATGCCTCTACAACTCAACTTCCCTCTGCAGAACAATTAGTTAAAAAAACAGAAGATGGAAAACCAGAAGTTGTAGCTAGATTGTTAGTTGATCCTCAGGGTGGTTTGCACGAAATCAGAGAAAAAGAGGCACACTATTTCCCTACTGAAAATACAAAGGCAGAAGATATAGGCAAGGGGACAGTTAAGTTTAATGTGGATTATGAAGCTCAAAAACAAAATAGAGATATTTGGCAAAATAAGCTAACTGATTTGGCTTTTAATACATACAGGGGAAAGCAAGAAATTGACCATGTGCTGGCAGCACTACCGGGATCAGATAAATATACTGCAAAAGATTGGGAAGAGGTTCAAAAAGAAAATCCAGAAATACCCCAACTAGATCAGTCACTTAGTATGGGTTCTTCTTTTCTTAAAGGTGCCTACATTAGTTTACAACAGATGTATGATTTGGCATATCATAATGCCAAGGGACAAGATAAAGAAAAATTAGATGATTTTTCAAGAGAGGTTTTACCCTATGTTAAGGAGTTTGATAAAGCAAAGCCAGAAGATTTAAAGAAATTCGCATCTATAATTGAAAAAGGACACAATATCTTAACAAATATGAAGCCCGAAATCTTAACTCCGCTTAGAAGTTTTGCAATTGAAAAATCAGCAGAAACTGTTTCAAATATTGCACTTCAATCCTATAAAAAGTTTAAAGATACCTCACCAGTTATTAGTTTAGAAAACCACCCAGCCTATCAATCGCTTTTAACAACTGGCGGAGATTTAAAAGATGTAATTGAAAAGGCAAGAAATGATTTTGTGGATAAGGCTGAAAAAGATGGAATTTCAAGGTCAGAAGCAAAAAAAGCTGCTGAAAAAATAATTGGTGCAACCTGGGATGTTGGACACATAAATATGTTGAGAAAATTTGGATTTGGAGATAAAGAAATTATTGAAGAAACAAAAAAAGTTTCTAAGTTTGTAAAACATGTTCACTTGTCTGATAATTTTGGTATGGAACACACTGAATTGCCTATGGGTATGGGAAATGTACCTATTAAGGAAATTATGTCTCAACTAGGAAAAGATGGGTTTAAGGGAAAGAAGGTTGTTGAAGCTTTATCGTGGTGGCAACATTTCTCAGAACAGGGTGTTCATCACGCAATTGTTCCCACAATGCAAGCAATGGGTTCTCCTGTTTATGGAATGGCAAATGGGCCGTATTGGAATCAGGTAGCTGGTGCTAATGGAAATTATTTTGGTATGCCTATGACTTATTTACCAGAAAAACATTTTTCTACCTATGGCTCTGGATTTTCTTCTCTGCCAGAAGAACTTGGTGGACAAATTCCTGGGACTCAGTCGAGATTCTCTGGCGCCCCTTCTGCTTAGAGATAGGATTAAAAATAGATAAATTTTAATTGAATTATGGATATTAAAAGAGAGAGTTATCATACGCATACAACTATTTCTGATGGAAGATTAACACCTGAAGAATTAATTTTATCTGCAATAAAAAGGATTTAAAACCCTGGCCATAACTGATCACTACTTCAGACCGAGAGATATAAATCTTGAGGAAGGGGACTGGGGCTTGGATTTTTATTCTGATAAACAACATGAAGAATTAATTAAATTAAAAGAAAAGTACAAAAATCAAATAAAAATTCTTATTGGTGCAGAATTTGATTGGATTGAAACAAGAAAAGAATGGGTAGAGAAAGAAACAAAAAGAAGACATTATGATATAAAAATTGTTTCTGTTCATCTTATATATCTCAATAGGGTGTATTATACTTTAAACTCTAGGGATGCAAATTTTGGAGAAACATTAAAGTTATCTGGGAATGATATTAAAAAATTTGTCAAGATGTATTATAAAAATGTGAGAGATGCTGCAAATTCTGGATTATTTGATGTTCTGGGGCATTTTGACCTTATAAAAATATTTAATAAAGACTCACGATATTTTTCTCAAGAAGATTCTTGGTATAAAAAAGAAGTTATTAAAACATTGAAGGTGGTTAAGAAATCTGGTTTAAAACTAGACCTTAATTTGTCTGGATTTAGATATCCCTGCGGGGAACAATTTCCAAGCAAATGGATAATTGATGATGCACAGAGAATGGGAATTAAATTTTTAATTGGAACTGATGCGCATCGGGAAGAGGCATTGGATTATGATTTGGATGATGTGAGAAGGATGCTGTATAATTAGCTTTTTGCAAGTTTCCACATCATATCAAAATAAGCTCTAAAATTATCTGCTAAACTTTTGTCTCTAACTAAAAAAGCAATTGGATTTTTATCTGCAAGAACAACAAAAAGAACTGCTCCCGGAAATACATCGATCCAATTTGGGCTTGATAGATTATTTGGCATGTATTTTACTTCTGTAAATTTCATTTTTGTTCTAATTTCTCCAAAAGCTCTTGCATCGTGATTATAGATTATTTTCATGGATACTTTTTTTGCGACTCTTCTTTTATGAAAATCTAAAAGCCAACCTTCCCATTTTTCATTTGCTATTTTTGGAGCTCCAAGGACAAATAGGGTATCGCCAGATTTGAAAGTCTGCATCAATTCTTCTCTTATTGCTTTTACTCCTTGAAATCCCTCATACATTTCTCCCATTCGCCTTTGAGAAAAAGTATTTCTTTCTGAAATTAAATTGGGAAGAATAGAACTTATTTGGTCTTTTGTATCCTTTAATTCACTTTCTTTTCTTTTTGCATAATCTAAAAGCATTTTGGGGTCATTTGTTATGAAATATTTTGTGCCTGATTTTATACTATATCCCACAAGCCCCTTTTCAATTAGTTTATTTAAAATATCATAAATTTTTGATTTTGAAACCCTGCTTTCATCCACTATGGCTCCAATGGTGGTTTCTCCAAGCTTATTAAGAGCAAGATAGACTTTTATTTCTCCTCCTGTTAATCCCAACCTCTCTAATGCTTTTTCTTCCATGATTTTATAGATATTTTAATACTAATAAACCTTTCTATGGTATCCCCTTAGTGGGGGGACTATTCTTAAATATCCACTGATTGTTACTCTCATGTACTAAAAAGTACGACGATAAACAAAATGGAAACAAAAATGACAAACGAAATACAAAACGAACCCGAAAATACATATCCTTCTTATATGGATATAATAAAAATCGATGGTAGTTGGGCTCAGATATTTTCTCTTGGTGGTGAGGGAGAATTGGTAAAATTTCTAGGTGATAGAAGATGCGAATCATTAGACTTACGAGACTACAAACTCACAAGACACATTGATCATAGTGTTAGCCCTTTAATGGAATTGGAGGGAAATTTATTTTCAGAAATAGAACTTAGCAATATCCGCTGGGGCCCTGAAGAAAAAAATTATCCATATTTAAAATTAATAACTAATGTTTTCGGAGAATATGTCTCGAGGACAGAATAAACAGTGCTGGAGACCGAGAATAACATTTAAATAACCTAGATACTTATAAAATTAAAAGAGGGAAAATGGTTAAAGAAGATTCTCAAGATTTGGAGAT
>Ga0247841_10011603_pt1 | contig 11687 bp, 10 predicted proteins | sample LaCruzMarch2015__2_FD_192410 | JGI IMG/M metagenome (GOLD analysis project Ga0247841, IMG submission 192410) | Freshwater microbial communities from meromictic Lake La Cruz, Castile-La Mancha, Spain - LaCruzMarch2015_18m | ecosystem: Environmental > Aquatic > Freshwater > Lake | place: Spain...
CATAATATAATAAGAATGGAGAATTAAATTATGACTGAATATGATTATTGGATAATATTCCCCCGAATGCCGAAAAAGGTAACCATTGGAGATATAACAATTCGCGATGGTTTTCAGCATTCCGAAAAATTCGTATCCACACAGGCGAAAATATTTTACGGACAGGAAATGATCCTGGCCGGATGCCGGGAGTTGGAAGTAACAAATCTCGGATCGGCAAAAGCAATGCCCCAGTTTAAAGATGCAGATGAGGTTCTAAAGGCCATGCGCAACGACGATTTCAAAAAACGCTGCACAAAAGCGGGCATAGATGCAGATAAGGACATCACCTTAACCTGTGTGACAATCCGGGAAGCAGCAGTAGATCGGGCAATTGAGATGAGAAAAAATGGTTATGGCCCTGACAGGATTTTGATGATGGTTTCCACCGATCCGGAGCATCATTTTGCCAATTCCGGTATGACGTTGACTCAGTACTGGCGTGAGTCTGAAAGGTGCATTAAAAAGGCCCGGGATGCAGGCATGAAAATGTGCGGGACGGTTAGCACGATCTGGGGCAGTCCAATTAGCGGCGCTACAAAAATGGAGGACGCTGTAGAATTTACCAAACGATGGTTCCAGATAGGCGCTCATGATGTTGAACATGCTGACCATGACGGTTCTGCCAATGCCGCCGACGTTTACCGGTATTTTTCGATGGTTATGGACGCAATGCCCAATCCGGAAGCGCATCTGTGTCATCTTCATGAGACCAAGCGGATTGCCTCTTCTTCTATTTTAGCTGCCCTGCAGGCCGGTATTTGCCGCTTCGAGGCGACACTAGGCGGTTTAGGCGGGCAGCCCTCCAATTTCCTTGATGACTGTCCTATTAAAGGAACAGGTGAATATTATTACGATCCGCGTTATGTCGGACTGGTTTGCATGGAGGATCTGCTGGTACAGATTGACGAACTGGGCATCAAACATGGATATGATGTAAACCGTGTTCTCTTGCTAGGCAATAAAATGGAAAAAACCATGGGAGCCAGGCTTCGATCAGAGGCGATCATTAATGGTCGTACAATTAAAGCAGGACATATGGAACATGCGCGTCCAGGATTGAAAAAACTGATTGAAAAAGAGGGAGAAAAAATAGGGCAACAGATTCCGCCGGAGTGGGCAGGTGATGTGGTTCTGTCTGACAAATGGGGTCCTGCAGATCCCCTTTGGAAAAGGTGAGTTTAAATTTATAATAATAAAAAATTATTAAGGAGGAATATAAAATGGCAGTTGACGTAGTAGCACATATGCCGGGAACAATTTCGGAGATTTTAGTTAAAGTAGGTGATAAGGTTCAGGCTGATGATGAGTTGATGATTTTGGAGGCCATGAAAATGGAAAATCCCATTTGCGCGAAGGCCGCAGGTGTCGTCAAAGAAATTAAAGTTAAGGAAAAAGACAAAGTCGCCACCAATCAGATACTTCTTGTATTAGAGTAATTTCATGATAGCTCCCTGCTTAACAAAGCAGGAAGCTGTCTTTATTGAATCCTTATGGAAAAAGTTAAAATTATTGAGGTCGGGCCGCGTGACGGCCTACAAAATATTCAAACATTTGTCCCTACGGATAAAAAAATCCTATTTATTAAAAAGCTTGCTGCCTGCGGCTTTAAAGAAATTCAGATCGGTTCTTTTGTCTCGCCGCGAGCAATTGCGCAATTTAAAGATATAAAAGAAGTTGCAAGCAAAGTAAACTCGTTGCGCGGAATTGTTCTCTCCGCAATGGTTCCTAACGAGCGTGGCGTAAAAGAGGCAATTGCCTGCGGCATAAAAAATCTCGTCTTTTTCTTTTCCGTCAGCAGCGAACACAATTGTCGCAATGTCAAGCAAACACCGCAGGAATCAATAAAAGAATTGCAACGCATTTGCCGTTCATACCTGCCCGACCCATCCATAAAATTGCGCGTGGATTTAGCCACTGCTTTCGGCTGCCCATTTGCTGGCAACATTAAAACAGCAGCTGTTTTGCGAATGGTTGATAAAGCTGCGGCCTGCGGCATCAAAGAAATAACCCTTTGCGACACCGTAGGCTTCGGCAATCCCCGGATGGTTGAAGAAAAATTCAGCGCATGCCAAAGGCTTTTCCCCGAAATAAATTTTGGGGCACACTTTCACAACACGCGTGGGTTGGCACTGGCTAATACACTGCGCGCATATGAAGCAGGCATCCGCTCATTCGATTCGGCAGCGGGTGGCTTAGGCGGCTGCCCATACGCACCTGGATCTTCAGGCAATGTCGCCACGGAAGAAATGGTTTTTCTGTTTGAAGAAATGGGCATAAAAACCGGGATTGATTTAAAAAAGCTTCTCGATGTTTGTTTGTTTTTGCATGAAACATTACCGAAGGTAAAACTGGCCAGTTCCCTTTACCAGGCAGGCTTGCCCAATATTTTCGATAAAGGAGAAATCTCTTGCTGAGTCGCAAATCCGCAATACTAATTGTTATCGACATTCAGGGCAATCTGTTTGAGGCAATGCAGGGCAAAGAAGCACTTCTGGCAAACGCCATAAAAATTATCAAGGGGGCCACTATATTCAACCTGCCGATAATTGTCACGGAACAAATACCGGAAAAGTTGGGGCAAACACTACCTATACTTGCAGAGAAACTGGCTGGCAGCGCAACCATCAGCAAAGAAAGTTTCAGTTGCTGGGGAAACAATGATTTCAAAGAAAAAATAGAATCATTGGGCCGCAGGGAAGTAATTATTATCGGTATTGAATGCCATGTTTGTGTTTATCAGACAGCAAAAGATTTAATTCACAATGGCTATGATGTGCATGTTGTTGCCGACGCGGTATCTTCGCGCACAAAGGAAAATAGCTATATCGGCATAGCAGCAATGAAGAATTCCGGTGCTCATATTACCAGCACGGAAATGGTACTCTTTGAACTGCTCCGTTCGGCAGCCGATGCCAAATTCAAAGAAATCTATAAATTAGTGAAACCTGCTTGACACCTACTCAACTATTTGGCTATATGTTTTTTACATAATTTTTTATGATTGGAAAGATATGCTGCCGGATTTAGCAAACTCAACATTCGCTATGCTCAAGAGCATCAGGATCTCTGATATTCTGGATATGGTCATCATTGCCTTGATGATTTTCGCTCTTTTGACGTGGTTTAAAACCCGCGCTTCCCGTTATGTGCTCATCGGCATAATACTTCTGGGCGGTGTCTATATGGCGGCGCGTTTCTTCCAGCTTTATCTCACAACCATTGTTCTTCAGGGATTTTTTGCCATTTCACTTTTTGTTTTAGTCGTTATCTTTCAAGAAGATTTGCGGGGGGTTTTTGAAAGATTGGCGATGTTCGGAAAAATCGGGAAAAAGAATAGGCCATTGTCGTCCCTTGAAAAAATAGCGGGAATAATCGCGCATACTTCATCTAATCTGGCAAAGAAGCATATTGGCGCCTTAATTGTCATCGCGGGAAATGATCCATTAGGGAGGCACGTAAGCGGCGGGATTAAATTGGATGGTCTTGTCAGCGAACCTCTGCTGGAAAGCATCTTTGATCCCCATTCTATCGGTCATGACGGAGCGGTAATAATCAGCGGCAGCCGCGTTAAAATGTTTGGTTGCCATCTGCCGCTTTCTATGGACACAGCGAAATACGGGAATATCGGATTGCGTCACACGGCGGCACTAGGACTTGCCCAGCGGGTCAATGCCCTTTGCATTGTTATTTCAGAGGAAAAAGGGACAATTTCGGTTGGTCAGTCTGGAGATCTAACTTTAATTCCAAACGCCACCGCGCTGCATGAAATAGTTGAGCAGTTTTATATGAAGAACTCACCGGCTTCGGAGTCTCATCCTGTGCTTAAGTGGGTTAAGGAAAATACTCCGGAAAAAATTATTGCTTTAGGTCTGGCCTGTATTTTATGGGTTATTTTTGGCTACCAAAGGGACATCGTACGCCGCGATTTCAACGTGCCGATTGAATATAAAAACATCCCGAAAAATTGGCAGCTTAATCAACCACAGGCAACCGATGTAAAAGTGATTCTTCAGGGACCAGGGCAGGCATTTTATCTGCTTGATGAAAAAGCTTTGAAACTATCTCTGGATCTGGCGCCGCTCGCCCAGAGAAAAAACGAATTTGCCTTGAATAAGACGATGATTAATGTGCCGTCGAATTTATCAGTTACCGAGATCAGTCCGGCAAAGATATACATTGACGCATCCAAACTTGTCGCCATGACCTTACCCGTTACTATTAAAACGCAAAATTCATTACCGGACAATGTAGTATTGCAAAAAATCAATTTCAATCCGACTCAATTGCGTGTTCTTGTAGATTCAAAAATAGAACCGGAGAAAATCAGTATTGAAACGGAACCAATTGATCTGCAAAAAATATCGTTTACAACTTCCTTTGCCACAAAAATTATCTTGCCTTCCGGTGTGTACCTGCCGGACGGTAAGACAGCTACTGTCAATGTAACGATTAGAGTCAAAAAGAAATCTCCTTTGTGAGGTGATTATGAAATCAGTCCGTCAAAAAAGATCAAAAAAGACCGGCCTCTCACCAGGCAGTTTGGTTCATGTGGGCGCAGAATACGCGGAAAAATCAAAAATTACTCTTATCCGTTATAATGAAACTATTTTTGAAGAAAAAGAAGTCGCTTCAATATCTGACTTGCTTCATGAAAAAAATAATGAAGGAATTGTCTGGATTAATGTTGATGGCCTGGATGCCAAATTAATCGAAGATGTCGGCGGCATTTATGACTTACATCCTTTAATCCTTGAAGATATTCTCAACACAGACCAGCGTCCCAAAACAGAAGATTTTGGCGATTATATCTACATTGTCCTGAAAAATTTTTACAATAAAGACGATGGAAATTTGCCATACGAACAAGTGAGCATAATCTTAGGAAAAAATTTCATACTTTCTTTCAAAGAAAAAGAGACTTCTCTTTTCGAGCCGATACGGGAAAGACTGCGCGGCAATAAAGGAAGAATTCGAAAAGCAGGACCGGATAATCTGGCTCATGCCCTTATAGATAATGTTGTCGATAATTACTTTTTTGTACTGGAGGAACTCGAAGAAAGAATAGAATATCTAGAAGACGAATTGGTTACGCAAACAAGCCCTGTAAATCTTCAAGCCATCCATAGTTTAAAAAGAGAACTTATTGTACTCCGAAAATCTCTGTGGCCACTACGAGAGGCAATAAGCACTCTGGAACGATCTGATTCGGAACTGATTACCGCATCAACTCATATTTACTTCAAAGATATTTTTGATCACATCATTGCTATCATTGACACAGTGGAGACTTACCGGGAGATGCTCTCCGGCATGCTGGATATTTATCTTTCAACAGTAAGCAACCGGCTTAACGAAGTGATGAAGGTGTTGACCATTATCGCGACTATTTTTATGCCTTTGACTTTTCTTGCCGGAGTGTACGGCATGAATTTTAAATATATGCCGGAATTGGAATGGCGCTTTGGTTATTTCGGCGTTTTAGGTGTTATGCTTGTCATCGCGTTGTTAATGCTAAAATACTTCAAGAACAAGAAGTGGATTTAGAGGTAGTAAATATCTTGCATTAGATAAAAAAATATGCTCAATTTACAGCAATAATTTTTAAATCAGGAGGCAGTCAGTATGCAGGTTTTTCAAGCAAGCGACATAGTAGAAATTGCGGTCAGGATTGAAGAAAATGGTGTCAACTTTTACCGGTTTGCCGAGCAATTGGCCAAGCAGGAAGAGGCAAAAAAGCTTTTTGCCGGCCTGGCGGAAGCTGAAGTAGCTCATAAGCGAACGTTTGAAGGAATTTTTGCTAAAATGGATAAATCAACACCGCCGGAAAGCTACGATGGTGAATACGCGGCCTATGTGCGCGCATACGTGGACAATAATATAATTTTTACAAAAGAGGTCATGGATAAGGAACTGGCTAAAGTAAAAGATACAATTGCTGCCATTGATTTTGCCATTAGAAGGGAGTTGGATTCCATTCTTTATTATCATGAGATTAAGCGATTAGTTCCGGCAGCACAGCATGGCGCAATAGAGCAGATTATCGAAGAAGAAAGAAAGCATTTTTCTGCCCTGACGGAAATGAAAAAACGTTTCACATCCTGCTGATAATCCAACGCAACTTCCTATTAAAAAAGCCGCCTTGATAGGCGGTTTTTTATTTCAAATGCTGCTTCATATTTTGGGGCTGTTCAAACACGTTTAGATGCAAGGCGCGCAAGCCATAAGAAATGAGATAGCGCATCTGGCATACGCCGGATACACTCCGCAGATGCTTGCCCAGCGAATGCTGGGGGCGTGTTTCAACAGCCCTCTCAATTTTTCGAATCGTATTTCTTCAACTTATAACGCAACATACGCTCGGACATGCCTAGAAGCTCGGCGGCTTTGGACTGATTATTAAGGGTCTTTTCCATAGCTTCAGCAATTAAAACTTTTTCCAGTTCGTCCATGGATTCCCGCAAAGAGCCTGATATTTTTTTCTTCGAGTGTTCATTTAAGTGATCGCTTTTAAACGGCAGATCGTTGATCGTAATGTATTCATCACGAGCGATTACGACAGCCCTCTCCAGGATATTTTCCAACTCACGAACATTTCCCGGATAATCGTATTTCAAAAGCAAATCACGTGCTTCCGCTGTCAAACCGGTAATGTGTTTGTTATTCTCTTTGGAAAACTTATCAATAAAATGATTGATTAATATCGGCACGTCCTCTTTTCTTTCCTTCAGCGGAGGAAGAGCCATAGTAACTACATTTAACCTGTATAAAAGATCACCGCGGAAAGAACCCTCTTTAACTTGATCTTCAAGATTTCGGTTTGTCGCGCTGATCACTCGTACATCAACATGGATATTTGTGTTACTGCCCAGACGCTGAAATTCACGTTCTTGTAAAAACCTCAGTAATTTAACCTGTATTGCAGGACTTAATTCCCCGATTTCGTCAAGGAAAAGTGTGCCGCCATCAGCTTCTTCAAAACGGCCTATCCGGCGGGAAGTTGCACCGGTGTATGCTCCCTTCTCATGCCCGAATAATTCGCTTTCCAATAAAGTTTCATGCAGTGCGCCGCAATTAACTACAATAATCGGTTTATGCGCTCTCGGGCTCAAATTGTGGATCAGCCTCGCCAGAAGCTCCTTGCCGGTTCCACTTTCCCCCTGAATTAAAATGGACGCGCGACTTATCGCCACGCGACTGGCCATGTTGATCAATTCGGCCATGGACGCACTTTTATAAATAATTTTATCGGAACTGATGCCTGCCTTTCCCAACTCCTGCCTTAAGAGTTCATTTTCCCGAATGAGCGATCTGCGCTCGGCAACGCGATCAACAAGTATTAACAATTCATCCAACTCAATCGGCTTTGTTATATAATCAATTGCCCCGACTTTTATTGCTTCCACGGCAGTTTCAACGGTACCGAAGGCGGTAATGATGACCACATCTATTTCCGGATTGATACGTTTTATTTCCTTTAGTACCTCCATGCCATCCATGCCGGGCATTTTATAATCCAAAAGGATTAAATCAAAATGACCGTTTAAAACCTTTTTAATCGCGGTTTCGCCATTTTCAGCTTCAGTTACCGTATGTCCCTCAGAAAGTAAAAAATCACGCAACATTTCCCTCTGGGACCGGCCATCGTCAACAACTAGTAAATCTAATTTCTTCATAAATATTTTTCCTGTTTCATAATTTATCATTTACTTTTTCGCGGGGCAAAACGACTTCAAATGTGGTGCCTTCACCTTTGCGGCTGATTACACGGATATCTCCGCCATGACCACGGATAATTTCACTGGCCAATGGCACTCCCAAGCCTACTCCTTTTTCTTTTGTTGTATATTCCGGGCTGAAAATTCTTTCGATTTCCTCAGCATTCATGCCGCATCCCGTATCCGAGATGCTGACAACAATATAGTTTTTACCCTCTTTATCAACAGTAATTGTAATATTTCCCGCGGCAGTAATAGACTCCATGGCGTTTTTAATTAAGTTGAGAAATGCCTGCTGGAGCTTATTTATATCCATCGGAATTACCACGGGACTTAGCCGCCATTTTGTTTCAATGGTAATGCCGCTCGCGGAAGCTTCCTCGCGAATCAGATTGACAATTTTTTGCAATACCTCAGTTAGAGAAAAATCACTTAATGCCAGCCTACGACTTTTGGAAAAAGAGAGAAACTCCTCAATGATTCCGTCGAGCCGTTTAATTTCATCCTTGATAACGCCGGAAAGATTTTGAAAATCATCGGCCTTGGCGCTATCAAGTGGCGTAAAATCACGCTTTAATCTTTGGGCGGCCATACTGATAGCATTTAAGGGATTGCGAATTTCATGTGCAACGCCTGCCGCCAGTTGACCGAGAGCGGAGAGCCGTTCGGCCTTTTCCAGACGGCGTTCCATATCAACAATACCGGCTAAATGGCGATTTTGATCGTGATACAAAAGCCACATGGAGAGCAGCGCGATAATAACCACAAAGACCATAAAGATAAAAATATTCAGGCGATTTTCAGCAATGATTTTATCCATTGATCCGCGATCGAGGCCTATTCTAACAACGCAGACGACTTTTTCATTCAACTTTAAAGGGGCAGCCATATCCAGAATTTTACCTTCGGCGGAATCAACTTTTCTGCTGGAGATTTTCACATTACCCGCTAAAATGTCTTTAAAATTGAAATCATCATTGGTGAAATTTTCGTTTGCCTTGCCGATACTGCCGAGAAGTTTATTCTTATCATTGAAAATTTGCATATAAGCAATGCCATGACCTTCTCCAATCTTGTTTACACCCCTTTCCACAGCAACTTTCAGGCTCCAATAAATTAATCCTTCCTTATCCAGATTTATGACAACCGTACCACTATTATCTTTACGCCGTAAGGCGATGAAGCCATCACCCTTCTGGGCGCGAATCTTTTCCAATATTTCCAGAGTGTTTAATTTCCTGCCGTTTTCTTTGAGCTCACTTTCGCTGAGCATGCTTGTTTGCAAAGGACCGCTCTGGTATGCCACATTACCGCGGGTGTTTAGAACGGCGATATACCAAAAATTATTTTCCGCGGCAAATTGCTTGAGGTAAGAATTGCTTATTTTACCTTTTCTCCATTGTTCATCTAATGTACGAGCTTGCTCCGTAATTGATTCCAGTACCCACCTTTTGGAATAGCTCGATTCTGCTTGACTGGCCGTTTTTGTATTGGAACCCGGAGTTTCGGGCATGGCCGTTATGCTTTTTAAATTTTCTTCCGTTAATCTTTGCAGCAGACTGATTGTACTCAATGCCTGATCTTCTAAAAATCCTACCAGATTGGTTTCATTTCGTCGAATATCGAGAAATCCCATAATAAGGATTAGGGTAACCAAAACAGCACTGACTATTGCTACAGCCAGGGGTTGAAGAAAATTGCCATTATAATTCGGTGCCCTATGCCCGATAATTAAATCCGTTTTTTTAAAAATTATCATCCTAACCTCAAAATACTATACCAATTTGCTATCAAACATTAAAAAGTTTATTTACCGGGCATAATACCAAGTAAGCTTTCAAAAATTCATAGTTTATTTTTTGAAAGCAACTTGGTATTAATTATTTCTGTATTCAAATTCTTATCACTAAGCAATGAAAAATTATTGTAATTAGAGAAGCTATCTTAAATGATTCAGAAGAAATGTCAACGGCTAATACCGAACAAACTCGACATTTTTGTCGAAGGAGAAACAAAAACTGTCTTAATCGCTATATATTTGAATTTATTATTATATTAAGAGAGATCTGAATATTATCCGACATTTATTGCCGAAAATGGCTGCAGTTAAATTTTGATGCCCAGCGGCAGCCATTAAGCTATATATTAATATAATCAATAACTTAACCTGTGCTTACTGGTCATGGCATACTCTATGCTATAGGTAATATCAAAGAAACAAGGCGTCGACTAAAAATAACGGGCATTATTATTAGACGACAGTAAAAATAGCCAAGAAGGTATTTAGTCCTTCTCTCTTCTCTCCTTAGGAGGCTTCCTAACCAAAGCCTCCTTTTTTTATGGTATAAGCGCCACATATCCAATCCCATGAATTACTTATCACCCTAAGGATACTCTTTTTTTCTTTGCCATATCGCCATCTGCTCTTTAATGGTTTTTTCGTAACCGGATAAAGTTGGCTGATAAAATTTTTGCCCCTTTAGTTTTTCCGGTAAATATTCCTGAGCAGCATAAGCATCGGCATAATTGTGAGCATATTTGTAATCCTTACCGTAATCCAATTCTTTCATTAATTTAGTAGGCGCATTGCGAATATGCAGTGGTACAGGCAAATATCCTGTTTTGTTAATAATTTCTTTAACCTTACCGTAGCCGGTATATATTGAATTGCTTTTGGCAGCGCATGCCAGGTAAACTGCCGCCTGAGCCAAGGCCAGCTCCCCTTCGGGCAGGCCTATAAAATGGAAGGCCTCTTTTGCGGCAATGGCGATAATCAGCGCTTGCGGATCGGCGTTGCCTACATCTTCCGAAGCAAAGCGCACCATGCGCCTCGCGATATACAGTGGGTCTTCACCGGCAGTCAGCATCCTGCCCAGCCAATAAAGTGTCGCGTCCGGATCGCTGCCGCGCATACTTTTATGAAATGCGGATATCAGGTTGTAATGTTCTTCGCCATCTTTATCATACAAAAGAGCCTTTTTCAGCAAAGCTTCCTGAACAAATTTATTGGTGATGACACGCTTATCCTGCGGCAGGCTTTGCGCTAAAGACGCGATCGCCTCCAGGCTATTTAAAGCGTTGCGGGCATCGCCATCGGCAAGACCAGCAATATAGGCAATAGCTTCGGCATCAGCCGTTATGGCTGCGTTACCCAAACCCCTTATTTCATCCTTTAGAGCGCGCTCAACTATAGCGATTAAGTCGTCCTCGGAAAACGGTTTTAAAAGCAAGACCCGCGTCCGTGACAAAAGAGGAGCGATAATCTCAAAAGAAGGATTTTCAGTAGTAGCGCCAATTAATGTGATTAGCCCGCTTTCAACGTGAGGCAGAAAAGCATCCTGCTGGGCTTTATTAAAACGATGAATTTCGTCAACAAAAAGAACTGTCTTTTTATTTTTATTTTTCCAAATATCTCTTGCCTCATCGAGAACCGCGCGAATTTCCTTTACCCCGGAAAGAACCGCTGAAAAGCTGACAAAGTTTGATTTTGTATCATTGGCTAAAATGCGGGCAAGAGTTGTTTTCCCGGAACCGGGCGGCCCCCATAATATCATGGAAAACAGTTTATCTTCGTCGATCGCGCTCCTTAGCAAGCAACCCTGCCCTAAAAGATGAGGCTGCCCGATATATTCGGAAATTGTCTGCGGCCGCATTCTTTCGGCAAGCGGCGCGGAATCTTTGGCATCGTTTTCATTTCCCCCGCTAAATAAATCTACTGTCTTCATTTTTTCTCTTTGCGGCCTCAATTATTTCGATAAGCGAAGTCACTTTGTCTTTTGGCTGTGCATTGTTGAAATTCTGCCAGTCCTGATCATTCATATTTTTATGCAAAAAGCTCTCCACATCAAACACAACGGACCAGCAACTGACAATTCTGGAACAGGGAAGAGCACCAGACTCCCGCAAACAGTAAGAAAAGGCCATCTCGTC
>Ga0247841_10011605_pt1 | contig 11683 bp, 13 predicted proteins | sample LaCruzMarch2015__2_FD_192410 | JGI IMG/M metagenome (GOLD analysis project Ga0247841, IMG submission 192410) | Freshwater microbial communities from meromictic Lake La Cruz, Castile-La Mancha, Spain - LaCruzMarch2015_18m | ecosystem: Environmental > Aquatic > Freshwater > Lake | place: Spain...
CGGCAAGGAACAGCGCGGTAGCGCTGAAATCTAACGCATGAGGTAAAATCAACAGGGATAGATCATAGAGCTCCCTGAGGATGGGTAAGGAATTTGTTCGAAAATGGGGGTTTCCGGACGGACACTAATTAACCCGGATTTATCATTAGAATCACTATCGGTGTCGGACCATTCCCGCAAAATCCCGGATTAGGAATTGATGGTTAGAGGGTTAGAAGTTTAGAGGGTTAGCTAATCATCCAAACATCCAACCTTCCAATCATCCGAACTCCTTCCCAATGACAGGTTTGGGATTAATTCACTTCAAAACTATCGGCCCGATCAGGTAAGCAATTTACCGTAAAAGGATCTGCAATTTCCTTTATAGTAGAAAAGATAATGTTTTTTACAATAAAGTAAAAAATTCCTTGACATTATTGAGAGTTATGTTAATAATTCTCATAGATGGTTATTTATACAGGGTTTCACGCAACAGGCAGAGGCAATTTGCCTGATAATTATATATATACATACATAATCCAAGGAGGTAGTTGAAAATGACCAAGGCAGAGATTGTAGCAAAGGTAGCAGAGGAACTTAAGCTTTCCAAGGCGGCTGCAGCAAAGGCTTTCGGTGTGATGACCGGCTGTATCGAAGGTGCCCTCAAAAAAGGTGAAAAGGTTACATTCGTTGGATTCGGCACATTTTCTGTTGCAGATAGAAAAGCCAGAAAAGGCAGGAACCCTCAGACAGGCAAAGAGATTAAAATAGCTGCAAAAAAAGTGCCCAAATTTAGCGCTGGCGCAGCCTTGAAGGCAGCAGTAAGTGGTAAGGTGGCGGTAAAACCTAAAGCAAAAAAGGCAGCAGCAAAACCTAAAAAGAAATAAATCAAGCGAAGCGGGCTTTCGGGCCCGCTTTATTTTTTTATAGCATGTGTTTCGCTCTTCAGTACATCCAGCAATATCCTGAAAGGGATGTTTTTTTCAGCGGACAACCTCTTTACATCTTCGAACTCGATATGGGATTTTATATGATTTCCATTGACATCAAAACCGTTTTTTATTCTTAAGGGACCGCAGGAGGTTTCGATAGTCTGTATTTCTCTTTTCAGAGTACGCCTCTGGTCTTTTCTTAATCTTACCCCGAAAGTCGTTGTCTCCAGGAACAATGTATCCAGTATCTTCTGGAGTTTTTCTGCTGTTACAGTGACAGAGAGCCTGATCCCGATCCTTCCTTTTTTCATATAAACCGGAAAATAAAGGACATCGAGGGCGCCAGCTTCCCGTATTTTGTCAGATATTGCCCCCAGGTATTCCATTTCCATGTCATCAATGTCAGACTCTATTACCCAGACTTCTTCCTCGTAGAGGGGTTCTTCAGTTTTTCCGATAAAGATGCGCAATGCATCGGGTTTGGCGGTTTTGTAAGTTCCCATGCCGTAACCTGTCTTTTCAATGGTGAACGGGGGGGCCGTGTTTTTGTCCTTTACATAGTGCCGTACAATAGTTGCACCGGTCGGTGTTGTGAGTTCAAGGGGTTCTTCTAAGAATACCACATTATATCCGGCGAGGATTTCAAGGGTTACGGGAGGCGGGTTTGGTATGATACCATGCGATGTTTTTATTGTCCCCCTTCCGTGCGGTACGGGCCCGCAGAAAACCTTTTGAATATTAAAATAGTGCATGCCTTTGGCAACGCACAAAAGGTCAATGAGTGTATCGATATGGGAAAGTTCATGGAGATGGACGTGATCCTTTGAGGTGTCGTGCACTTTCGACTCTGCCTCAAGAATGATGTCGAGCATCCCTCTTGCATCCTCCCTTATCTTTTCGTCGATTTCAATGGTGTTTATTATTTCTTCCATCTGTTTTATTGACAGGTGGGTGTCTGAATCTTCTATATTGAGATGAATACCTTCAATAATGCCCTGTTTTTTCTTTTCGGGAGACAAGGCAGGAACCGGGAGCGGCAGTTTTTCGAGAAGGGCCTTAATCTCTTCAAAGGGCAAACCTGCAGCGATTAATGCGCTTATCATCATATCGCCGCTTATACCGAAAATAGGGTCTATATAAAGAATGTTCATAGTCTGTTAATCAGGGTCGCAAAATAGGCTGCACCAAATCCATTATCAATATTGAAGACTGAAATAGTGGAACACGAATTGAGCATGGCAAGTAGTGCTGTCAGGCCGCCAAAACTTGCCCCGTACCCTATGCTGGTAGGAACGCCAATGACGGGAACCCCTACAATGCCTGCTATAATAGACGGCAGTGCCCCCTCCATACCGGCCGCCACTATGATGACCCTTGCCCTTTTTAATATTTCGAGATTTTGAAATAATCTATGTATCCCTGCAACGCCCACATCATAGAGTCTTTCTGTCTGATTCCCGAAAAAGACTGATGTAATATATGCCTCTTCCGCAATCTTTATATCACTCGTGCCGGCAGAGATCACGAGTACAAGGCCTTTCCCCTTAATTACCTCATCTTCTTTTATGTAGAAACATCGGGCTGCCTCATCATAAGTACCAACGGGAAATGTTTCTTTCAGGGTTTTCCCGGCCTTATTGCCAAGCCTTGTAACGAGGACATTGATATCGTTTTGTCTCATGGAAGTGACTATCTCTATTATCTGATGAATGGTCTTACCCTGCCCGAATACCACCTCTTCCATGCCTTTGCGTACAAGCCTGTGGTGGTCAAGCTTTGTGTGGCCCAAGTCTTCAAAAGGGAGGTCTTTCAGCTTCTCATAAGCCTCTTCAACAGAAATATCGCCATTTTTCACATTTTTCAAAAGATGTATGAGTTTTTCGTCCATCATGCTTTAAAACCGATTCTTGATTCCGGATGTTTGATACTCGTTTAAACCAGAAACCAGTATCCGGAAACCGGCATCCTTCGTTTATTTATTCCATCACGAACGCATGTTTTACAATCTTCACGCTTTGACTGTCGATCCCCACTACATCGAATCTTACTTTTTTATCAAAACACTTATGTGTCTTCATATAGAACATGGCGGATCTGATAATACGTCTCTTTTTTGTCGTGTTTACCGCTTCAAAAGAGGTCCCGTAAACAGGCGTATTCCTCTTCTTCACTTCCACGAAGACGAGGTAGCCGTCTTCCTCGGCGATGATGTCAATCTCTCCGAAATGGTTTCTGTGGTTTTTTTCCAATATCCTGTATCCTTCGGCCTTCAATATGCTCACTGCCCTTTCTTCACCTTTTGTGCCTTCTTCCCTTTTATTGGACAAGGTATTCCTTTACCCCTCTGAATGTTTTTCGATGTATGGGAGAAATACCATATTCCTTTATTGCATTTTTATGATCTTTTGTCGGGTAGCCTTTATTTTTTGTGAAGTTATAATCAGGATACAGCGTGTGGTAGGTCTCCATGATATCATCTCTTACAACCTTTGCGACGATGGAGGCGCATGCGATGAAAAAGCACTTTTTATCACCCTTTACTACCGGCTTGCCCAGGGGAAAATCCTTAATCCCGTAGTTGCCGTCTATGAGGAGGAGGTCCGGCCGGGTGTCAGTGTCTTTCAACGCCCTCTCCATGGAAAGGAGGCTCGCCTGAAGGATATTTATCTGCTCAATCTCTTCGTGGGTAGCAATGCCGATGCCTACTTTATATGCGTGTTCCTCTATCCAGTGGAATAGCGAAACCCTTTGCTTTTCGGTAAGCTGTTTTGAATCATTGATGTTTGATTTTTTTTCAGGCAATGCTTTCCAGATCACACACGACGACACTACGGGGCCGGCGAGGGGTCCCCTGCCTGCCTCATCAATGCCGCCAATTAGTCCTGCAAGATTGCAGCAGTGCATTAATCTCTTTTTTCTTTCAGCTTTGCAGCTTTGCCTCTCAGATTTCTCAGATAGAAGAGCTTTGACCTTCTAATCTTGCTCTTGCTCATTACCTCAATATTTTCAATGAGAGGTGAGTGTTTGGGAAAGGTCTTTTCTATTCCTACACTGTATGATACTTTTCTTACAGTGAAGGTTGCCCTTGTATTTCCCCCTCTTTTTCTTATCACAACGCCTTCGAAGATCTGAACCCTCTCTTTATCGCCTTCAAAGATCTTTGTGTACACCTTCACGTTATCGCCGATACTTATCTCGGGCAGGTCCAGCCTCATGTATTCTTTTTCGAGTAAATCAATTGTCTCGTTCATCTTTACCTCCTCTTTCACCAAATATTCTATCAAGAATGATTCCAAGCGCTACCCTCAGGGACAGGTGATTGTAATCTCCGCTCCCTTTAACCGGCATAAGCATCTTGTCACATAATTCAACCGTTGTGCCCGTTAACCCCCAGCCCGTTCCGAAAAGCATGAGAAACGGCCTTTCTTCTTTACTGATCATATCCCGAAGCTCATGATACCCTATTGATTTTTCATCCCTTTCCATTGATGATGTGCCGATAATGACAGGGTTACCGGATATTCTGATTTCTGCCAGCATCTCTTCTATATCGCTACATACTCTTATTTTTTCTAAAGCCACACTTCTCAAAGGGTTATATGTCAAGCCGTATCCATGTTCCCAGTGGTGAATCAATTTTTCCATTATCAGCCTCTGTTTTGCAAGAGGAGTAACAATATAGCATAAATCAATACCAAATGTCATGCAACTTCTTGCAATGTCATGTATTTCCATATTTGTTACGCTTGTGGCTACAATCTCCCGATTTTTGTCATAAACCGGGTAGTGGATAATTGCAATAAATACATTACTCAGGGATGTCCTCCATAATCTCTCTCATGAACTTGCGGTCTTCTTTGCTGGGTTCAACGCGGGCCATCAAATCGGGTCTTTTAAGGATTGTCTTTTTTATTGCCTCTTTCCTTCTCCATTTTCTAATCTCTTCGTGATTTCCCGATAACAGCACAGCAGGAACCTCCATGTCCATAAACAGAGGGGGTCTGGTATACTGCGGATATTCAAGCAGCCCGTCCTTCAGGCTTTCATCGTTAGCGGATTCTTCATTTCCAAGTACGCCCGGAATGTGCCTTATAACGGTATCTATGAGCACAAGGGCAGGTATTTCACCGCCGGAAAGGATATAATCGCCTATGGATATTTCTTCATCGACAAGGGAAAGTACCCTTTCATCAGTACCTTCATAGCGGCCGCACAAAAGCGCTAAATGAGGATTGCGCGCAAGCCTTACCGCTGTTCCTTCATCCAGTATCCTGCCCTGAGGAGTAAGCAATATATATTTCGGCCTTTTCGTGTTTGCGTTAATATGCTCCATGGCATTGTAGATAGGCTCTATCTTCATAACCATGCCGGGCCCGCCTCCGTAAGGGGCGTCATCACAGGTCCTGTGCACATCTTCAGCAAAATCCCGTATGTTTACAAGATTAAAGCTTACAAGCCCCTTATCCGCGGCCTTTTTGATGATACTCTCCTGGAGCGGCGATTCAAATATTTTAGGAAAGAGTGTAAGAATTGTGATGATCATTTTATCAATTATTTATTAATTTTAGTTTTATTCCTGTCCAATAACGGGATACTATAGCACATTTTTTTTATGTTATCACTCCACATTAAGGCAATTATGAATGAAATATCCCGTATGCGCTCTGATTGCAACAAAGTTCTTTCAACTCATATTCCGTTATAATCCCGGATTTATCATTAGAATCACTATCGGTGTCGGATAATCCCTCACAAACACTCTCATGTTGCTCGACTGCAATCGCAATTAAACCGTGCCGCTCCGGCGGCTTCAATCACTCGCGTTCGGCTTCGGAACTTTTGCATACGCAAAAGACCAAGCTTCCTCGCCTCTCGACGGTTTGCTCCGGGGCGGTTTAATTGCGAGGTCAGTCCACGAGCAACTACCCCGACACCTTCCTAACAACATATTTAGGTTAAGCTTCTGATTTCAATGGGTTAGTTTACCCTGTGTAAAGAACTACCATAGGCAAGCCTTTGTGTGTTAAGCCGATGGGCAATGAATTTGCTTTTCTATTTCACTGGGGTCCGACCCCAATTATATCCCAGCAATTATTGATAACACCCACAAATCTGTACATCGGGCAATTTACTGAATTTATTTGTTGCCAGTTGTAATGTGCGCTTTTTGAACTTCGGTCCTTGCTATTTTTGATGATACAAATGGTCAATTCGACGCCTGTGCTGTATTCCTGTAATCAAGCATAGGGCACTTTTCTTTGCGGTACAATGTTTCAAACGGTTATCGATGATGTCATTTCCTCGACGAGTATGATATAAATAGCATGTTTTGTGAGGGGTTGAAACCAACGGGTACTTGGTTGAGATAATGTGGCATTGCCTTGAAATAAGGCGGAAAACAGAGAAAACAAACATCAACCTGAATATTTAAAGAAGCCCGTCTGCTCGACTCAATTGCCTATACTCTTTTTGATGAATTTTTAGTATATACATACTTAACAGGGTGTCATTTTGAAGGAAATAATCGGTTCTATTTTTGGAATGGGTCTTTTAGTAAATGCGTCATTATTTGTGATTCAAGCGGTTAAAATTATCCGGTGTCGTAGCGCCGATGGTGTTTCAACCTTCACCTTTGCAGGATTTTCTATTCTCCAGATCACAGGTGCTTTACACGGATATTTGCAAGGCGACCTGTATTTGCTGTTCGGGATGGCGGCCAGCTTTCTGGCATGTGGAACGGTCACTGCATTATCGATCATCTACCGGAATAGAATAAGCAATCTGGGGGATAATGAACGGTTATGAAAATAGAAACTTTAATCAATACGACAGAGGTTGAAATCAACAACCGGCAGTGGAACCCTTATCTTGGCATCAGTATAAATAATAAAGTATTTACGTTGGAATACATCTCTGCATTTATGGACTGGGCTACTGATCGATCTAAAGATGGCGTTGCCGTTTTAGTGGTCGATATTATTCAGCGGATCAACAATGAAGTGTTTAACCGCTCAAAGCCAATGGCTGCAATCGAAAAAGCTTTTAAAAAAAGCGACGAAATCCTTCAGATATGCACAGAAGCTTACTCCAAACTTCCGACTGAAAAGAAAGAGCGCATCGCAATTGTTGAATGGCCAGATGTCATACAGGATGAAACATTTTGCCTTAATTCTCAAATATTAAACAGTGCCTTTGAACTGAATCAGAGATTCAGGGAAGTACTCATTTCGATTACCAGACGCAGTCTTGGTGAAATAACCGCTCGTTTCGACGAACAACAAATAGAATCGCTGTCTCATTATTTATTGAATGAGTTGCCTGAAATATTCGCTGGTTTTCACCATAACGGAATTCACTTTAACCTGAACGTCTATCCCGGAAAAATATCTTCTATATATACCGAGTTGTTTGAACAGGAATGTTTCAAGCCTATCTACGATCAACTCTGCATAAAGGGAAAAATTGCTTTAGTAGAGGCATACCAATAAGACAATGGTGGAAAGTCGAGTAAACGGCATATTTCCAACAAATGACTGTTACGGACAGCCTATCGGCATGCCGCACAGTCTAATTGCGTTCGGCATATTAAAAAGATTGAGGCAATAGATGAATGATTTAAAATGGAACCAGAAAGAAAAGTCAATATCACAAGTCGCATTTGATAAAGCATACAGAAATGAGTGTGAAGATATTATTAAAACAGTAAGGCAAAAACTGAACAATCTATCGGAACCAAAAAAGATATGGGAACTGGAAGAATATTTATACAAAAAAAGAAAGGAAATCGATAATAAGTACGATTACAGATATTTAGTATTGATAACAGTTTTCAGTCGGCTCATAGCAGAAGGTTGGATCAAAATCAAAGACCTTGAAGAACTCGGGGAAGAAAAAATCGAGAGAATCAAACTATTAACGGGTATGGATATTTGAAGGTATCGCCGAACCAGCCCCTACAGCCAATCGGCCATAAAGCGACTTATTGCTGAACACGGTCCATGTCCTTTGGCAAAGCAGTAATATAATCCCATCGTCGCGTCTAAAGGGAAATGGCAGATAACCGATGTTATCATAGAACAGGAGAGGTATGATGAACCATTTATGGAAAAGTATGTTTGAAAAGTTCTGGTTTGTTTTAGTGGCAATGATTCTTTTTATTATTCCGTCATCAGCATGGTCAGTCGAGAAAATTAACATTCGTTATCTTGTCCATGGCAAGAAGGTTATTCCCGTTACCTGTCGCATTGGCCACTGGGAGATCACCGATATCAAGCTGCCCGATCTGGTTGTAACGAATAAACAGAAGACCCCCGTAACCATCGACCAGGTGGATGTGATCGGCAAGGTCTCAGGCGTTGAAACGATGCGCCTTCAGATATCCGGGAAGACATTATCAGAAGCAATTGCTGCGACAGCCGATATGTTGAACAAACAGAAACCGCCGCTGCCTACCGTGCAATTGTCTTTCGGTAATGTGGTGCTTCCCGAAGGCATACTGTCGGAAAAAGGCACAGCGGCCAAGGGACAAAGCATCCTGCTCCCACTCTCGAAAATTGCATATCTCCATCATGTCGGTCAAGTGAAAATGGATGGCATGGAGATTAAATTGACCATAAAGTCCGGCAGGAGAAAGACGGTCGCCTCTTTCCCCGTGCAGCTCACTCTTTATGAGGTGAAGGGGAAATACATCTTTCCAGTGAAAGGCGATGTGCAGATGGCCTTTCTTCCACTGAGCTATATCCACCACCGTGGATCGGCATCCCAAGAATTTGCCATGGACCTGGTGGGTGCCAACCAGAAAGACGCGGCATCCTTCACTGAAATTTCACGTCCCAAACCCACGATGCTTTCCGAATACAGCATCTGGGGACGGGAGGTTCTGGCCATAGGCGACGGCGTGGTCTTGGAAATGGGGGATAAGTTTCCCGAGGAACGGATGAGCGACCCGGTCCAATTTACTAAACCCGGATATGCCCTTAACCTCATCAAAGAATTGATCCCGAAGATCGGCTGGACCAATGCCGTAGCCGGAAACTATGTGGTCATCGATCACAGGAACGGTGAGTTCAGTGCTTATTGCCATCTTCAGGAAGGGTCTGTCCGTGTGAAACCTGGGGACAATGTGAACAAGGGTATGGTTATTGCCAAGGTCGGAAACACGGGAAACTCTGGCGCACCCCATCTCCATTTTCAACTGATGGATTCCCAGAATTTCTTCATTGCCAACGGCCTTCCCATGATGTTTGAGAATGTGCCGGCGCAAGTAATGATCGCTGAATTCCCCGTCAAGGGCAACACTCTGAGCTTCAGCGACAGCATTTTCTCTACAGTGCCATAACGAAAAAGATGGCTCTTTCTCATTTCAAGTGGGTAATACGGTTCTTTTGCTACAAGATTATGATGAACATCGAAGTATGGGCTGTCTTCCTGAACTAAATAGTTTTGTAATTTAATGATTTATCTACGCTTTCAAGTGGTTATGTTGATTGTTGTTCATTTTCGTTTCCTGCTTTCAAGTACCACAGCATGCCCTGTAATAAATACCTTTTTGATTATCCGAAGCGCAGTGCATATGTACCCAATATGCTCCGTTAGCACTGCCGTTCTGATAGATATTTGTTGTTGGCAGAAGCAATACTGGAATTCCTTGATTCCTGAGGTCCTAATCGATCAATTTGCTGGGCGTGTCAACGTGCAAAGCAAATCTGCAGGATGATGCATAAAAAAATGGGTATTATGAATAATTTAACATAGATAAAAACGGATAAGGAGTATGGTAAAATGCAAATTATGCGAAGACTCATAATGGGTGTATCCGTGGAGGTTACATGAAAAAACACGATGCTTTTAAAATGACCGTTCCAAATGATGTTTCGTACCTGCCGATAGTTCAGCTATGCGTAAGGGGGGTATCAAAAAAATTTGGTTTTGATGATAGTGACATCTACAAAATAGAACTCGGACTCGAAGAGACATTTATGAATGTAATAGAACATGCATTTGAGAAAGGAGAAGATAGCGCCTTTGATATAATATGCAAACGAATCCCCAAGGGCATAGATATAATAGTAAAAGAACAAGGGATACCCTTTGATCCGAACAGGCTGCCGCATTATACACTTGCAGCGGATATAGATACGGCATCAGCATCAGGACTCGGCACTTATCTGATAAAAAAACTTTCGATGAAGTTTCCTTCCGCAATCTCGGTCCGAAAGGGAAAGAGACTCATCTTGTAAAATATCTGAAAAGCGCAAAAATAACAGGATATTTTACAGATTCAGAGCTTGAAATCGGAGAAGAAACCCGTGTAAACACGGTTCCAATCAGGGAAAAGATCGACTACGATGTTCGTCGCATGAGACCGGAAGAGGCAATAGAGGTCTCAAAGGGCGCATACAGGACTCATGGGTACACCATTTACGACGACAGCATATACTATCCTGAGCAGATAGTGGAGCTGAACGAAACTGGTATGATGGTATCAGCAGTTGCGGTCACTAAAGACAATGTTTTTATGGGACATTGCGCCCTTGTATATCCGTATCCCGACGCCAGAATAGCAGAAATGAATTTTCTCTTTGTAAACCCGGAATATCGCGGACAGGACTGCATTGACAAATTTACAATTTTTATGGTAACGACAGCCAGAGAACAAGGATTGAGCGGTTTATATTTCTTTGCGGTGACAAATCATATTTATTCCCAGAGGCCAAATGTCAAGTACGGGTATGTAAACTGTGGCGTCATACTTGCAGTAAGTCCTGCAACAATAGTATTCAAGGGAGTAGAGGGCGATACTTCGCAGAGAATAAGTTGTACAACCGGTTTTCTGTACCTGAAAAAACCGGAGACCCTTACCCTGTACCCCCCTCGGCATCACCTGAAAATGATAGAAGAGATATACGGGTGGATGGGGGCTGGAAACGATTATAAATCCCCCGATTTTCCTGAGCCTGTTTTCAAAGAAGAACACTCGATTATTGAGACGATTGCGCATGAAAAAGAGGGGAATACTACTGTGTTAATAAGCAGTTACGGGTCTAATATCCTCAAAGAGATCAAGGCACTTACAAGAGACATGTGCATAAAACAGATCGCCTGCATCACGCTTGTCTTAAGCCTTGAAGACCCTCTGACTTATTTTTTAACATCGGAATTTGAGAAAACCGGTTTCTTTTTTTCAGGCATAATGCCGCAGACAATGATCGGGGATGCCCTTATCCTTCAATACTTAAACAACGTTGCCATCGACTACGGAAAAGTGAAGGTATACACGGATTACAGCAAGGATATCCTTGCCTATATCAAATCGTGCGATCCTAACAGAGGATAACGCTTACTATGACAGACAATCCTGACAAGACGGGACTTATTAATTCGCTTCGGATATTCTGGCAACTACTGGCAAAAGATATTCTCAACGAAAAGAAAAGGTTGTTATCAGGATCGGTTCTTGCTTTGATAACCGGCATTCTTGCCGTGATGATCCCGACTTTCATACAGATGATTATCGATAATGCAATCCCTGCCAAAAATCCAACCCTGCTTGGCCATTATGTAATTGGATTGGTGGGTGTAGTTATCTTGATATGTTGCTTATGGTATGTACAGGTTTCTTTAACCGCGCGGGCATCGGAAAACATCTTTTATAATTTTAAAATACGATTGAGCGACTCACTTTTAAGAAAACAATTGTCTTTTTTCTCTCGTTATCAATCAAGCGATCTCCTTACGCGCATGGTGGCAGACCTTGGTCTTGTCTCTGAATT
>Ga0247841_10011606_pt1 | contig 11683 bp, 11 predicted proteins | sample LaCruzMarch2015__2_FD_192410 | JGI IMG/M metagenome (GOLD analysis project Ga0247841, IMG submission 192410) | Freshwater microbial communities from meromictic Lake La Cruz, Castile-La Mancha, Spain - LaCruzMarch2015_18m | ecosystem: Environmental > Aquatic > Freshwater > Lake | place: Spain...
CCGCTTAACAATCCTGGTAACAGCCAGCCAATAAACGGTCTCCTGAAAACCAAATCCGGCATTATAAACCATTGGCTGCTTGCTATGAATCTGTTGATGCTGTTCGGATTAATAGTTTTATATGTGCTTTTCTTCACTTCAGGCAGTAAAAACGGCGATTCGATAGCAGGAGCTGTAGCAAAAGCTAACCGGGGTAGTATTTCGGTGGCCTTTGTGAACAACGACAGTATCCTGAACAATTATGACCTGGTAAAAAAGATGCGTGCTGACCTCGAAGCAAAAGGCAAACGACTTGAAGGTGAAGTTGCTGCAAAGCAGAAAGCATTTGAAAAGGATGCCGCCTATTTTCAGGAGCAGGTGCAAAAAAAAACAATCAGCGAACAAAGTGCCCAGGAAATCTATGGCCAGCTTCAGCAAAACCAGCAAAAAATATATGAGCTTCGCGACCGTTATGCTGCTGAATTGCAGCAGAGCGAAATGGATATGAATGTTTCGCTTCTCGATTCGGTGATGAATTTCCTTCAACGGTATAACGAAAATTACAAATTCGATTACATTTTAGGCTTTACCAAAGGTGGGAACATCCTGTTGGCCAACGATACGTTGGATATTTCGGATGATGTACTGAAAGAATTGAACATTGAATATCAGAAAAAGCATGGTGGGAAATAAGTGGTACATAGTTGCTTTATACCTTGCCACAACATGAAAATGCTCGCTTTTTTCTTTGTGCTCGGGACATTTTGTACGTCATGTGATGGCTTGATCAACCCACAACATTCAGGTATCCTGAGCAAGAAGGAAATGACTGATTTATTGGTTGAAATCCATCTGACAGAAGCTGCCTTCCGTATGCCAAACGATTCGTTATCAAGGTTGAGCGACTCGATTTACCTGCAATCTTGTTTTGCCGAAGTATTTCGCAAACAAAATGTTAAACCTGATCGTTTTTCACAAAGCCTCAATTATTATGTACAGCATATCGAACAATTGGATGAAATATATGGTGAGGTAATCAGCCGCCTGACCGAAATCGAAACTTCCTTACAGGAAAAATCACCAAGGCTTAAGCATAATCAGGCAAAAGATACTTCGGCCACTCATCCCCCCAACGTAAAAGCGTCAGTTGACTCGGTAAGCAAGTCTGGAAAAGCAAAAGCAACCCTGTTGAGATTGAAAAACGTAAAAAAGAAGTAACTTAAAGTTGTCGAAGCCAATTTTCGAAAGGGTAGTTCCTCATAATTTTTCCAGGTATTTTTATGAATAGGGGAGGAGTTTCCTGCGATTACCTGTTTTTATTACAAATTATCAGCGCACCGATTACCCCTGGTATCCAGGCCATCAGGGTAAGGATAAAAACAATCAGAACAGAGCCGCACCCTTTATCAAGCACGGCTAAGGGTGGGAATATAATGCACAGTATAACCCGGATCAGGGACATTGGTATGGGATAGGATAGTAAGGGAACGATTCAGGGAGGGAGGGAGCACTACTGTTTGGTAACTATGGCGGTAAAGTATTCTTTTACTCCGCCGGCAACTATAGTATATGTCCATTTCATCTCAGTACCTGCGACATTGCTCATTTTTCCCGAACCTTCCACTGTCCATCCATTGCTCAGACTTTGCGTAGAAATCACAATCTGGTTGGCAGAAACTTTCCCGGTAGCGGCAATGTCGTTCACACCAGGATTCCCGAAATTTTCGATAAAAACCTGGCTGCTGTCAGCAGGATCTTTGGTGATATTCACAATATAGCTTTGTGCATCAGTGCTTTTAAGTGTCTGACTCTCAAGGAACCTCCAGATTCCTGTAAAGGCATCGCGTGCGTCATCAGAGGTATCGCTATTTTCGACCGGCTCGCAGGATGTAAAAAGAAAGCCTGAAAAAATGCTGAATAAGAAAAAGAATCGAAGTGCTGTTTTCATAGGTTGATGGGTTATACTTGTGCTACAAAATTAAAATTAAGTTTGAATTTATTAACAAAAAGAAAGAATTTGTTAAAACCGCTTTCCATTCTTAGACGGACAAGGATATATTTCATTTACTTGCTGACTGTCAAAGTCCTGGAACCAATAATCATTCCATTGCTGTTTCTCATAACAAAGATGTAAAAACCTGGTTTTAAATAATTTATCTTAACAGTTGTATTGTTGTCTGGTGATACCGCTTTCACAGGTGTAACCGCTATTCCTGCGGTAGAATATAGCTGAAGCGTATTTCCGGTTGAAGAAGTTGTAACACAATTAACCTCTATTTGAGCCGGTTGGGGATAAATGGATGAAATTTGCCCTTGTCCGCTTCCAGCCATATTATTTTCATTTAATGACACGTTGCAAGTACCTGAAACACCTCCGTAATATGCTATTATACTATCAAGATTAGTTGTGGTTGGTGGCCAGATGTAATTCTCGGCAATAAAATAATTGGGTAGAATAAGGATTACAGTTGGGTAAGAAAGTATGCTGTAATCGTCAACTACATGATTCCCATTGCCTTCAGTGCCACTGACTTCCGGGTAAAAAACTCCGTTTGTGATGCCAAAATTATCCACTCCGGCATTATCGGTGCCCCAGTTAATGCCCAGAAAAATCACGTTAGAAGCATTGCAGCCAAAATGATTGTATGATTCATTGATCATAGGTGCATAGGTAATACACGGCCCACAGATGATAGTGAAAAAGTCAATGACCATAAGTTTGTCCTATTCCAGGTATTCATTTAAGTGATGTGTAACTCCTTTCACATCTTTTACTGTAAAATTTACTGCGGTATCAAGCGGTGTCTGAGCTTTCAGGTGAAGAGTTGCTGCAAAGCAAAGCAACAGGCATAGGTTGATTTTTATGTTTTTTACAATTAATAGGTTCATCATAGGATAGGGTAGGGGTGAGGGTAATTCGTTGGTTAATAGGTGGTTGGTTCAGTGGTTGATTTGGTGGTTGCTTGTAAGTATTTTGATAGTATTCAAATAGGGAACATGTTGATTATAAGTTAATGAAGCTGGTTATCCAAAAAAGCTCCTAACTTCCCGCACTTCACCAGCTTTCAAATCCCCAAGATAGATATTCCCAATACGTACCCGCACTAACCGCAGCGTTGGGAAACCTGCCGCGGCGGTCATTTTTCGTACCTGACGGTATTTGCCTTCAGTTATCGTTATCGAAACCCAACTGGTAGGCCCATGCCGGTCATCCCTGATTTTTCTCGTACGCGGTGCAAAACCCGGATGATTTTCCAAACGGAAGGAAGTACAGGGTTTTGTTTGATACTTAACATCCCGGATACCGATTTCAACACCTTGCTGAAGTTTTTCCAGTGCTTCATCGCTGATGATCCCATCAACTTGTACATAATATTCTTTTTCGGTCTTCCGGTTTCGGATGCTTTCACTTACCAGCCCATCGGTAGTAAGCAAAAGCAACCCTTCACTTTGTTCATCCAGGCGCCCGACAGCCATTGTGCCTTCCGGAAAATCAAACAACCCGCCAACAAGTTTTTTCCGTTTCAACTCACAAACAAACTGGCACAAATACCCATAAGGTTTATGCATGACAAAGTGCCTGTGTCGGGTTATATATTCTAATTGACTGTCAATCAATAGCAAAGTAATTTAGTTAACCTTTAATCCTTAACTTTAAATCCTGAATCCTTTTTCTGCCACGACAAGCATCTCAAAATCTTCCGTCGTCAGCACATTATTTCTACTGAATGCTCCCAATTTCGCTCCAAAGATGTCAACAGTATTAAAATTGAGCGATTTCAGCAACCAGGATATTTCGGAAGGTACATAATACCGTTCGTTGCATTGCAATTCTTTTTTATTCCCATAATCGTCTTCAATGGTTGTCAGGCAGTGATCACGAAAGGTCATTATATCAAATGTATTTTTTGAGTAAGTGGCATTTCCACCACCGGTGGATGCAGCTAAAAAATCCCTCACCGAATGGAACAATGGGAATAACCCGTTAAGAGTGGTAAAAACGAATTTTCCTCCTGTTTTTAAGGCTTTCGCAGCATTTTGAAGGATCTGAAAATTCATCTCATCGGTCTCCATCAATGAGAAAGCCCCTTCACAAATCATAATGGCAAGCTCAAATTCATCGTCGAAAGGCAAATTCCGGGCATCCTGCCGTTGAAAATCAATGCTGAGATTCTGTGCTAAAGCCTTTTCCCTGGCGCGTTGCAACTGCGATTCCGATAAATCAATTCCCGTAACATCGTAACCGCGTTTCGTCAACTCAATGGAATGACGGCCTGTGCCACACCCGATGTCCAATATTCTGAACGTTTTATCGAGGCGAATTTCTTTTTCAATAAAATCACATTCACCGGCAGTTCCCTGGGTAAAAAGTTCGTTGTCGTATTGTAACCCGTAATTCTCGAATAACGTTTCGTACCACTGTTTCATAAAAGACGATTTAGAATTGCTGTCATTTCTTCACTTTTTTCAAGGCATCAAGATAAATTTTCCTGATGCTGTTTTTTTCTTCCTGTACACAAATCCTTTCTATTGTAGGTATCAATTCATTGTTCAGCGCCAGACGGATTTTCAGGATCTGCCCTAATGCAAAAGCAGCACTCCAGCGCACCACAGTACCAGGATGTTCGGCGTTGAGCAGCAGGTTGCCAATAGCTTTGTCAAGGTTGCCAGGGAACAATTGTGCGATATTGCCAATTACCCTGGCTGATTCCCATTTAATGCGCGGAGACTTTGCGGCAAGTGTATCAGAAATAAAATCAAGACAATTGAGTGTGGCAATTCCGGGGTTGGTTTTGGTTGCAAATTCAATGGCTTCGATGCAAGTAGCTTTCACGACATCTTTTTGTGTGCCTGCAAAATGAATATAAGTCTCTATTTCCTGAGGATTTTCCAACAGCCATTTACTCAACAGTTCTGTCTTTTCTTTAGGTTTAAAGGTCTTATTATCAAGCAATTCGGAGAAATTCATAATAAATGGCATAGTAGATATTAATTTTTTGTTGCGACAATTGTAAAAGCTTTTGCTTCTTCGATAATTTCTCTGATGCTAAAGTCAGAGAGCTTTAAAAAAAGCGAAATTTCATCTTTAGTGAATGCTCTTAAGGTAGTGAAATCATCAAACTCTTCGGTTAGGCCGTTTTGTCCTACAATATATTTTGCAGTCCAGTCGTAAGTAAAACCGGTAGCAAGGTTCTTTTTCAGGGTGCTTATACGTTGTATGGTCTTGTCGTTATGCTGAATAATTTGATTAAAATCGTCAAAGTTGTCGAAAATGCTGTTTGCCTCAAATACTCCAAAAACAAAAATCCCATTTTCTTTTAAACAGTTGCCCACACCGGCCATAGTGCCCAGAATACCTTTGTTGTCAATTACATAAGCAAGCGACCGGCCAGTAATCAACAATGCATCGAATTGTGGGTCCAATGAAAGGGTGCGCATGTCGCCCTGGATGAATTTACCTGACTTTACTTCTTTTCGTGCAATATCCAACATTTCGCTATGTAAATCCAATCCCGTGTAATCGTAACCAGCTTTAATCAACCTGCGGGCAAGCATTCCCGAACCACAGCCGATTTCCAGAATTTTTCTACAGCTTTCGGGTTTTAAGATGGAATTGTAAAAAGCAAATTCTTTGTCATAATCAAAAATATGCTGATACATTTCGTGATAGATGGTCGCCAGAGTGGAGTAGAGTATTGTCATGAAGGCATCACGGATTGAGGTTTAGTGTAAAAAAGTGGTTTCACGGATTTCTTGCTTCCTTCGCCATGGCCGGGAAACTACTTCCTTCGGATGGTCTGCATTTTGGCGGCTGTCATTTCAGCAGCAAAATTTTCATAGTTGACTTCTTTTATCCTTTTAATACATGCTGCCCTGTCTGAACGAAAGAAAAATCCGACAATTCTGGAAATAAAATTGTTGTATTTTTTGCAATCTTCGAGACTGGCCAATTTACAATCGGCACAGCTCAAATATTGATTTTCGGAGCAGCAAGCCCTTACTTTGCACCAGGTTGCTTTGGTATTTTCTTTGCAGCCAGGGCACTTTCCCGAAAGATACGAACGGCACGCGCCGCAATAAAGCCCACAATAGGCAATTAAATTCTTATCTGCTACAATTTGCTTGGTTTCCATTTTCGATGAGGTTTACGGGAAGGTTAATAAGATATTCGTTGAAGTTTCTTGTTGGTTTGTAATTCGTTGGATATAAATATGTTAATTTTGAAAAGGAACTTTAGTGCGATTTATTATAATGTTTCCTTGCCTTGCTAATTTCCGATCGTAAAATCTCAATTTCAACTTTGAATTCCGGGTAAGTTAAAAGACAAGCTATTTTCACGTACAAAGTTATTATTCATTCGCCATCTCTACAAGTTTATTTTTCACAGGTTTACAAAATTGGTTTTTCGGCAAAATAATTCAATATTTTTAAGTTGATTAATAAAAAAGTGGAATGCAGATAGAACTGATTTTCAGGAGCAGATAAATTCAAAGGATTAGAAAAGCAGCGGAGATCCGTTATGTTTTCAACAGTGTTTCAATCCTTTACTGAACGGAATTGCAGAATAATTGCTAATATTGCCTCCACTTTCAGTAAAATATTTTGACCATTGAAAACCAACTACCAATATCAATTAACTAACCAGTGGCATGAAAAATTTCCGCTTGATTTCTGTATTATTGCTTACGGTTTTAATGCTTTCGGGATGCAAAAAAGATGACAAAACCGTTTCTGAAGCAACCACCGAAGAAGTCGCTTCCATTATGGTAACCTCATTTTGCACTGGCAGTGCTGGAACCCTGACCCAGATGGAAGATGCCGTAGAAATGGCCATGTCTTCAGGCTCTAAATCAATGATGTACGATTCGTCGTTCACTATCAGCAACACCCCAGGAGCTACAATTACATACCAATATGTTATGAATTACGACTTTGGATTTGTGAACCTGAATACATTTCAGTTAGCTTATGATGCTTCAGGAAATTATTCCTCGCCAAGTATTTCCGGTGATATCAGCACCTCGGGCACCCTTGGCCTTTCCGGATTATCCATCTATGACCTCTCAGCCTTTTATTCTCTAAATGGCAATGCTTTACGCAATGGGACCTTTACGATGAATATCGGTGACAATAATTCCATTTCAGGCACAGTAACAACCACCATTACCAATTTCAAGTTTCTGAAAACTACAGGCTTGTGCGAAAGCGGGACTGCAAACATAGTGGTGAGCGGCAGCACAAGCTCAGGAAAGGACTTTTCGTTGACAGGTATCCTTGTTTATGAGGGAAACCATGTCGGAAGCCTCACCATAAACGGGAAAACCTATTCGGTAAACCTAACGTCAGGAGTTTTTGGATTACGCATGTGATAAATACCCTTTTCGATTTTGCTAAAAATTACAACCGGTCGTTGAATAGGCTGTCTGCCGAGTATCGGTTTTTACAAGGAAAAAATTAATTAAAAGTTGCTTTTTCTGACATTGACTAAGTTTTTATAACTTTGCAGTGAAATGGCTCCGTAGTTCAATGGATAGAATGGCAGATTCCGGTTCTGTTGGTTGTGGGTTCGAATCCCTCCGGAGTCACTGAAATGTATAAAAGTCCTTGTGCAAATACTCTGCACAAGGACTTTTTTTTCGGAACCATCTATTATATTTTTCCACAATAACTTGGTCTTCTTCACACTAACCTTGCGTATCCAGTGGTAAGTTTGTAATACATAGGTTCACGAAATGCGTAATGGGGTCGTTTAGATAATCATTGAAATGCGGATAACGCAGAGGGAAATACCGATGATTTTAACAAATTTCTTTCTTGGACCACCTTTTACCCTGTTTGGAAATACATCAACCTTGTGATTCTGCTTTTCTTATCTAAATGATATTGAAGTACGTTTTACTATTCTTTCTATGAAGTTACAGCTTTCCCGGATAGCCAATAAATAATAAGCTAAGCAAACGGGAAAATTTTACTGAAAGACGCAGAAAGAACCCATGAAATCTGGTTTGCTTCATTTTTCAGCCAACCATTCTGACCATATTCTTGCTTTATGTTGTTAATTGTCATATTTTTACAATAGAATTCCGAGTCTGTCTGTAAGTATATAAACCTTCTTAAAACCAACTTTATGAAAAAATTATACTTCTTTTCCAGCTTTGTGATGCTGAGTTTCTGCATTTATGCACAGATTCCGCAAGTCATCAATTATCAGGGTATTGCCCGCGATAATGCCGGTAATATCCTTGTGAACGAAAACATATCATTGCGCCTGAGCATCCTTAGCGGGAGCGAAACCGGGCCAGTCGTGTATGTTGAAACCCATTCAAAAACTACTGATGGTTACGGATTGTTTACTTTGCTTATCGGGCAGGGAACGGTAACACTCGGTTCATTCAGTGCTATTGATTGGGGAACAGATGCTTTTTTCCTTAAAGTCGAAATTGATCCTTCCGGAGGAACAAATTATATGTCAGCAGGTGTAAGCCAGTTTGCTGTAACGCCTTATGCGCTCCATGCCAAAACTGCTGAAAATGGTTTTAGTGGCAATTATAATGACCTTACAAACCTGCCGGTACTTTTCGATGGCAACTGGCAAAGCCTGACAAATATACCTACTACCCTTGCCGGTTATGGTATTACTGATGCCATGAGCACCTCCCATGCCGCTAATGCCATTACCTCTGGAAATATTAATAACTGGAACACTGCTTACAATTGGGGAAACCATGCCGGATTGTACCGATCTGTTTCCTATGTGCCTGCCTGGACTGAAATTACAGATAAACCTTCTTTTGCCACCGTAGCTACCAGCGGCAGTTACACCGATCTTACCAACAAACCTATCCTCTGGGACAGTACCTGGGCAAGCATAAAAAACAAACCCAACACCCTGATTGGTTATGGTATTACTGATGCCATGAGCACCTCCCATGCTGCAAATGGCATTACCTCAGGAAATATTAATAACTGGAACACTGCTTACAATTGGGGAAACCATGCCGGATTGTACCGCTCTGTTTCCTATGTGCCTGCCTGGACCGAAATTACAGATAAACCTTCTTTTGCCACCGTAGCTACCAGCGGCAGTTACTCCGACCTTACCGACAAACCTATCCTCTGGGACAGTACCTGGGCAAGCATTAAAAACAAACCCAACACCCTGATGGGTTATGGTATTACTGATGCCATGAGCACCACCCATGCTGCAAATGCTATTACCTCTGGAAATATTAACAACTGGAATACAGCTTATAGTTGGGGAAACCATGCCGGATTGTACCGGTTAATAAATTATGTGCCTTCCTGGACTGAGATTACTTCAAATCCATTTTTATTTATCTCTGTGGCAAATAACCAGTTGATAAAATACAATTCGACATCCGGCAAATGGGAAAACTGGATGCCCAACTACCTTACTGCTTACACCGAAACGGATCCACTATGGACTACAGCAAGTGGAAACTATTACACTAAAACCAATATGCAGACCAGTGGTGCCGCACAAATCCATTTTGGTAACATAACCGGTAAACCCACAACCTTAGCCGGATATGGGATTACCGACGCCATGAGTACCGGGCATGTGGCCAATAGCATTACTGCCAATAATATTACCGATTGGAACACTGCTTATGGTTGGGGAAACCATGCCGGGTTGTACCGCCTGATATCCTATGTGCCCGCATGGACAGAGATTACCGGAAAACCCAACTTTGCCACCGTGGCTACGAGCGGAAGTTATTCAGACCTTACCAACAAACCAACAGGACAAAATCCTGGCGATATGCTCTACTGGGATGGTACCGAATGGATACCAGTGCCTGTGGGGACTAATGGACAGGCGCTTGTCCTGAATAATGGTATTCCCACCTGGGGAGGAATAGAATACCCAATTCTCAACACAAACGACATTACTGAGATAACCGTTAACACCGCGACCAGCGGAGGCTATATTGCTAGCGATGCAGGAGCGGCTGTAACTGCCAGGGGAGTATGCTGGAGCCTTTCAGCAAGCCCTACCATAGCAGATAGCAAAACTACCGATGGCGCCGGAGCAGGTTCCTTTACCAGCCATCTGTCAGGACTGACGATTGACACGACGTATCATGCACGGGCATATGCTACCAACAGCGTTGGTACCGGGTATGGGGCAGAAATGGTTTTTAACACCCAGGACGGCATCATAATTTTAACTACCGCGACTATCTCCGATACAACACCTACTTCTGCCAAAACCGGTGGAAATATAGTGACAGATGGCGGATCGCCGGTTACGGTAAGAGGTGTCTGCTACAGTACTTCACCGAACCCAACTACCGCAGATTCTATTGTTGAATGTGGTAGCGGAACAGGTTCATTTATCGCCAATTTATCGGACCTAACTTTAAACACCAGCTATCATGTTCGTGCTTATGCAACCAATAGCATAAATACTTATTATGGCAATGAATTGATTTTTAATACTTTAGCATGGCTCTGCGGTACTTCTACCTTGGCAGTTAACCATGTAGTTACCAGTGGGGTTGCCCCTGTAGAGAAATCAGTCACCTATAGTACAGTTAAGAATATTGCGGGCGAAACAACGAAATGCTGGATTACCAGTAACCTTGGTGCTACCAATCAGGCTACTGCGGTCAGCGATGCTACTGAAGCCTCTGCAGGCTGGTACTGGCAGTTCAACCGCAAACAAGGGTACAAGCATGATGGAACGACCCGCACACCTGCAACCACCTGGGTAAGCAGCATAAGCGAAAATTCCAATTGGACTTCTGCCAACGATCCTTGCACCATTGAGCTTGGGAGTGTATGGCGTATCCCGACCAATACTGAGTGGACCAATGTAGATGCAGGTGGAAGTTGGTCAACATGGACCGGCCCGTGGAACTCCGGATTGAAACTTCATGCTGCCGGTTTTCTCAGCAGCAGTACCGGTGTGCTTACTAACCGGGGTTCAATAGGCTATTATTGGAGTAGTACACAGTTTAGCTCGTCAAACGGTTCTCACTTATACTTCAGCAGCAGCAACTGTGGAGTGAGCAATAGCGTCAAGGCAATCGGCTTCAACATCCGCTGCCTGAGGGAATGATCTGATTCCCTCTCTAGTTTTTTAGTGGAAGTTTAGAAACACCTGAGGTGTCAACTACTTTTTGATGCGCTCATACTTTTCAACCGAAGCCTGGTTTTCTTCAAATCAACTATGCCGGCATCTTCAGTATGCCCAGTTGTTCCATTAATGCCATCGAATCCGCTATCAGTCAATGATGGGCTATTTTCCCGTTTTCAATATCGTAGCTGATTACAAACGGAAATTTACGTTACGATTTGTTGGAAGTATGCCATTAAATTCACCTGTATGGCAGCCTTTGAACCGTGCACGGATTACCACCCGGTTGCCTTCGGCAGTTATTTCATCGGCAAACATTTCGTATTTAGGAAATGCAGAGTCGAAAAAGAGAATATGCCCTAAAAGGTCTTCATCTGTCATATACTGCTCCATCAATTCCCTTGTTTTGAAAACTCCGCTCAATGCATTGATATAGCGGATGATAAACTCCTTGTTTTTTCGTTGTTGTTCCATGGTTGTTTTTTTTTGACAAAGATACATGCAGAAATATAGATATGTTAGTTCATTTGTTGCGATCTTTTATTCATTTGTTGCAGAATTTTTGCTTCTTCGAAAAACCGAAGGCAGAATTCCGTATTG
>Ga0247841_10011611_pt1 | contig 11681 bp, 11 predicted proteins | sample LaCruzMarch2015__2_FD_192410 | JGI IMG/M metagenome (GOLD analysis project Ga0247841, IMG submission 192410) | Freshwater microbial communities from meromictic Lake La Cruz, Castile-La Mancha, Spain - LaCruzMarch2015_18m | ecosystem: Environmental > Aquatic > Freshwater > Lake | place: Spain...
AAGGTTCAATTCACATAACTATAATAAAGACAACGGTGCCTTATAAAACTTCATACTATCCTGGAAGCTAAACGACCTAGTATATCTTTGTACCATTTCCACACTCTCCCAGCGGCCTAAATGTTGAATTGTTAGGCTGTTAATTCCTTCCTTACGAAGTAATACTGCGAAAGTTCGCCAAAAGGTGTGTGGGTTACATTGTAATCCTCATCTGTATTTAGTTGCGATGAACGACGTTAAATGATATTCTCAATTTGTCCTAGAAGCAGCCCGCTACGTGTAGAAGTAAAATGAAAAAAATAGTCACCTTCGGGGAAATTATGCTTCGCCTGTCACCGCCCGGCCAATTAAGGTTTGGTCAGGCAGGAAAGTTTGATGTTACTTATGGTGGCGGTGAAGCCAATGTTGCCGTCTCCCTTTCAAATTATGGATTGGAAACTGAATTTGTGACACGCCTCCCCCTGAACGACCTGGGTGAATCCTGTTTACAATGTTTACGGCAGCACGGTGTCGGTACTCAGTATGTTCAGCGCGGCGGCAACCGTCTGGGCATCTACTTTCTTGAAAACGGGGCGGTAATGCGCGGAAGCCAGGTCATCTATGACCGTGCGGATTCTTCATTTGCCACCGTTTCACCAAACATGTTTGACTGGAAAGCGATATTTAGTGATGCGGGCTGGTTCCACTGGACAGGCATTACTCCCGCTATATCTGCCGGGGCAGCCGCAGTTTGTCTGCAAGCGGTCAAGAAGGCATGTGAAATGGGTGTTCCTATCTCCTGCGACTTGAATTACCGGGCAAAACTGTGGAAGTGGGGAAAATCCGCGAAAGATGTCATGGAAGAGCTGGTTTCATACTGTGACGTTGCGATCGGCAACGAAGAGGACGCCGAAAAAGTGTTTGGCATACGGGCTCCGGAAACAGATACGACAAAGGGAAAGGTTGCCGCGGATAAATACCGCTTTGTCTGTGAGTCGCTGTCAAAGAAGTTTGAGAAGTTGAAAACAATCGCCATAACGTTAAGAAGTTCATTATCTGCTTCGCACAATACCTGGAGCGCTATCCTCTGGCAAGCAGGCAATACCTATGCAGGTCCTATATATGACATTACACACGTGGTTGATAGAGTTGGTAGCGGCGACAGCTTTATGGGTGGCCTGATCTATTCTCTAATAGCCCATCCAGCTGATCCTCAGAGAGCTTTGAATTTTGCTGTCGCAGCTTCCGCGCTAAAGCATACCATTTACGGTGATTTCAACCTGGTTTCAATATCTGAAGTGGAAAAATTGATGGAAGGTGACGCATCGGGTCGGGTCAATCGATAGTCGAATTTTAATCAAGGAAGTTAAAATGGCCAAATACTCTCGTCTGAAGGTTTTAACCGCCATGATAGAGACCGGGTTGGTACCTGTTTTCTACCATCCCGATGCCCGGGTCTGCATCTCTGCGGCTGACGCCTGCGCCGCCGGGGGGGCCACCTGCTTTGAGTTTACAAACAGGGGAGACCGGGCACATGAAGTATTCAAAGAGCTGGCTGTCCATTTTGAGTCCGATGATCGTATTATACTGGGTGCCGGGTCGATCGTTGACCCGGCTACGGCAACCCTTTATATCCAGCTCGGCGCCAACTTTGTAGTTGGTCCTGTCCTTAATCCTGAAGTGGCGCGGGTATGTAACCGGCGAAAAATTGCCTATTGCCCGGGTTGCGCTACTGTATCTGAGATTTCAAACGCTGAAGAATTGGGCGTAGAAATCTGCAAGATCTTTCCTGCAGGAGCGATCGGCGGGCCAGGTTTTGTTAAAGACGTTCTTGGTCCTTTGCCCTGGTCCAGGTTGATGCCTACAGGTGGAGTAGACGCGACTGAGGAAAGCATAAGCAGTTGGTTCAAAGCGGGAGTATCCTGTGTTGGAATGGGCAGTAAACTATTCCCCAGGGAAGCAATTGATTCGGGAAATTATGCTGCAATCACCGAGAAAGTCAGGCAGGTGTTGGGGTGGATTCAAAAAGCCCGTTCCGGGAAATCCTCCATTTCTTAAACGGCGACCCGGATGAAACAAGTGTATGCTCACATTTTGATGTACCCCTGCTATAATTAATTCATGATGAAATTATTTGCTCAGGGTCATGGCCTGTGTATTAAAAGTAACGTTTGCCTGGTTGCCGTAATAATTGCATTGATACTCGCGGGATGCTCAACACCCGCACCCGCACCGGTGGCGACCCAGGAGCCTGCCGACACATCACCCAAACTGGGCATCAGCTCCCTGGCCATCGACCTGCAGATTGTGGAAGGCGATACCAAGACCATCACCAGGAGCATCACGTTTATGAACGAGGGGGAGGGTGTAATGATCTGGGCCGTCAGGAAGACCGTCCCCTGGATATGGATGGAAGAGGCGGATGGCGCATTGGAAAAGGGCTACAGCAAGAACCTTGAGATATTCATTGCACCCGCCGGCAAGACGCCAGGCACGTATAAAGACAATATAACAATCGAGGGCGCCGGGGCGAGTAATTCCCCGCAAACCGTGGTAGTAACCATGGTCGTCACGCCCGCCGCACCGGCGGCAGGCACGGCTGCGGCCATCGTAAAAAATCCGGTTCCTCTTCCTCCCTGGGACTATAATGAGTACTTTGACAGTAATTATAATTTAAGGCTCAGGTACCCCAAAGAGTTCCAGAAAAAGCAGTTGGCTAACGCAACTTTTGGGGCGGTAGCTTCTGACAGCACACAGCAGGCTAACAGCATCAGGGTGAATATAACCAGCGCTTACGGGATTGATTATAAAGAGGTCGCGCTTGAATGGGCCAAGGCGATCAGGCTGTCGGGTGGTGGGGCCAGTCCGAAGATAATATCCAGCGAGAACGTAACCCTGCTGGATGGGGTCACGCCCGCATTCGAGATACTGTATGAAGCCAAATCATCAACCAAGATCTCTTCCCAGGTCTATGTCTATGGGGTAAGAAAAGGCAGCAGGTATATTTTATTTGGGGCTGTCGCGCCGCTGGAAATCGCACCTGACAAATTGCAACTCTGGAAGGAGATCGCCCATACTATGGAGTTCGTGGACAAGAATTAAGGGGCTGTCCAGGTCTCCCGGGTAACCATAGGGACCGTATCGCCCGGCGTTGAAGGCACGATGCGCAGGTTGTACGAGAGGTACTGGCCGGACAGGTTCTTCATCACGTAGCTGAAGCCGGTGACGCCGGATGTAAATCCAACTTTGCCCGTGCCGCGGCGGACGGGGATCTCAACAGGGACGCCGTTCACCGTGAGCGACATATCGGGAGTCAGGTATTCAAACCAGAAATCGACGGGCTTCTGAGCATTGACCTGGCGTTCCTCCCGGTAACCCGGCGGCACCCCGATCGAGAAAACGCTGTTGGCATCCGTGACCGTCGCCTGCCTCTCAGTCGTATCGACCGGATTTGCCGGTGGTGGAGTGACGGGGGTCGGAACCACGGAAGGCTGCTCCACCTCCCCGCCCTTATCGCCGGAGTAAACCTTGATTCCTCCCTGCAACGGATCGGGGCTACAGGCCTGGCAACCGGTGGCCAGTACCATGATTACTACGGCAGCCAGCAGGGCCGCCCTGGCGGCTAACGGGTATTGCATAGTTGAATTATAACAAATATGTGTTCCATTTGACCTTTTAATAATCTATAATAGCGGGCTGACTATAAAGCGATGCGGCAAACGGCCATTATTTTACATAAGGAGGGAACATGGAATTCAAGTATCTGAAATACGAAGTCTCCGATGGTATTCTGCTGTTGACTCTTAACCAGCCCGAGATCATGAACGCAGTCAATGCTGCCACCTGCGCGGAGCTCACCGCAGCCTTTGACTACGCTGACAACGATGATAGGGTCAGGGTAGTAATTGTAACCGGTGCGGGCCGTGCTTTCTGTGCCGGCGCCAATCTATCGGACAGCAGTAACCAGGAGTCATTTCACTCCAGGTTCACGGGGCAGGCCGATACGGCCGCCCGCAGGGACGATGGGGGCGTTGTCTGCCTGAGAATCTACGATATGAAGAAGCCGGTTATTGCCGCCATCAACGGTCCGGCGGTGGGTTTCGGGGTCACGCTTACCCTGCCCATGGATGTGCGCATAGCCGTTAAAGGAACCAAAATGGGGTTGGTTTTTGCCAGGAGGGGCATCATACTGGACGGCGCTGCCACCTGGTTTTTACCGCGCGTGGTGGGAATGGGGGTGGCAGCGGAATGGGTTTACAGCGGCAGGGTATTCAGCTCTGAGGAGGCTTACGATAAAAGGCTGGTGAGCGAGCTGCTGGAGCCGGAAGAGCTGATACCCAGGGCCAGGGAGATAGCCGCCGGGATCGCCAACAACAGCTCCGCCATATCGGTGGCCCTTTGCAGGCAGTTGATGTGGAAAATGCTGGGTGCCGACCACCCCATGGAGGCGCACATACTGGAAACACGGGCTTTAAACTGGATCTACGGCGAAAAAGACGTGCTCGAAGGGGTGACGTCTTTCCTGGAGAAAAGGCCGCCGAAGTTCCCCATGAAGGTCAGCACCGACATGCCGGATTTCTACCCGTGGTGGACGGAGAGGCAGTTCAGGCCCTGATACAGACCGATCAGGCGATCTCCCTGATCTTCTCCTTGTGTTCGTCCAGCGCTTTCCCGTACTGGGCATCAAGCTCGCTGTGTATCTGGCGCCACTCCTCCTGTATCTGGATCTGAAGCCTCTGCTCGAGCGGCATCTGGTCGCCGCGCTGCGGTCGCGCGCCTCGCGACGCCTGCTGGATGGTCGTCTCCGCCTTCTTTTTATACTCCTCATAGGTCTGCTTGAGCGCCAACTGGTACTGGTTGACGAGGTTGTTGATCAGCCCCAGCACGGACTCGAGCTGCTTCTTGTTGTCCTTGATCAGCCGCAGGCCGGTCATGGCCCGGTTGGTGCGCCGCATATCCTCTTCATTGTGTGGCAGGCTGATATTGCGCAGCAATATCTCGTCAATGCCCTTTTTGACGTATTTGGCAGCGTCGGCGGCCGGGAATTTGGCCAGCTCAGCCATCAGGTCGGATTTGTCATCCTGGAGGTATTGTGAGGCGATCCTGTTCCCCTCAGGCACATATTTAATGCTGTTGATCTCCTCGGGGCTGACCTTGCCCAGTTTTTCAGCTTTTTCCATGGCGATCTGCCACGAACTTTTCATCTCACCCATAATAAATGCTCCATTTTTCGTTCATTTTCAGGCAATACAATGGCTCCAGCGGGCGTGGTGCTCCTGCTTGAGCTGCTGTAACCTCGAAAGGAAGGACGGCGAACCCAGTTCACAGGTAGTCATGATCAGCGCGTCCTCACCGTTGTCCGAGTAATATTTTCTCCTTGTGCCGGCCTTGGTAAAGCCGTATTTTTCATACAGCGCTTGCGCGGTCCTGTTGGATTCCCGCACCTCAAGTGTCACATATTTGGCCCTGAATTGCATGGATAATTCTATTATATTAATGAGCAGCCATTCTCCCAGCCCCTGGTGCCTGTGCGATCTCCTCACTGCGATGGTCACGATGTGCGCTTCATCTACCATCATCCAGATACCCGCCATGCCCACCAGGTATTCCTCGGTTGCATATAAGCCGGCCGGGCCGAAGTGACGGTCGTGAGAAAAAAGCTGCCTGAAATAAAATAGCCACTCTTTCAGGCCGATAACACGGTGGCCGTTGTCCGCTGCCGCGCTGCCCCGGCACACCACTATGTAGTGCGCCAGCTTGTTGCGCAACTCGTGATGGAACGAGTTCAGCGTCGGGTGCGGCCACTGGCTGGGGAAGGCATCCAGGTCGATCTCCAGCACCTGCAATATGTCCCTCTCGGCCATCCCCCTGATATGATATGCGTTGCTACTCTCCATCTGACTAGATCTGCCTGCGGATGTAAAATTTTAACATATTTATTATGGCTGTGTGTTTAAATGACGGCGCCTGTAATTTCCCGGGGGGCTTGTATATACTATTAAAGAGGACGGACGTGAAAAATAGAAATATCGTAGCTGAGATATCGGTGGTGCCGTTGGGCACGGGCAGCGCCAGCGTTAGCCGGTACGTGGCGGATTGCATGGGTGTGCTGGCTAAGAGCGGCATAAAGTACCGCCTCACACCCATGGGCACCATACTGGAGGGTCCGCTGGACCGGGTGCTCGAGGTCACGCGGGCTTTGCACGAGGTGCCCTTCACTAAAGGGGCGGTGCGCGTCATAACGACGCTCAAGATTGACGACCGCTGCGATAAAAAGCTGACCATGAAGGGCAAGCTAGATGCGGTCAAGAAGCTGAGGCCGAACGTTAATATATGAGCGGTAAGGCCGATCTAAGCGTTAAAGTGGCCGGCGCCCTGCGCCTGGCCAATCCCATTATCGCCGCTTCCGGCACCTTGGGAGACGGCGATGAATATTAAGAAATGATTAATTCCCTAAACTTGTTGAATCTGATGAGCCAGACGTTCAATGTAAGATATAAAGAAAAATCTGATTATTTCTCTATCCCTTTGAGGTAGATTTTCGAGGATTTCTTCGGTATACAGACGTAGCAGGCCATTTTGATTTAGTGACAGAAGAATTGATTGTGTGTTAAGGAAGAGGTGGTCTTCAAGAACAGCAGATACATTTTTTCTCATGGAAATTAATATTTGCCCAAGTTCAGTTGTTGAACCTACTTGGTTTAGTTGTTTTGTGATGTCCTGAAGATGTTGTGTATTAATCTGTTGGTTCTCTAAAAATTTTAAGTAAAAAATAATTGATCCTTTTGACCCGAATCTCTGTCCGAGCACTTCTGCAGTTCTAGTGTCCTGCCAATTTTTCAATATGCGCTTAAGTTTTTCCACAGATATATTAGCTCCCAGATTAATCTCTGCGCTTATAGCTTCTAAGTTACCATCCTCTACTAAATCAGCCCATTGGCGACTGGATAAGCAAAGATACCACTTGTTAATCTCCTCTTCAGTAGAAATCCATCCTTCATGATCTGGATGGCCTGGCAGGATTTTCTGATCACAAAGTGACCTCACCTTTGCCTCTGGAATATTTAGGAATTTTGCGATATCACTAAAACTCAGTATTTCATAATCTGCTGATTTGCCAACAATGCGTTTTATCGACTCCAGACCCCTTTCCTCTAAATACTTATTTATGCCCTCGGCCACATCTTTGAATACTGTCAACGAGCGAAATAAAGCTGTACCTATGCCCACGCATGCGGCACCTGCCAAGAGTAGCTCCAATGCTTCGTCATGATTAGTAACACCGCCGATTCCAATAATGGGTATATTAGCTGACTTACAACAAGACGTGTAACATTGATAGACCATATATACAGCTACTGGATGGATGCCAATTCCAGAAAGACCCCCAACTTTATTGCCCAGTGTGGGTTTTTTAGTATTTAAATCTATAGCCATTCCCCGTAGTGTATTTATTAGTGATATGACATCTGCTCCACCGTTAATCGCCGCCTGCGCAATACCTGCAATATCAGTTACGTTAGGAGTCAATTTAGCTATAAGTAACTTTGTTCCAGTAACCTTGCGAACCCCCCTGATGAGTTGTTCTAGTATATTCGCATCGCAACCGAATTCAATTCCACCAGCTTTCACATTGGGGCAAGAAACATTCAATTCTATTGCATCGATTTCATCTCGTGTGGCTAAAAGTGACGAACACTGTATATACTCGCTAATATCTGATCCGGCTACACTAGCAATAACGGGTACTTCAAGCGAACGTAATTTCGGGATTTCCTGCTCTATAAACACTTTAATTCCTGGATTAGAAAGCCCAATAGAATTCAACAATCCTGCTCTTGTTGGAACAATGCGTGGTTCGGGATTACCCGCCCTTGCTGATAACGTTACACTCTTAGTTATGACAGCACCAAGATAACGGCGGCTTTGTATTAAACTTTCATAGTTTATGCCGTAAATACCCGACACCGCTATGAGTGGTGTATTCATACGAATGTTACCTAAGGTTGTATTTAATCTTTCCACTTTATTACATCCGAATTAAAGACAGGACCATCAATACATACGCGTTTTTTCTCAACCGCACCGCTTGGATCAATCATATCACAAGTACAAGATAAACAAGTTCCTATTCCACACGCCATCCGCTGCTCTAAAAGAACTTGGCATTCTATCGAATATTTCTTAGCAATATTTGCAACAGCCCTTAACATATTGTATGGTCCACACGTATAAATAACAGAATCATCATGCAGGAATCCCTTTGCATCAAGGTCTTTATTCAGAAGTTCCGTGACTTGGCTTTTTTCACCTAGAAAGCCATCATCTGTGCAAACTTTCACGTCATCTACTCCAATTTCCCGAAAATCCCTCCTAATTATGTCAGGGAACTCATTGGTGCCATTAGAATAACTAAGATCAATAGAATCCGAACGAGCAAGCGCGAGTTTAAGTAAATCTCTATTCAAGGCTCCAAAGTATACATAGACCTTTTTATCCAGATAGCGCAATCTTTCGGCCAGGGCAACTAGGGGTGCAATTCCGATACCTCCTGCCACGATAAGTGCATTTTGCTGCGATCCCAGGGTAAATCCTTTTCCACAAGGCCCGATCGCATCTATAATGTTGCCCTTGCCCACATCTCTTGAGAGAATTTCTGTCCCCTCACCGACAACCTTATAAAGGATATCAATTGCAGTTATTTTTCTTTCTAGTATTTCCCTAATTTCACTTGGTATTTCACTGATCCTAGCTAATAGACTACGTTTAAAGCCGTGATAGTCTGCGCCGTGTATACTAAATGGTCGCCGGAGCGCCAAAGGATATGCTTCGATCCTCCCAATCTCATCGGGATCGCATATAATATGAAAAAATTGACCTGGAGTTATGTCAAACTTTGATCCTGGTGGCGCCTTTAGTTTCAGTAGATAGTGCCTAGGACACCATTCTTGATTGCTTTGTACTTCAAATTTTACGTGGCTATAGCCATTATCTGTTTTTTTTTCTTTGGTAGACAGACCCAATGACTGACCTTCTAGTCCTATTAGATGTTTTCTTATTTCATTGCCTCTGTAAGGATTATCATCACACCAACGCTTAAGTCTCAAGATCAAATCGCCGTATGAGATTGTACCCAATTCAGAACTAAATCCACTATCGGCTTCAGGTGAGTATATAGATACTCTAATGTTCTTTTCACCTAATTTAAAGTTGCATCCTAATGTATTCTTATTAGTCCAAACCAATAAGTTGCTTGTTGCCCTCAGATGTTTGACCCTAAATCCTAACTCTCTCCCAAAATTGCTGAGTAGGCTAATAAAAAGCTTCTCTCTATTTCGCCTAATCTTTGATGGCTTAATCTTTTTCTTTATTTCCACATGCCGGATAATTTCTGCGGTTATACCTGCCACTTTTAAGCGTCGCTCTGCCAATTGCCTTACCCGATTTATGGCATCTTCCTCATCTATGAAAAGTGACTCCGCATGAACAAGCTCCTTTCGTAGCTTCTTGAGCATTGCCGTCCGTCTCTGTCCGCAGTTTTCATCGCTAATATATTCTAATTTACCCTGATTGTTCAGTTGCGCAAATTCACTTACTGATTCAATTACAAACTTTTCAGCATTGTAATTGGCATAAGTTGATATGTTGTTTTCATCAAGTTGTTCATATACCGAGTGTAGTACTGCACCCACAGTGGTTTCACCATTTTGTATGTCCATGGTCTGACGAGCTGCTTCAGCTATCTTGGAACGTAATTCGTTTGTAAATAATGGCATTATGGCCGGTGCATGAACATCACCTGTTACTCTGCCTCTAATAATATACGAGCCAAAGTATCCTGTTTGTTTTCTTGATTTAGATCCACTACGGCGTGGAGGTGGCCTTACAGCTGTTCCGAAACTACTTGGTGGAGCTTGATGAATGATACGTTGCGGCGATATACCTCCTAGCATTAGGCCATTCAATAGCGTATGCAGGTAAGGCCCTTTTATATCATTATAGAAAACGTGTACATAACTACCCTCTTTAGCTACTCGACCGATCTCTTTAAATACGGATTGTAAATTTCGATCATATTGCTCACGCGTCATATTACGTTTTGTGTCTATAACAATCTCATGAGCATAATCGAAATCTAAGCCTAACCAAGCTCCCCAAAATGCGGACAAAGATAGATATTGAATAGCATCACCGAACGGGGGATCAGTCAGTACGTAATCAACGCTCCGTTTGGGCAAATGATTTAATAATATCTCGTCAGCAGGTCCTTGGAAAAGAAGTACATTTGCCGACCCTGATTCTAAATCCTTGAAACTAGAACCGATGACCGCATTCAGTAGGGTTTTATTGCTTTCCATCTTACCGTTGTAGACGCGCAAAAAGGAGCGTCTAAACGCCATAATAGGATTAACCTCCTGCCACATTGGCGGAGTATAGAAACGCACTGCAATCCAGCCTTCTTGGAGTGTGTAGTGTTTATTGTCTTGCTTTGATAGGGGCTTCAGACGACTAGACTTATCTAATGCCGCGGAAAAAGTTAATCTCATCACATTGCGTACTTGTTGATCCTGAATGTCCTCTATGGCATGGAGAATGGAAGAAAGTGCGATTATATTTCGTTTCGTAAATAACTCGTGTATATATTTATATTCTTTCTTCCGTGTAGTGTGAAGTTGTACATTATTGGGATACCAAAAAGGTGCATCCATCTGCGCACAAGCTGCATCCATTTGTCTGTCAAAAGTATCGGGATCCTTAAATAATCTCTCGCGAGAACAGGAACAGCTGTATCCTATAGTCACGGGATCATCCCTGTGTCGTACAACGAAATCAATAGTGCCCTGCTTGCCACACTTTGAGCATTTGGTTATGAAAAGCTCAGATACAGTCTTATCACAAAACTCTTCTATGTCATGGAAAGCCCATTGCAGATGAGAAAGGTTTACAGGTTCCAATGTAACTCGTGTAATAAAATCGGCAACCGGATTTAGATCAATACCTATTGCTTTGCGTCCTAATTTCAGCGCTTCAACGATGGTAACCCCTGATCCAGAGAATGTATCGAGTACAATATCTCCCTTATTCGTATAAGATTCTATATATTTTGATATGATCTCAGAAGGCTTCTTGCTCCAATATTTATGCATTGAATACATCGGGGTAAAACTGGATTTTTCGCGTCCCGTCAATATCGGTGCATCTATATGTTCGGGATCAGTTCTCAAGGTTAACTCCTTCCTAGCAACGATATTGTTTAAATAGCGCTAATGCTGCTAGCGGAAATCGACGTGGCGTAATGAAGTGCAATTAAGCAACTGACCGCTCCAGCCCATTCGTCGATTGGAATGTCCTTAAATCAACGAAAATATTAGGAAGAACAATAAAGATAATTAGGTGGGCAAGATCTCCGTTTGTAATATGTCAGCATTGTTTTTGTGCTTATATATTATACTTATTATCACGGAGTGCAGCAAAATTGGGTATTGATTCTAACACTACGTTTAATATTACACTATTTTACAGTCCATTAGGAATTGGAGCGTTCTCGATTTTGTGAGTATTTTGTTGACTGTGAATGCATGCCGCGGATGCGCTGGAGTTTATCATGGCCGGGGCGACAGCGGTCCAGGTGGGAACAGCCAGCCTGGCTGACCCGCGCGCAATGTTGGCCGTCATCGACGGACTTGCGGAATACCTCGCAA
>Ga0247841_10011612_pt1 | contig 11680 bp, 9 predicted proteins | sample LaCruzMarch2015__2_FD_192410 | JGI IMG/M metagenome (GOLD analysis project Ga0247841, IMG submission 192410) | Freshwater microbial communities from meromictic Lake La Cruz, Castile-La Mancha, Spain - LaCruzMarch2015_18m | ecosystem: Environmental > Aquatic > Freshwater > Lake | place: Spain...
TCCGAGTGCGGGCTATCTCTGGATCGAGATTGGAATGCAGCCATAAACATTTTGAGATTGGGACTTCAATCTCTGCCAATCAACGGCTAGAAGCCCCGTCCTTCAGGGCGGGGAGAAGTCACAGGTTACCCGCACTACTTTGGAGCCGGGATCAGTTCGTATACCCCAGCTCGTTGGCCCTGGCGAAAGCGGCATTGGCTTCGGTGGTCTTTCCGAGGGCACCGAGAGCAGCGCATTTGTTGTACCAGGCCATGGCAAAGTTGGGATCGAGCCTGATGGCCTCATCAAAAGACGTGATGGACTCGTCGTACTTGCTCTGGAAAGCGAGAGCAATGCCTTTGTTGTACCAGGCCTTGGCATTGTTTGGATCTAGTCTGATAGCCTCATCACATGCCTTGACGGCATCGGCATAATTGCCCTGGCTATAAAGAGCATTGCCTTTGTTGTTCCAAGCATTGGCATTGTTTGGATCCAGCCTGATGGCTTCGTCATAAGCCTTGATCGCCTCATCGTACTTGCCCTGTTCCCTTAGAGCAATGCCTTTGTTGTACCAGGCATCGGCATAGTTGGGGTCTAGCCGGATGGCCTCATCATAAGCCTTGATGGAATCATCGTACTTGCCCAGATCATCGAGAGCAATGCCTTTGTTGCTCCAGGAATCGGCATAATTAGGATCTAGCCGGATGGCCTCATCATAAGCCTGGATGGCCTCATCGTACTTGCCCAGATCATCGAGAGCAATGCCTTTGTTGATCCAGGCTTTGGCATAGTTGGGATCCAGCCGGATAGCTTCGTCATAAGCTTTGATGGACTCATCGTACTTGTCCTGACCATAGAGTGCAACACCTTTGTTGAACCAATCGTCTGCCGTCTGCTGCCCATATACTGGCACCACCAGCAGCAAGGTAATGAATGCTACCAGGATCAACTTCATAGGTTCTAAGAAGTGCTTGCAGGATATACACTTACCGACTTGCTGAGAAATAGCAAAGGTGGCCATTAGGAGTCAAAATGCAAAGAGAGGAACGCAAGAAAGCGTATAATATTAAAAAAATTATAATTGGAGACAGTAAGCATCTAAACAGGACCAGACAGCCTTAAATCATTTGCTCTTACAACCGGAGATGGCGGAGTTCCGGTAATTAAATAGATGTCATCTGGATAATCATATTGGTTGTTGCCATTGACGTCAACATACTGAACACTAGCTGGGGGAGTTACAATACCGAAAGGTGCAGGTATAACTGCAATCGGATTCGGATTGGTAAACCAAAGCGGTGCAAATGCTTTAGGCAAATCTGGATCCAAATTGCCTACCTTTGACCCAGGCGGCTTTCCAGCGACGTCTGTAAGTCTGACATCATTGGTCGCTGTAAAACCGAGCAATTGTGCGATATAAACAGGGTCATTAAGATCATGACCAGGACCACCATAAAGATTTACCCAGGATATAGTAGCCGTAACAGGTAATGATTGAAGTTGCATGCCTATATCATTGTCTTGAGGTGTTACTTTTGATCCTGCTAGAAGATATCCGAACGGAGTAAGTCTAACATCATTCGCATGTATCCCTGGAGGCGCTGCTAAGGGACCTTGGTGCACGTAGACTACGTCTGTATCATCAAATCCTAACACCACTCCCGTTTCCCAATAACCTACCGTTAAAGGAATCACGTTGGGTGGTGTATAAGCACGAAGCGGTGCTCCAAAATCACTATCAAACGACGTTACTTTAGTTCCAAATTGATATTGAGACGCACCAGCCAGGCCTAGCATCATTATGATGCAAATGGCCATTGCCTGAATTTTCATAATTTCCCTCCAGTTACATAGCTATAATATTTTGATTAACACCAATATCCCTTAAGATAAATACTTTGGCTCACCGCGGAATTGCGTGAGTAGGGAACCACCTGAAAATTCCGGATTGATTATTATTTGCCGCCCGTCGATTTCTTACTCATACCCTTCTCCATGGCCTCTTTGGAAAGCCTGATGGCACACAGCTCTGAACACATGGTGCAGGTGTCCGTCTCCACCCCACGCCTGTGCCGGATCTGCTTCGCCCTGGCCGGATTTATGGCTGCCTGAAACTGCCCTTCCCAGTTGAGATCGGCGCGGGCGCGGGCCATCTGCAAATCCCAGGCCCGAGCCCTCTCCCGCACGCCGGGACGGGTGAGGTCCGCAGCATGGGCCGCCACCCTTGTGACGTAGGTGCCCTCGATCACATCCTCAATTGCAGGCAGGTCCAGGTGCTCAGAGGGGGGTCGTTGCGCAGAGGGAGTCGGATCTCGTCATGCCAATCACATGGGACGGAATTAGGGTGTGGCTATCCACCCCGATTCCTCCTTGCTGCAAACGCCGTTGCCATCAATCCCAGGATCGTGGCGAGAGCTCCAAATCCCGGCTGCTTCTTAGCAGGTATTTTTTTGCTCTCCGTGCTGGTGCTAATGTTGCTTGTATTCGCCACAGGGATCTGCATTACAGAAGTTGAGGGACTGCATGGCGAACCGCAGCGGATCGACAAATTGCCCTCTGGTAGCCAGATATCGCCAGTCGGATCATCGGCCAGCTTTGTTTCATAGGTGACCCTCGATATAGGAGTCGTATCGAATGCCCTATAGTCCACCTCTTTTCTGGCCTGTCTCCTTCCACTAACATCTACTGGCAAATCGGTGAAGTTCAACCTAGTATGTATGGTGATGCATGCCATGCTATCCTGCAGCAAGTCGCCCAGCCGGTAGTAGAGTGTTGTAGTTCCATCTGGGTTGAGCGTTTTGTGGCTCCAGCCGGGAGTGCTGCTGACTGGATCAAGATACCGATATATCGTTTCGTTGATCTCAATATTCTCTATTATAGGTGTTAATTTGAGCCCTTTGATATGGGAATCAAGTATCTTGTCGCTTCTTGTTTCGATTTCACCTTTATCGATTGGGACGTCTAGATTGATATCATCGGCTGGGTTTTTATTAGTTCCATTTGACATGTTCTGTAGATCAACTTTTTCACGCTCGGTCACAGGATAACTGTCACCTATATTGATTCCAATTACGGAAATATTTATCCCATTGCTGCGAGCGCGATTGATTATCTTATGCAGAACCGGAGATGGCTCATATTCGCTCTTTCCAGCTACAAACACCACTTGCCACGCAGTCGTCTTCTGGATAAACTTTGAAGAATGCCCTTTCAAAACTATTAATTTATTCACTGCCTCATCAAGACCCTGATAATAGGTTGTCGCTTCTTCTTCAAAGGATGAGAGCGGCTCAGTGAATCGGCCTGACGCTGCCCAGCCAAGTGGCACCACCAGTCCAGGTACACTCAGCAATCCCCGCAGAATATTTCGCTCGGTTGGCCATTGGCTGCCCAATCTGAATTCTCCGGAATAGTCGATGCCGCTTTGGTGCGGATTCGGGCTTATTTCAACAGGAGGTTTGAAGTTCTTTGTTTGATTGTCATCCCAGTCAACTCTTGCATACATCATTGTCGGATGCCCTAAGACGGAAGCGCCAATTCCCTGGAGCATCGGATCAGAGTAGAGATCTTGCTTTGCGCTACCGGTGCTATCCAGAGCGAAGACTGCATTGGTGTTGAAATTGACGGGCGGCGTTTTCACGCATATCACTATATCCTGGCACCAGTCTCCTTCCTCGGCTGGCTGGACTATTCCTTTAGTTACTATTACTCTATGATTTGGCTCATTTGGATCAATCTCGCTTTGATTTGAGTCGCCCAAACCAGCTCCATAGTAGTAGAATTTCTCAGGATTGATCACCTTAAGGCTTTCAATGGGTATTGCAGCAGAGGATGTCGCTGCCCCATCGGCTCTCTTATAGCTGATCGAAGATTTTGTTGCCTCTGCTAGCTCATAATCTCCTTTCACATTTGACCTGAGATAAAATGTCAGATTCTTGAACTCACCTGTGTTCATAGAAGCAATATTCCATGTCATGACATAGCCGTTGGCCGATGAGGGCTCCTCCACAGGTCCAGATTCCCCGAAGAATTCGAGGTCCTTTGGAACGGCATATCTCACCTTCACGTTTTGCAGAGAGGCAAAGATCTCGTTGTTGATCTCGTTGAATTTTCTGGCCAATTCACCTGCATTTGCTGCATAAGTGGGCGTTCCCAGTAGCTGGAGTTTCTCATTATCGCTGTTTTTCAGTGACAGAGGATATATATCGATTCTAGATGCTTTGATCTTACCAGCGATACTGCTAATCATATCTTGAGAGCTCCTCGTGTCATTTCCATCAGTGAATATTATTATCACCTTTTTGGAGGTGCTATTTGCGTGCTTGAGAAGCTCCCATGAGCTGTTCAGGGCCAGCGTGATGTTCGTATCGCCGTTTGAGCCCGATTTATTCAGGTAAGCATTCACAGTATCGAAATCGTTTGTCAGATCGAGCGGCGTACCTATAATTCTATCATTCCAATGGACCACACCGACACGATCTCCGCTAGCTTTGTCAAGGCTGCTTACAAACTGCTGTGCAGCAACAACTCTCTGTCTTGTCGGATCAGTGCTATTGCTTCCTTCTCTCTCCAAGGAAAGCGAGCCATCTATTGCCAGGACAATATCTACAGGCGAGGAAGGCAGTTTTGCCAAATCCTGTACGGAAAGAGTCACCTTCGCTTGATCGGGATTACCTGCCCCCATCTTCCAAATTTCTTTATTATTAGGGATGATTTTATTTTCGACATGCAGGTCTTCGGCATTCGATGCCGGACCAAATACAAATAAGCTAAATATAGCTATTAGTATAAAAATATATTTAGAACTATTCAATTTCTTTTCCCTCCCAATATTTTGGCTAAATTTGATTTTTGACTGAGATATCCCATCCATAGCGTAAAAGCTAAACAATCCACATTTTAATTTTTAATGCTGGGAGGGACTATAAAACATTTTCGAAGATATGCTAAGAATCATTTAATTCTTTGAAAATAGACCAACTTCGCGTGAGATACCACTTAATAAATATTAGTATTTCAGGATTATATTACCCTCTCAATAAAGGGATGCTGCTGCGATTTGCCATTGAGGCATTAGTTAAATTCCTGTGATTGTTCTGCTTAATTGCACCCATTCACTTGCGCGAGACCACCTTGCTGGGTTTACACGTTGTGCCCCGATATAGCTCTATCTTTTACCCTTGTACGTTCGCCTCTTCTTCGCATCTTATCGCACACTGGGCGGCTTTTGAGCAGACCTTCCGGAATTTGAATTAAGCTTTGCACAGGGAGGGGCTATTTTTGCCCCACCCCCTTCTCCATGGCCTCTTTGGAAAGCCTGATGGCACACAGCTCTGAACACATGGTGCAGGTGTCCGTCTCCACCCCACGCCTGTGCCGGATCTGCTTCGCCCTGGCCGGATTTATGGCTGCCTGAAACTGCCCTTCCCAGTTGAGATCGGCGCGGGCGCGGGCCATCTGCAAATCCCAGGCCCGAGCCCTCTCCCGCACGCCGGGACGGGTGAGGTCCGCAGCATGGGCCGCCACCCTTGTGACGTAGGTGCCCTCGATCACATCCTCAATTGCAGGCAGGTCCAGGTGCTCAGAGGGCGTGGTGGCGCAGAGAAAGTCCGCTCCCGCCATGCCGGCAATCACTCCTCCCATGGCGGCGGTGATGTGGTCGTAGCCGGGCGCAATATCTGTGACCAGCGGGCCCAGGAGGTAGAGGGGCGCGCCGTCCGTCAAATGCTTCATGGCCTTGACGCTGGTTTCAATCTCATCGGCGGGCACATGTCCCGGGCCCTCCACCATGGCCTGCACACCTTCTGCGCGCGCTCTCTTCACCAGCTCGCCCAGCATGATGAACTCCATGTACTTGGCCCGATCAGAGGCATCCTCAATGCAGCCGGGCCGAAGACCATCGCCCAATGATAGTGTCAGATCATACTCTTGGGCCATCTCCAGGAGATAGTCGTACTCAGAGTAGTAGGGATTGTCCTCGCCCGTCTCGCTGATGTACTTCATGGTCAGAGAACCGCCCCTGCTCACCACGCCCAGGACGCGCGGATCGAGAGAAAGCCTCTCCAGAGAATTCTTGTTCACGCCCACATGCACTGTGACGAAGTCCACGCCGTCTCTTGCATGCTTTTCCAGGGCGTTGAACATGCCCTGGCTGGTCAGATCCTTCTTGACGGCCGCATTGTAAATGGGCACTGAGCCCACGGGAATGCTGACTGCGTCCAAAATCATGCGCCTTACTAAATCCAGGTCCCCGCCCGTGGAGAGGTCCATCACCGCGTCTGCGCCAGCCTCTGCAGCAGCCAGAGCTTTCTCCACCTCGGCCTCTGGTGAGTCCAGGTTTTGTGAGGTGCCCACATTCACATTCACCTTGGTGGTGAGCAGCTCGCCTATGCCTGTGGGCTCCTGCCCCTCGCGGCGGATGTTTCTGGGTATGACGACCCTTCCCGCTGCCACCAGAGCGGCCAGCCTTGCTGGATCTATTCCCTCGCGCTTGGCCACGGCCTCTATCTCACTGGGCACGCGCCCTCTCTTTGCCTCTTGCATTAACGTCATTGATACCAACTAATATATTGTAAGAGCTAGGTGTTTATCTCATGGTTGAAGTGCATAAGGTTAGCGGTGCGGCATTCGATGGCAATGTCTACCTGATCCTGGACAAAAAGCCCATTTTGGTGGATGCAGGCATGATGGCCGGCCCGACCCTGAAGAATATCAAGAAATTTATTGATCCAACACAAATAGAGATGATCGTTCTCACCCACTGCCATCATGACCATTCTGGAGCGGCGCCGGCGCTCAAGGAGGCGACAGGAGCGCGGCTCCTCTTAAGCGAGAAAGAGGTGGGCGCAGTGGGCGACGACATGGCATCTGTCGCCTATCTCTTCGGCCAGCAGGCCCCCGATTATAAGGTGGACGAGACGCTCAAGGAGGGCATGGTCCTGGATATTGGAGAATGGAAGCTAAAGGTCATGGAGACACCCGGTCACTCCCTGGGCTGCCTCTGCCTCTATGAGGAGAATGAAAAGGTGCTCTTCTCCGGAGACACCGTCTTTCCGGATGGGAATATAGGCCGGACGGACATGTACGGCGGCGATACACCGGAGCTGGTCAAATCCATTGAGCGGCTGACCAAATTGGATGTACAAACCATGTATCCCGGACATATGGAGATCACAAGTCGCGATGTGAACCGCCAGATACAGATGAGCCTGAGGTTTGCGAAGAGCATTTAGGAAGAAGTGGAAAGCGCGGGCAAAGATCTCCAGGATGCCGTTAAGCTCCTGCATTTTGGCAGCAGTCGAGGCGGCAGTGGATGGTGCGGCGAAGATTGTGGAAGGCCGTGAGACGGCACTGGAGGAGTCCAGGGCGATATATGAGGATCTGAGAGAAAAACAGGCAGAAAGCTGAGGCAAGAAAACAATGGGTTAGGGCAATCAATGAGAATGGCGGCTTTGGGGTCTGGCTGGGGGCGGTATCCAAGGACCCGGCGGATGTTGCTGAAATCACAGACATGGCTGCATTTAAGTCAACCCTCATTTGCGATAACTATATCTACGATTGCCGTAGTTCCCATCATCCCACAAGCGAGGCTAGACGCGTGAAATGGCATTCAATTACAACTGATGAGGTTCTCTCCTGCCTGAAATCCGGACAAAAGGGACTTAGCTCTGATGATGCGGCCAAGAGACTCTCCGAGTACGGTCCCAATCAACTGGAAAGCCCTTCCAAACCCTCGCCTTTGAAGATTTTCCTGAGCAAATTTAAAGATTATATGGTTTTAGTGCTTATTTTTGCCGCCGTGATCTCTTATATCGCAGGCGAGAGCACCAACGCCTATGTTATTTTAGGAATAGTCATTCTCGTGGCGGTCATTGGATTCTTCCAGGAGTATAAAGCGGAAAGGGCCATGGAGGCGCTCCGGGAGATGGTAGCCCCGGAGGCGGACGTCATGCGGGACGGCAAGATGAGCACCGTTCCGGCATCGGACCTTGTTCCCGGCGACATGGTCTTTCTGGAGGCAGGCGATAAGGTGCCGGCAGACGGTCGAATTGTTGAGGTGACCGCTCTGCAGGTCATTGAAGCCTCTTTAACCGGGGAATCGCTGCCTGTTAAAAAGAGTACAGAGCAGCTACACGAAGAGGCCGCTCTTGCCGACAGAAAGAATATGGTCTTCATGGGGACCATCGTCTCCTACGGCAATTGCAGGGCGGTGGTGACTGCCACGGGCCTCGCCTCCGAACTCGGCAGAATTTCGGGCATGATCAAAAGGAGACAGGCAGATCCGCCCCTCAAGATAAAGCTGGAACAGCTGGCCAAGAGACAGGCCCTCCTGGTTTTTGCCATAGCTGCAATTGTCTTCGTGCTGGACGCCAGCCGGGGCTCGCCCATCATGGAATCCCTGGTAACCGCCATCGCTCTCGCCGTGGCTGGAGTGCCGGAAGCTCTTCCTTTTGTGGTTACCCTGGCTTTAGCCTTCGGAACCCAGGCCATGGCCAGGAAGAACGCCATAATCAGAAGGCTTCCCGCAGTCGAGACCCTGGGATCAACTACGGTGATCTGTACCGATAAGACCGGCACCCTCACTACCGGCGAGATGACGCTAAGAGAGATTCAAACCTTTAGGACCATCTATGTGGAGGGACCGGGCTACACACCGGTAGGTTCCTTCTCCGAGCAAGGCAGGCTTATCGACCCCCAGGAAGAGGATCTGGCCCGGCTTCTCAATATAGGAACGCTTGCCAACAACGCGGATATCGAGAAGGCCAACGGCAACTGGCGCATCGTGGGAGATCCAACTGAGGGGGCTATAATTGTTGCCGCCAAGAAGGCAGGCATTCTGGAGACGATCAGGCAGAGCGGCAGCAGGATTGCGGAGTATCCCTTTGATTCCGATCGCAGAAGGATGACAACGGTCGATGAGATGCAGGGCACTGGCCGGATTGTATCCATGAAGGGCGCGCCTGAGGCAGTACTTGGCAAATGCACTCGCATTGCCCAGGAAGGAGGTGTTCGTCCCCTCACCGAAGAGGACAAAAGGGCCATTTTAGCCAGAGCGGATGGTATGGCAGACTGTGCCTTGAGGGTTCTGGCCTTTGCCGGCAAATCCATGGGCAGCAGCGATCCTCTGGAAATGGATTTTGTTGAAAGGGATCTGATCTTCGCCGGTCTGGCCGGCATGATGGACCCTCCCAGAAAAGAGGTGATGGATGCCATTTCCGTCAGCAAAATGGCAGGCATCCGGACGGTCATGATCACTGGTGACCACCGCCTTACGGCCAAAGCCATTGGCAAGGAGCTGGATATCGGCAATGGAGAGGTCATCGAGGGAGCAGATCTGGAGAGGATGAGCAATGAAGATCTGCAGCAAAGAATCGATGAGGTCTCAATATTTGCCAGGGTCACGGCCGAGCACAAGGTGCGCATTGTCGAGGCTCTGAAAACGAGGGGCAATATCGTAGCCATGACTGGAGACGGTGTGAACGATGCTCCCGCTTTGAAGGCAGCAGACATCGGTATCGCCATGGGAAAGACGGGGACCGAGGTTACCAAGGAAGCATCGGATATGGTCATCGCCGATGACAACTTCGCCACCATCGTCGGGGCAGTTCTGGAAGGCAGAAGGATCTACGACAACATAAGAAAGGGAACCACCTATCTTCTGGCCGTCAGCTTTGCCGAACTGGCTACGATCTTTATTGCCGTTGTTCTTGGCTATCCCATTCCTCTCCTGGCAGCGCAAATTCTCTGGATAAATGTCGTAGCGGAGGAGTTTCCGGCCATCGGCCTGGCCCTGGAGCCGGCACATGCTCGGATCATGACGAAGAAGCCGCGCGATCCCAGAGAGAGCATGCCGTCAAAAAGCCTGCTAATTTATACTCTGGGAATTGCAGCCGTGATCGTAACCGGTACATTGGGCCTGTACATGGCATCGCTGGAGATGGGCCAGGACCTAGGCTATGCCAGAACCATGGCCTTTGTGGGGCTGGGCTTTTTCACGGTCTATAACGCCTATAGCTGCAGGTCTCTGGAAGAGTCAATATTCAGAATGAATCCGCTGGGCAATAAGACGCTTCTCCTGGGAATAGCCGGCTCGATATTCTCGATTCTTGCTGTGGTGTACATTCCTTTCATGCAATCCATCTTCCAGACAACGCCACTGACATCAGAGAGCTGGATTTACGTTCTGGGCGTCGGCCTGCTGGTGGTCATAGCGGCTGAGGTCATGAAGAGAGTGCTGCCTGGACTGCGATAATCAGGATAGCCGCTTCGGACCTGAGAAGGCAGCATTAATGAAAGAGAGGGGCATGCAGCCGCAGGGAATCTGCGGCCTCTCAAAAGCGTAGGATAAACTTGAAGATCGATGAGAAGATAATAATAGCTATGAATTCCAAGTCTTCAAGGAGGATCGCGGCTCACATAGCACTTATTCTGCTCTTGTCCTTGCCTTTATTGGTCTTCTCAGCTCACGCATATGATTTTGTGGGAACGGTTGAGAAAGTCTCAGAGCCCAACGGCATGACGGTGAATGTTACAAAACCCGGCACTTATGGATTGCAGGCAAAAGTCGAAGTTCTTCTCGAGAACCCCCTGGCAGATCTTATCAGCTTCAAAGGCAAAGAGCTGCAATTCGAGATCCTGGGGCATGATATTCTGGGAAGGCCTGTATGTGATGCTTATCTTAATGAAGTGAACATCCGGTATGCATATTATTACTACTGGCAAAATCCAGTTGACTACAGCTATCGTGGCAACTGCCTTGCCAGGAAATGGACGGGAAGATATCTTTATGCCCCATGCGATGGACAATGCCGATCATTTTACCAGTCCTTTTATCTTCCATTGTTGTGATTAGGAGGGTGGCAAAAGTCATCTTATGCAGGAGGAATGAATGGTCGTCGACCTTTGCCGGGCCTAATACGGCAATCAACGTATTTAAAGTATTCGTCCCTATGCGCAGAGAAAAATGAAGAACATGATGCCTTTCGGATTTTTCAGCGCATCCGCTTAAGCCGGCTAATCATCTGCATTTGGCAAGCGAGATGACATGACCAGGGATAGTACTTTGGCCGGGTCCATGGCCTTGGCCAGAGATTTTCCCTTATCTTTGCGCATCAATTGATAGGCTATCTCCGGATCCACATTATATCTCTCCAGGTACTCACTTCGGGTGAGGTTGCCGCCCATGCTTGAAACGTACAATGGGCTGCCGACAATCGGCGAGATCTTTCCTACCGGCAAAATCCATTCAAAACTCATAGGAAGATCGCAAAGCCAGTCCTCCTGATTGTATTCAGGATCAAGAAGCACCTCTTTATCTTTTTCATTCACTGAGCCACAATTTTTGCATATAAATTTTATCTTCATGCTTTAACCTCAATTACCTATTATGAATTACTTGATAACAGTATATATAATTAACTAAACAAATCATTTCCTAGGAAATCGCGAGGAAAACCCCCGAGATATTCGAAGGTGCAGATCTCCGGTCGTTCTCGGCCCAAAAGCTACACCTACTTTGACCGCATTAGATCATACTTGTGCTAAAGCCGCATAACACCCTGGAAGAGGCCGTCCTGGCCCGTCATGTTGTCTGGATGCAGAGCCGCAAGGTCTTGAAACAATACTGGGAATGGTGCTCTGTGCACAGCCGAGCGTTCGCAGCCATTGCCATCGTCTCCCCCCGCAGCCGCTATGCGGTAGT
>Ga0247841_10011614_pt1 | contig 11680 bp, 14 predicted proteins | sample LaCruzMarch2015__2_FD_192410 | JGI IMG/M metagenome (GOLD analysis project Ga0247841, IMG submission 192410) | Freshwater microbial communities from meromictic Lake La Cruz, Castile-La Mancha, Spain - LaCruzMarch2015_18m | ecosystem: Environmental > Aquatic > Freshwater > Lake | place: Spain...
GAGGCCTGGAAATTCCTGATCCTGCCGGTCATCGTCGGGGTCGTCGGCGGGGTCGGGTCCGGGGTGCGCTGGTACCGCACCCTGTTCCTGGAGGAGGTCTCCAAGGACTATGTGCGCACCGCCCGCGCCAAGGGGCTCACCGAGCGCCGCGTGCTGTTCCGCCATGTCCTCGGCAATGCCCTGATCCCCATCCTGACCGGTGTGGTGGTGATATTGCCGCTGCTCTTCATGGGCAGCCTGATCACCGAGTCGTTTTTCGGCATCCCGGGCCTGGGCAGCTATACCATCGACGCCATCAGCAACCAGGACTTTGCCATCGTGCGCGCCATGGTCTTCCTGGGCGCCGTGCTCTATATCCTGGGGCTGCTGCTGACCGACATCTCCTATACGCTGGTCGACCCGCGGGTGCGGCTGCAATGATGCCCGTCGTATTGTGGACCGACGCCCTGGTGTTCCTGCTGCTGGGACTCGCCGTCGGCTTCGCACTCTATGCCTCCCGTCACGAGCACCTGCGCGCCCCCTGGCGACGCGTGGCCCGCTCCCGGGTTGGTATGGGCGCCCTGGTGGTCTTGAGTTTCTATGTATCGATCGGGCTGCTGGATACACTCCACTTCCGGCTGCCGCTCGCCGATCCGGCGCCCGGCGTCGCGAACCCGGCCGCCGAGCGGCGATTCGCCCCGGAGGTCTTGAGCGTCTTCGACTATTGGGCCCGGCCCCTGCGCCAACGCCAGGAGAAGACCTATTCGGCCCCCTTCGCCACCCACCTGTTCGTCAAGGAGGCGATCACCCAGCCCGACGGCAGCGTGGTGCGCGACTTCCCGCGGCTGCAATACGGGGGTCGCCACCTGAAGGACCCGGACCAGCGCGGCTGGGACATCTTCGGCACTGCACTACGGGGGCTGATCGAGGGTCTGGCCGTCTGGGGGCTGATTACGCTGCTGGTCCTGCGGGGCATGGCGCGGCGCCGGGGGCTCGCCCTGCAGGCGATGTTTGAAGAGGTCCGCGACGGCCGCACCGAACTGCCTTGGCGCACCGCCCTGGGGGGACTCGCGCTGATGCTGGTACTCGGCTTCGTCGCCGGTGAACTGGCCCTCAAATACCATATCCTGGGCACCGACAAGGTAGGTGAGGACGTCTTCTTCCAGGCGCTCAAATCCATTCGTACCGGGCTCGTCATCGGCACCCTGACGACGCTCGTCATGCTGCCGGCGGCCGTGCTGCTCGGGATCATGGCCGGTTATTTCCGCGGCTGGGTGGACGACATCATCCAGTACCTTTACACCACGCTCAATGCGATCCCCAGCGTGCTGCTCATCGCCGCCGCCATCCTCATGCTCCAGGTCTATATGGCAAACAATGCCGACCAGTTCGAGAGCCTGGTGGAGCGGGCGGACCTGCGCCTGCTGTTTCTGTGCCTGATCCTGGGCGTGACCAGTTGGACCGGCCTCTGCCGGCTCCTGCGCGGCGAGGCACTGAAGCTGCGCGAGGCCGACTATGTGCAGGCCGGCGCCGCGCTCGGGGTCGGCCATTTCGCCATCCTGGGCCGGCACATCCTGCCCAATGTGCTGCATATCGTCTTGATCACCCTGGTACTGGACTTCAGCGGTCTGGTGCTGGCCGAGGCGGTGCTGTCCTATATCAACATCGGCGTCGACCCGACCATGAACAGTTGGGGCAACATGATCAACAGCGCCCGCCTGGAACTGGCCCGCGACCCGGTCGTCTGGTGGTCCCTCGCCGCCGCCTTTCTCTTCATGTTCACCCTGGTCCTGGCGGCCAATCTATTCGCCGACGTGGTGCGGGACGCCTTTGATCCGCGGCTGCGCGGGGCGCGTTGAGTTGCCGTCTCTCACCAACAGGCATGGGAGATCATCGTGCAAGCGATAGAATTGGAGACGACCATCACTAAAGGCGAGATTCACGTCAGGTTGCCGGCCGACATCAACGCCGAAACAGTCCGGGTGATTGTGTTATTTGAACCAAAGCCGCTGGCGGCAAGCGATTCCAATGTTGAATTACTTCAATTTCTTGATGGAATAGTCGATCAACGTGACTGGCCCGTCAGAAGCAAAGAAGACATCGATCGGACACTTGACGAAGAAAGGGCGTCCTGGGATTGAGTCAAATGCAGAGATTGTACTGGGATAGCTGCATCTTCATTTACTAGGCGCGCTACGGAGTTACGGGCCTCACATCGGCTGAAAACCCCTGATGCCTTGCATCTCGCAGCAGCTATCGAGCAAGGTTGTGACTCGTTTTGGACACGGGATGACCGCCTCGGGAAGGCCGCATCTGGACATATTCAACTGATCATTCCGCTCTGACGTGCTGCTGTCTCGTGCGGCAACGTTTCGGTGTTCGGCGAGCGGCGGTTCGGCAAGTCGTTCTTTCTCAAGCAGGTCTACCGCATAATCCGTCAGGAACAGCCCATGGCAGTCGGCCAAATCGAGATCCCGACAACATGTCCTGGAGTTCTCGCGCGTGTCAGCGCAGGAGATCAAGCAGATTGTAGAATGGGCAAAGCGCAGCGTGCCCATCCTCCAGACCTCGACGCGGACCGGATGGGCACGCCCGAGCGACGCTACGACAGGTCCGGACCGTCACGCGCGGGCTTTGCCCATCCTACGGCGTTCGCACGACCACCTCAGTCTGGATCGCCCCCCGATGTCGCAGTTTGGCCGCGCTGCGCCCTAGCATGTGCTAATCTGTACGGGTATATCCCGTATCGGTGACGCCCATGTCCGAATCGATCGAACGCTTCGATATTCGTCTGCCCGCCAACGCCAAACGCCTGCTGGTCGAAGCGGCTGAGGTGAGCGGCAACACCCTGACCGGCCTGATCCTGAACGCGGCCTTGGACAAGGCCCGTGACATCCTCCAGACCCACCGGCACTTCACCCTGAGCGCTGCTGAGTGGCAGGCATTTGTCGCCACCCTGGACGCCCCGCCGGAGCCCAACCCGGCGCTCAAGGCGGCCTGGCGCGACTACCACGACGCTGGTCTTGAGTGAACATCGGGCCCTTTGAACCGGCCCGCCACGACCGCACCGGGTTCTCCTGCGGTCATGCGGGGCTGGATGAATACCTGCGGCGCTATGCTGGTCAGGGGATACGCAACGGCCTTGTGCAGGTCTATGTTGCGGCGGACGACGGTGGGCGGGTGCTGGGCTACTACACCCTGTCCGCGGCATCGGTTCGCCATGAGGAATGGTCGGGCGAGGCCCGCCGGGGCTTGCCCAAGTATCCCGTCCCTGCCGTCTTGATCGGGCGCATGGCGAGCGATGCCCGCGCCCGCGAGGCCGGGCTGCGCGTCGGTTCGCGCTTGCTGATTCATGCCCTTAAGCAAAGCCTGCGCGCCGCGGAGATCCTGGGGGTGCGCTGCGTTATCGTCGACTCCAAGCCCGATGCCGCGGGTTTCTATCAGCGCTTCGGCTTTCTGCCGCTACAACCGGGCGGCCTCCGGCTCTACCTGCCGGTCGGTGCGATCGAGCGCTTGGCGGGGCAGGGCGCTTAGGGCGGGCCGCCCGAGCCACCGGCCGTGTCGGTCGACTACCCAGACCTGTACGCGGTAGGATACCCTGGACCAAGCTCCGCCAATGCACAACCCGTCAGGAACCGCCCATGGCAGTCGCCCAAATCGAGATCTCGACCGATGTCCTGGACTCCGCACGGTTGTCGGTGCAGGAGGTCAAGCAGGAACTGGCACTGGCGCTCTACGCCCAACGGCGCCTGTCCATCGGCAAGTCACGGGAACTGGCCGGTCTGTCGCTATGGCAGTTCCGTCAACCGCTAGGCTCCCGGCACATCCCGCCGCATTACGATGAGTCTGACCTGGCGGAAGACCTCACCGCCTTGAGCGAGTTGCGCCAGACAGAATCGTGACCGGCGTCGTCAGCAATACCTCGCCACTGACTAACCTCGCCGCTATCGGAGCGATGGGACTGCTGGAGCGCCTGTTTGGCCGGCGGCTGCATATCGCCGAGGCCGTGCAGCGGGAACTGGAAGCGGACGGGCATGACTGGCCTGGCCGCAAGAGCATCTCCTGGTTTATTGCCTAACAGGGATTCTTTGTCTTCCTGCCCGCTTAATTGAGCTTGGCCCCTTTAATTCCCTCTGGTCCATGGCCCGGCGCAGCAGTGGGGCCAAGGGAAAGGCCCCGGGTGCGCAGCCCGCGAACAGCTCCGGGCGGTAGAGCCCGATGCCGCTGAAGGTGTAACGCGGCTCGCCGTCGCGGCGGACCCGGTCCCCGTTCAGGGCAAAGTCCCCCGTCGGGTGTTGGGGTGGGTTCGCGACCAGCATCAGGTGGGCCAAGTCGCCGCGTGCGAACTGCTCTTTCTAGGGTAACCTGTCCGCAACGGGTCGGCTCGCGCACGCCCGCTCTTGCTTGACGATGAGGGCGGAGGGACTGATACTGCGTAGCGTAAGTAACTGGATTAACGATCCATTTTCCTATTGGGAATGACCATGACGAACGCCGGTGAGAATCCGCTATGAGCCTATCCATTCAGTTGCCGGCGATTCTTGAAGAGCGGCTGGTGATTTTTTGCCAGGCGCATGGCATCACCGAAGATCAAGCGATCCAGCGCGCCCTCGAGCAACTCTTGAGCGAGAACGGCTCGCTTGCCCCCTATGATATCGGCGTTGAAGGATTCGGCGCGGATCACACCCATTCCGGCGATATCGCAATAAATAGTCGACGGATACTGCGGGAGCGATTTCGTGGCCCCGTTACTCGTTGATGCCGGCTTCCTGGTCGCGCTCTACATTCGCGGCGACAATCTGCACGAAGCAGCCGTTGCCTACCTACGGCGAAACCGGTCGCCGCTGCAAACGCCAGCGCCCGTTATCGTGGAAACCTGCTTTTTCCTGGACACACCGGGGAAGGTCGCGCTATTGCATTGGATCGCGCAGGGAGGTATGGCCGTCACGGAAATCCCTGTGAGCGCCTACCCGGACTTGGCCACGTACATCCGCAAGTACGCCGATCAGGATATCGATTTCGCCGATGCAGCGCTGATTTGGCTGGCAACCGAAACCGGTCGGCGAAGCATCCTGACCGTCGATGAAACCGATTTCCAGGTATACCGTCTCAAAGGCGGGCATGCGTTTGAATTGATCCGGTGGTACGAGCGGCATTAGGTGCAATATGCCGTAGCTTGGGGTCTCTCGGCTCTGGAATTAAGTAAACTGTCCCCGTAACTCCGTAACTCTAGTCGGCCATGGCCGAGACGCGCGACGCGCCTGAGCCAGCCCCGCGAGCAGACCTTTCGCTGCCTGGAGCGACTGGCGGACGATGAGGTCCTGGAGCGCGACGGTCCGACCTATCGCTTCTGGGTGCCGCTCTATCGGCGCTGGGTCGCGTGGCGCTGGCCGCCGGGGCGGGTGCGCGACGAGGTGGCGGGGTAGGGCAGATGGCGGGATCGGCGGGTGCCGGGGGCCTTGATCATCGCTTCGGCCCCTGAAAGTCCCCGTGGGAGCGGCTTCAGCCGCGACGAGGCTAGAGCAGTTTGCGAGATCGCGTCGCGGCTGAAGCCGCTCCCACCGGGTCCCGGCCTGAGTTTCGCGGTTTGGGCGCCATCCCGCTCTACGCGCTCGCTGCCCAAAGATCCGCCAGGTTGATTGTCACCGCATCGAAGGGCGCGACCGACACCTGGGCCGCGCCGGCAAAGCGGCCGATCTCGCGCCAGGCGCCGGCTTCGAGGGCGTAGGCTTCCAGGGTGTGCGCGATGGGATCGAGCAACCAGGCATAGGGAACGCCGAACCTCGCATAGATCGGCATCTTGACCTTGCGGTCCTTGCTCTCGGTCGACGGGGAGAGGACTTCACAGACCCAATCGGGCACGACCTCAATGCGATGCACGGGGGGATGCTTGATCATGCGCTCGCGCCGCCAGCCCGCCAGGTCCGGAACATCGACCTCGGCATCACGGATGAAATGCAATTCCGGTTCATCGACGATCCACCAGCCGCCAGGGCCGCCGCGGCCCCGCTGGAAGGGTCCGATCAGTTCGTAGCCGAGCCCGGACGCCGTCACGACATGAGGCCAAGCCGGGCGTGGTTGGGTGTAGAGTTGGCCGTCGAGGATTTCGCCCGTCAGCCCTTCGGGCAGGGCCTCCAGTTGCTCGTAGATGCTGGGGCGGGGTTTGGTGCGTGCGTGCATGGCGCGGGCTCCCGGGCGGGTCGATCCGTAGAGCATACCTCGAGCGGGTGGGAGCGGGGCCATTGGGCAGGCTGCATCGCCTGCCGAGAGGTGGTTGGTCCGCACAGCGGACCCTACAGGCGGCACCAACCCGTAGGGTCCGCTGTGCGGACCGAGCGCCGTCGGCTTGCGCAGCCTGCCCCGGTCCCCGGTCTGCTAGACTGGAAGCCCATACCCAATGGTCAATCGTCATGCCCGACCAGTCGTTACAGCAGACGCAATCGGCGGCGCAGTGGCTCGATGCCGCCGTGCTCAGGTTGCGCTCGGCCTTCGATCCGAGCCTGGTGTTGCTCTTCGGTTCGCGCGCCCGCGGGACTGCGACCCGGCGCTCGGATCTCGATCTGCTCCTGGTGTGCGAGACGCTCGATGGACCACTGGAGCGCATCGGGCGGGTGCTGCGGCTGTTGCAGGACAGCCCCTGGCCGGTGGAGCCGGTGGTGCTGACCCCGAGGGAGCTTGCGGCCATGTCGCACCGGCCGTTCATCCGGCGCATTTTGGCCGAGGGGCGGGTGCTTTATGAGCGCTGAACGGGTACGGGAGGACGCGGATCGCTGGCTGCGTCAGGCGCGTGACGACCTGGAGGCGGCCGAGGCCCTGATTGCGGCGGGTAAGTTCGCCCAGGCGGCCTTTCTCGCGCAGCAGGCGGGGGAGAAGGCGCTCAAGGCCCATTGGTTCGGGCAGGACCTGGACCCCTGGGGCCATTCGCTGACCCGGCTGATCCGGGACCTCCCGGACCACCTGGGGGCGGCGCTGACCGGGCTCCTGGACTCGGCCCTGGCACTCGATAAGCTCTATATCCCCACCCGGTATCCGGACGCCCTGGCGGGTCTGACCCCCGGGGAGGCATTCAACCGGGCGGAGGCACAGACGGCGGCAGGTCACGCCCACGCGGTGATCGAGCGGGCAGCCGCGCTCGTAGCGCCCTGAACGCGACCAGTTCCGGGGGCTCCGCGCACCGGCCCCCGCCTGGCGTTTTCTTATTTGCGTTCATTTGCGGACAATCCCCTGTCGCCGGCCCCCGTGATCAGCCCTTCATCGAGTCGAAGAACTCCCCATTGGTCTTGGTCGCCTTGAGCTTGTCGTGGAGGAATTCCATGGCGGCCAGTTCGTCCATGGGGTGCAGGATCTTGCGCAGGATCCACATCTTTTGCAGCTCGGCGGCGGGCATCAGGAGCTCTTCGCGGCGGGTGCCGGAGCGGTTGATGTTGATGGAGGGGAAGATGCGCCGCTCGGCGATCCGCCGGTCCATGTGGATCTCCATGTTGCCGGTGCCTTTGAACTCCTCGTAGATGACGTCGTCCATGCGTGAGCCGGTGTCCACCAGCGCGGTGGCGAGGATGGTGAGTGAGCCGCCTTCCTCGACGTTGCGGGCGGCGCCGAAGAAGCGCTTGGGCCGCTGCAGGGCGTTGGCGTCCACGCCGCCGGTGAGTACCTTGCCGGAGGAGGGGATCACGGTGTTGTAGGCGCGCGCGAGCCGGGTGATGGAGTCGAGCAGAATGACCACGTCGCGCTTGTGCTCGACTAAGCGCTTGGCCTTCTCGATCACCATCTCGGCGACCTGCACATGGCGGGTGGCGGGTTCGTCGAAGGTGGATGAGATGACCTCGCCGCGCACCGAGCGGGACATCTCCGTGACCTCTTCCGGGCGTTCGTCGATCAGCAGCACGATCAGGTAGCAGTCCGGGTGGTTGTGCCCGATGGACTGGGCGATATTTTGCAACATCATGGTCTTACCGGCCTTGGGCGGGGACACGATGAGGCCGCGCTGACCCTTGCCGATGGGCGCCACCAGATCGATGGTGCGCGCCGTGATGTCCTCGGTGCTGCCGTTGCCGATCTCCAGGCCGAGCCGCTTCTGGGGGAAGAGCGGGGTGAAGTTCTCGAACAGGATCTTCGACTTGGCGTTCTCGGGCCGGTCGAAGTTGATGTCGTTGACCTTGAGCAGCGCAAAGTAGCGCTCGCCGTCCTTGGGCGGCCGGATCTTGCCGGAGATGGTGTCGCCGGTGCGCAGCGCAAAGCGGCGGATCTGGCTCGGGGAGACATAGATGTCGTCGGGGCCGGCCAGATAGGAGGCGTCCGCGGAGCGCAGGAAGCCGAAGCCGTCAGTCAGGATCTCCAGCACCCCGTCGCCGGAGATGTCCTCGCCGCGCTTGGCCTGGGCCTTGAGGATCGCGAAGATCAGGTCCTGTTTGCGCGAGCGGCCGACACCTTCGATTTCCATCGACTGCGCCAGTTCGACCAGCTCGGGCACCGGCGTTTTTTTCAGTTCGGTTAGATTCATTCGGGTCTTCTGAGGCAGAGGTCAGGGGAGGTGTTGGGCATCCCGCGAGGGAATCGGCGTCAAGGGGGGACGGCTCGGGGTGCTGTACACCGCGCAGGGGCGTCCGGACGAACGCCGCGTGGGGGCCTGGTAGCATGTCGCTAACCGTATCCCCCAAGATCTTCTCAGGGGGACACGCAGGCACGGAGACAAAACCGGCCGGACCCGGGTCGACGGCCGTGGCCGCGCGCCCCGGGGTCCAACGGAAGGGGTCAGAGATTGCTGTTGATGAAGGCCGTCAACTGCGACTTGGAGACCGCGCCGATCTTGGTCGCCTCCACCTCGCCCTCGCGGAACAGCATCAGTGTCGGGATGCCGCGGATGCCGTAGAGAGGAGGGGTCTTGGCGTTCTCGTCAATGTTAAGCTTGACGACCTTGAGGCGGCCAGCGTACTCATCGGCGATCTCGTCCAAGATGGGGGCAATCATCTTGCAGGGACCGCACCAATCGGCCCAGTAGTCTACCAGGACGGGTTTGGAGGATTTCAGTACCTCATCCTCGAAAGAGACATCGGTCACATGGACGATGCAATCGCTCACTGAAGTTCGGCTCCGTTTGGTTTTGCGTGGTTGTCGGGGGATCGCGCCTCAAAAACCCGCGGGCTCGTTGGCCGGCTGGAGGTTCGGGCGGGACCGGCCGGACGGTTCGGTCTGACTCGGGTAATCCCCGGCGCGCGCGGCGGCAGGGGCAGGCGGGCGGCGGGCAAATTGGCGCGGATTTGGGCCTAAGGGTTAAGATGCTATTTGATCCAAAGCGCAAAGAATTTGCAAGCCTTGCCTTGGGTGAGGTCCGCACTTAGCGAAAAATAAAGGATTTCAATGACAGAGAAACACCTGACCGCTACCCGGTTCGACCACTTCGACCTGGATCTCAGTGTCCTTGAGGGGCTGGCCGATGCCGGCTTCACCCACTGCACCCCGATCCAGGCCGCCACGCTGCCGATCGCCCTGACGGGCCAGGACGTCGCGGGCCAGGCCCAAACCGGCACCGGCAAGACCGCCGCCTTCCTCCTGGTGATCCTGGAGCGACTGCTCGCCTCGGCGGCGCCGACCTCCGGCCACCAATCCCAGCCGCGCGCCCTGATCGTGGCGCCGACCCGGGAACTGGCGGTGCAGATCCACAAGGATACCCTGTTGCTCGCCCGTCACACCGGATTTCGCGTGGGGCTGGTGTTCGGCGGTACCGGCTACCAGGAGCAGCGCGATCACCTGGCCGCCGGGGTCGACATCCTGATCGGCACCCCCGGGCGCCTGATCGACTACTTCAAACAACATGTTTTCAGTCTCGGCCGGGTCGAGGTGGTGGTCTTGGACGAGGCCGACCGCATGTTCGACCTGGGCTTCATCAAGGACATCCGCTTCCTGCTGCGGCACATGCCGCCCCCGGAGGAACGCCTGGGGATGCTGTTCTCCGCGACCCTGTCCTACCGGGTCCTGGAACTGGCCTACGAGCACATGAACAACCCCCAGCTCGTGAAGATCGAGTCGGAGAAGATCACGGCCGACCGGGTGCGTCAGCGCTGCTACATGACCGCCAATTCGGAGAAGATCCCGCTGCTGATCGGGTTGGTGCGGACCTGGGAGGACCCGCGGGTGATGGTCTTCGTCAACACCAAGCGGGAGGCCGACCGGGTCTGGGGCTACCTCCAGGGCAACGGCATCGCCACCGCCGTGCTGTCCGGCGACGTGCCCCAGAAGAAGCGGTTGAAGCTGCTGAAAAGCTTCACCGACGGCGACCTGCCGGTGCTGGTGGGCACCGATGTCGCGGCGCGCGGCCTGCACATCCCGGACGTGACCCATGTGGTCAACTATGACCTGCCGGAGGACGCGGAGGACTATGTCCACCGCATCGGGCGCACCGCCCGCGCCGGGGCGGCCGGCGACGCCATCAGCTTCGTGTGCGAGACCTACGCCTTCTGCCTGCCGGACATCGAGCGCTTCATCGGCGCCAAGGTGCCGGTGGCGCCGGTGGAGTCGTCCCTGTTGCCCGAGATCGACTATCGCAGCCGGTTGCGTCCGGACCGGGAGGATCGGGAATATCGCTCCGACCGCGACGGCCGCGGTCCCCGCCCCGGCGGCGGGGCGCCGGGCCGTGACGGGCCGCGTGGTCCGGCGCGCGACGGCCGCGGCGGTCCACCCGGTCGCGGTCGGCGGGATGGACCCGGCAGTGGGGAGCGCCCGCGCCCAGTGCCCGCGGAGGGGCCGCCGGCCGCGGCGCGGGAAGCGGCCGCAGCGCCTGTCGCGGTGACGCCGGACGCAGTCGCCGCTGCGGCGGCGACGCCCCCCGCCCGCGCGCCGCGCCGGGCGCGCCGTGCGCCCGAGCAGGCCGCCCTGACCTCAGCCGCGGCGGGTCATTCCCCGGTCGCTCCGCCGGATGCACCGGCCGGCGTTCCGGGTGCGTCCGAGTCCGCCGCGGTGCCGACGGATACGGCCGCCGACCCGGCCAAGAAGCGGCGGCGTCGGCGGCGCAAGCCGGGCGCCAGAGCAGGTGATGGGCAACCAGCCGTCCAATCGCCGGATGGGCCGGGCGGCGAGCCCGACGAGTCCTTGTGAAGTTCAAGGTTACGCTTGTAATGGTACCGGGATCTGCGTTCTACGATGGTAGGGTCCGCTGTGCGGACCATCCCGGCTCAGGCGCGCAGCCCCGGGAGCAGTTCCGCAAAGTCGCCGATCGCCGGAAACTCGTCCTGCACCCGCCGCGGCGCCCGCGAGTCGGGTTTCAGGACCGCGAGCAGCGAGCCCATGCCGAAGCTACGGGCGGCGCGCAGGACGCGCGGGTTGTCGTCGATGAACAGGGTGCGGGCCGGGTCGAAAGGTCGCACCGCGCGCAGACGCGGCCAGAAGGCCGGGTCCTCCTTCGGCAACCCCAGGTCGTGGGCGGAGATGATGCGCTCGAAGTGGCCGGCGAGGCGCGTGCGGTCGAGCTTCAGTGCCAGGGTCTTCTGGTGGGCGTTGGTCACCAGCACCCGGCGCTTGCCGCGCTCGGCCAGGGCGGTGAGAAAGTCCACCACATGCGGGTGGACGGCGATCAGGTGGTCCACCTCGGCCTTGAGGCGGGTGATGTCCAACCCGAGTTCCCGGCTCCAGTGGTCGACGCAGTACCATTCGAGCGTCCCCTCGATCGCCTGGTAGCGGGTACGCAGTTGCGTCTTGGCCGCCTCCA
>Ga0247841_10011617_pt1 | contig 11677 bp, 3 predicted proteins | sample LaCruzMarch2015__2_FD_192410 | JGI IMG/M metagenome (GOLD analysis project Ga0247841, IMG submission 192410) | Freshwater microbial communities from meromictic Lake La Cruz, Castile-La Mancha, Spain - LaCruzMarch2015_18m | ecosystem: Environmental > Aquatic > Freshwater > Lake | place: Spain...
TCATAGGTCTCATAAGTAGCTTTGGATATCCCCTGTACCAAGATCGTGTAGACATCCAAACGCTTGAGCGATCCCGCAGTTCTAGACATCCTGCTTTCAAAGGCTGAAGTCGTTATGCGGGATTGACCCCCACTTTCACTTACACATGTTAGTATCGCGTAAAGCAGTGCGATAAAAACACCCGGCTCATTGCCTCTCGTAACCTGCTGCAGCGCATTGGCAAAATGTGCCTCTATCTCGTGACTTTCCATGATGACCTCTGGTGCGATGTAGATTTCGATGCGGTCAGTAACTATCTTATACATCAATTATAATAATTTGGCAATATTATTTAAACAAAAAAAGACCAATCTTCCGATTGCTCATTTTTTGGTGGGCCGCCTGGGACATATGAACCTCTAAAAACCCTCGGTTTTTAGTATTTTCCTCCACGGGAAACCTAGGTTTCCCGACCCCATCCTTGGTTCGAGTCCCAGTACAAAAAAAAGACCAATCTTTCGATTGCTCATTTTTTGGTGGGCCGCCTGGGACTCGAACCCAGAACCAATGGCTTAAAAGGCCACTGCTCTACCATTGAGCTAACAGCCCATAATATATGGGAATACACGAGAAAATACTTCCACAGAATAGCTCAAATTCAGGTTTTAGTCAAGATTTGGCTTTGACCGGTTTCTCAATGAAGTAGTTGATGATCATTATTATGATCCAGTATGCAAAAGCTCCCCAAAAAGCAGCGCCGAAGGATGTGATGTCGAAACCCTTGACGATGGTAGAAACTAGCCAAAACATTAGTGCGTTGATAATGAATGTAAATATGCCAAAGGTCAAAATGTTGATAGGTAGGGTTAGAATTATCATAATCGGTCGGATTACCGCGTTTACAAGCCCCAAGATAAGCGAAGCGATTAAAGCTGCCCAAAAAGAGGTAAAATTGACACCTGGAACTAGATTAGCGACAAACAAAAGGACTAAAGTGTTTAAAATCCAACGAAGTAAAAACATAATTATTTTCTCCTAAAATTAAGGACGATAAGTGAAAGTGGTGGTAGCAAAACCCAAAGCGTTTTATAATCAAATATTATTTTCGCCATCTTTGAAGTTTCCATCATATGGACCCGACTTGCCTCTGGCAAGAAACCGATAATAGCAGAGATGATTAACGCGATATTCAATGCGCTATAAATCATAACCTCAAGAGGAGAAATGTCACCTGGTTTAGTTTTGGCAGAGTTAATGGCCCCGGAGATGAGGAATGAAGAAATCAAGAGTGTCGCTATGGCGATGGTCCCGATCGAAGCATTTGATTTTATCCACACCTGACCGGCGATGAATTTATTACCGTTAAAGAATTGAAATAAGTACTCAGAAAAATTAGTAGCGATAACGATACCAATGTAGGTAGAGCAAACAGCGGTGATAACTTTTTCCCGTCGTAAAATAAAGCCGTAGGCAATACCCAGTACGAATGCCAAGCCAATAAATACGTCCCAGGTGGGAAGCGCCATTAATTACCCTCCATCTCGAGGCAAGATTACCAAGCCTCATCATTATTTTTTCCTTAAATACATTATCCGTTTTTGTCTGACTTGTGTCAAGACAAAATGGCGAAAAGCTAAAAACGAAAAGTGCAAAGCTATGGTGAGCACTTCGTGCTCGAACTATTTTATTTTAATATTTTTAGCTTTAAGCTGTAGTTTTACGTTTTGCGCTTTTAGTTTTGAATTTGAAAACTCGCATCCGCAGTAACTCTGGCGGTAAATATCCAACTCTTTTGATAGTTCGAGAGATCTTGCATAGCCGTTATTTTTCTTAAAATCAGCGGCTAGATATTCAATTCCGTATTTTTCGGATAACTTCTGGCCAATCTGGTTTATCATCTCAGCGTTCTTGTGTGGAGAGACCGTTAATGTAGTACCAAAAATATTAAAACCATGCTCTTCGGCGTACTGGGCTGTTTTTTCAAGTCGGAGGTAAATACATTTTTTACAGCGCAATCCCCCCTCTTTTTCCTCTTCGAGGCCTTTAATATTTTTGCGCCAGAAGATATTATCTACTTGAAATTCGTCAATAATTACAGGTTCAAAATTTTTGATGTCGCAGAAACCTTTAAAATACTTTAATCTCTTTTTATGTTCTGCCTCCGGCTCAATATTTGGATTAAACCAAAATGGCACGACTTCGTAGTCGCTTGATAAAACTTCACTCGTGGAAGTGAGGCATGGGGCACAACATGAATGTAGTAAAATTTTATACACAGTTTGTTCCTAAAAAGTACTTAAAATATTCACTTATATACTATATAATGGAGATATTAGACCAATTGCACAAAAATTACAATCGGAACTTATTTTTAAGTTCAAGTAGTGCGAATCATTTTCGTGTAGTTTTTGTTAGGGAGGAAAGTGCTCGGAGGGATACACAAGAAAATTTTTAAGAAGAAGATGCCTAAGGATCAAACAGATTCGGCTCTTTTCTATAAAAAGCCCAACTCTTATAACAAAATTAAAACTTTCATAAAAAATCCTGTTAGAAATCTGGAAGCAAACCCCTTTGCTTTAATAAAAAGAACTCATGAACAACTAAACCAAAGATTCGCTTGGTATAATTCGTGGCATCAGAAACCATATTCTAAAAAGATTCATGTCAGTGTTTTATCGATTTTCCTGTTCGCTTTAATTTTAAGCTCAATATATTCTGTTGTTGAACCTGTTTCGAAACCCATACCAACCATGGCCTTGCCACCAACTTTGAGTCTTGCTCAAAAAGAACCTTCTGGATCCTTAAAATCAAAAGCTGGTGAAACTGAGATAATTAGTGAGAGAACCGAAAACTTTAAAAAATTTAAAAGCGATGAAAATGGCAAAACTGCAATTAGAGTAACTGGGGGCGTTGGACCAATTCACTACAAGAGTGATCCTTTTAGCACAACTGAACAGTATAAAGAGATAAATTTAAACATCAAGAAAAACGAAAAAACAGCATCGTCTGACTTTGACTACTCAATGTTGGACAACGGCTATCAGGTCAAAATCTGGAATTCAAGAACTTCTAAAACTGGGGACACAAAATATGTTGCTCAGTTCATTCGAGACGGCAAATTTTTAGAAATGGCACCCTCTGAACTACTTTGGGAGAATAGTAATGGCGACCGACAAATTATTGCGACACCGCAAAATACTAGCGACCCAGATATCAACAATACTGAATATACTGTAACCTGGAAAAATGTATTTGGTGATGGAATCGATTTCCGATATAACATCTCTCCAGACAAATTTTTTAAGACCGTTATTGTAAACAAAAAAGTAAATTTACCAGAACCGACAATTGACAAAACAGGACTCAAACTTACGGTTGTGATGGCCTTAAACTGGGACAAAACAGTTGACCCTTCAAATAACTTTGCAAAAGATTTTACAATCAGCGACGTAGAAGTTACAAGCGAAACTGAGAGCCTGCGAAAAGATCAGAGTGATTCAGAGCAAATTCTAACACAAAATGAACTCAAACCAGCTAACGAAGAGATAACGTCGTCGGATCCATTTTCATTTAAAGACGATCAAGGAAGAGAAGTCTGGTGGATGGGGAAACCAAAGGCTTGGGATAGTGCAGAAAATAAACATTTTTTTGATCTCACCCAGAAGTTTAACCGAATCGATTCAAAAGTTTTCAATGATCTTTCGCTCGACGGCGAACAGGTTTTTGCAGAAGATACACAGTACCCACTTTATATTGACACCAATGTTCCTCAGGAGCAGGTTGGAGCAGCTCTTGATGATGTCAGGCGCTGTTACTCAAATGATCTTTTTCAAACAAATGACTGGCTAGTGATGGGTGACTCTGGGGTGGGTTATGACAAAGAGAATTCGGGTATGCGTTTTCAGACTGTACCAATCGCGCAAAATGCAAATGTTTATAACGCTACCTTAAGTTTGTATGGTTATCCAAACGCTCAAGGAGCTGATGCCAACGTTAAAGTGAAGGTCCGGGCTCAAGCCGCTGATAATCCAGGTGCTTTTTCTAATCAAGCTGATTGGGACACTAGATTCCCCGGTGCTTTGACGACTGCGGCAGTTGCATGGGATGGTTTTCCTGCTTGGTCGGCGAGTGTAGCTTACCCAAGTCCGAATATTAGCTCCGTAATTCAAGAGCTGGTCAACCGTGCTGGTTGGGCGAGCAACAACAGTATGGTTTTATTTGTTGATGACTATGACAACAGAAGTAGCGTGGGCAGTCGAAGAGTTGCATACAGTTATGATAATAGTGCCTCTTATGGAGCTTTACTAAATATTAGCTATTACACACCAGGCACTTTAAATCTTTATGGGACTTGTAAGCAGCTTAACCGTTCGACTAACTGTGCAGATTCAGTGGTTATTAAGGTAGCAGTAAACGGCACGCTTCAAGCTCAAACAGGATCTACTCTAACTGGTGCTTGGTCAATTACTGGAGTTGCGGCAAATTCAGGAGATGTCATAACAGTATTTAAGGATAATGTTGCTGATGCTAACGAAGCCGTATCTGTAATTAAACTTGGAACTGGAGATCTGACCGGCGTAGCTCTTTACGAAAGACATCTGACCATAGGCGCAACTTTGGGAAATACCGTTACAAACGCCGATATTGGTCAATATGATAACTCAGTTTCTGGTGATGAAGATATTTTTGACGAGGTTGATGCGTCGGGCAATCTAACAATTCCTTGGACTGGAACGAGTGACTCAACAGTCAACCAACTTCTCTATGTTATAAATGGCAATACCTATCAGCCCGCTTCAGCTGGTGGTAAAACAATCACAACTCCGAGCCTATATATTGAATCTGGCGCGACGGTAACTGCCGACTCAAACACTTTTAGTATTACTGGCGTTACCACCCCAGTGACATTTACCGGAACTTTCTCGGCCGGAACTTCAACTTTCAACTATGTTTGTACCACTGGAAATGTGAATGTGACAATTGGCACCTATTACAATTTAGGTGTTGGGACGATTACTGATTCAACTACTGCCAGAACTTACACTTTAGCTGCAGGCACGACGACGGTAGGAAATCAAATTACCGTAGGAAATGGCACTTCAACAAACTCAGATGTTTTTGCAATAGGAGCGCAAACTCTGGAGCTAACTGGCTCTGGAGCCAGTATTTGGAATATTACAGCCAAGGGATCTGTCACAAATGGTAATTCAACTATTAACTATAATGGCTCTTCTGCTACAACTATTCGAGCAATGACTTACTACAACCTAGGCGTTGGTACAACCGTAGATACTGCAGCAGGAGTAACCTATACCTTAGGAGGAGATACAACTGTTTCTGTGCTAGTCACAGTTGGAAACGCCAGCTCGACTAACAGCGATATCTTCGCCTTGTCAAATAAAATTTTAACCGTAACTCGCGCAACAACCGCACCTTTTACAATAACTGCCAAAGGAACATTTCAAGCTGATACGAGTACGGTTAAATACCAAGGAAATGCGGCGATGGCGGTTGCTAATCTTGCATACTATAATCTAAATCTTGATCCTCCATCGATTACTGCTGCAAGAGCATATACAATCGCTGCTGGCACACTTGCAATAAGTAACAATTTAACAATAAATGCCACCGCCTCTACTGCTTATGCACTTACAATTACATTTGGCGGAGCGGTCACCGTCGCAGGTACGACCTCAATTGCTGGAACGACGCTTGGCACGACAATCTTAGATACTAAGGCGGCTAATAACTATGCTTTTACAACGGGCGCACTTACAACTGCTGCCGGTGGAACATTCAAAGGCAACAACTCAACGGTTACGATAAATGGTAATCTGACAAATGCTGGTACATTCGGCGTGCTAAATGCCACCACTACGATTGCTGGAAATTTCACAAACTCAGGGGCATATAGCCAGGCGGCAACTACTTCGCTAACTAAAACAAGCGATGCCGCGGCTACGATTACTTCGGGTACTGCAAAATTTAAAAATTTGATTATAAACGGCTCTGGAAGTACTTATACTCTTCAAGACGATCTAAGTGTTTATGGTGATTTGACTCTAACGGCCGGGACTCTTGATGTTAACTCGTCAAATAAAGCGGTGAATATTGCCGGTACTTGGCTCAACAATGGCGGAACATTTAATGCTCGCGCCGGCACAGTTTCCTATGTCGATTTTCAGTCTGGCAAAACTATAACCACTAATGGCCAGTCATTTTATAATCTAACAATAAACGGCACAAACCCAACCTTTACATCATCATTAATGCACATGGAAGGTGCTAATGCTGGTACGACATTTACCGATGAGAATTCAGCTAATACATGGGCAGCCAGTGGAGTTGCGCAAACAAGTACCACCCAAAAGAAGTTTGGATCAACGGCTTTCAAGGGTGGAACGACAACATCTGACTATATTTCTACGACGAACAATTTATCAAACTTTCAAGTTACCTCACAGGACTTCACGATTGATACCTGGGTATATCTCAATGAAGCAGTTGGAACTCAGCGGGTAATAGCAGGAGAGGGAAATGGCACAGCCAACTGGTCGGTGACGACTGGTCATCATTGGATATTGTATATATCTAATACCGGTGTGGTTTATTTCCAATATAATGTTGCTGGTGGTGCTGGTTCGTTAACTTCTAGCGTTGCACTGACTGCAAGTACTTGGACACATATAGCGGTTGTTAAAACCGGAGGATATCTGAAGATCTACATGGCTGGAACTGAAAGGGGATCCGCGACAGCTCCTGCGACCCTTACGGTGCCGTCTGGCGGAACCCCCAAAATGCTTATTGGCAATGAAGGATCGCTCGCCAACTCATGGAATGGCTATATTGATGAATTTAGATTTATTAAAGGAGTCGGACTTTGGAATGCGGCCTTCACTCCACCAACCGCTGCATATTCATCTGACCAAACACTTTCCGGAGCGACTACAGTTACTAATAATCTAGGCGTTGCCAAAGGATCTTTGACAGTTGGAGCGAATAATTTGATTTTGAAAAATATGGCTCAATCCGGCGGTATTTTTGTCGCCTCTGCTGCCAATACATTTTCAGTTTCAGGCGACTACACAAATACAGGTGGCACCTTTACCGACTCCGGAGGTACCCTAACACTAAATGGATCGGCCGCCCAAGCCATTACGGCGGGCGGTACCGGAGCCGGGAATGACTTTACTAATTTGACTGTGACTAATGCGTCGGCAAGTGGCGTAACACTCAACGATTCCGCCACACTTCTTGGTACTTTTACCGATATAACCGCATCGAGCAAAGTTACGTTTCATTCAGGATCTACCTATGCTTTTAACGCGATAAATATTAATGGTCAGGCAGTGGGAACGAGGGCAACCCTAGCTTCATCTTCAGCTGGTGTACCTTGGAATTTAAATATTACTGCAGCTTCGCCGACGGCATCAAATGTCAGCGTACAGGACTCAAATGCTAATAAAGATATTGATGCCACAAGCGGTGGCTATGATGCGACAGGCAACACGCATTGGCTTTTCCCAAGCACAGGACAAAGTATTAATATTGCCGGCAGTTTATATACTAGCGATTTAACTAATTCCACCAAAGTTCCAAATAAGGCTCTGGGAGTGTCCGTAAATGGTGGAGCGGTCACTACAGGATCAACAGATTCGAATGGTGATTTTTCTTTGCCTGTTACTATCTCTGATGGTCAGACTATCGCTATCTTTATTAAAGGTGAAACTGAAAAAGGGTCAATAGTATTTAAGGCCCCGGCCACAATTTCAGGAAATATTACCAGTACATTATTCAATGTCGGATATGTAAAATTGAGCTATCTTTCTGGCACCGAAATCACTAACGCAACATTAGCCACGGCAGATAATTCAACTGACGCAGATTTGCTGTTCTCAGTTTCTGCTGGCACAGTGACTTTCTCAAATGGAGTAGACTTGTTAGCCGCATCGGGCAAAACGTATCTTCCTGGCGGCGCCATTGTTGCTGATAATGTAAGAATTGTCGGAACGCTAAATTTAGAAAACAATTCAATGACCGTCCATGGTTCCTGGGATGCAACCAGCGGAACTTTTTCAAGGAGTGGAACGTCTAGTGTAACTTTTGACTCTTCCTCAACTGGAGAAACGATTCTTTCCAACGGTTCAAGCTTCGATAATGTTGTTTTTAATAATGCAAATGGTGGCTGGTCACCATCTGACGCCATGTACTTAAACGGCGACTTGACCATGACTGCTGGAACTCTTTCTGGCACAAATGACATTTCTGTAATGGGTGGTGATGTGACGGGGAATGGTACGATCAATATTACTGGCGGAACATTTCTGGCTGACGGGGCTGGCAATCTTGGTGGCACAACTAATTGGTCTTTCAATAATTTAACCTTTGGTGATGGCTCTGGTGCTGCTGCAACTACTAAAACTTCGACTAACCAGATTACTACAAGCGGTGTTCTAACCATAGCTGCCAATCAGACCCTAGATGCTAGTGACGACACATGGAACCTGTCTGGTGGGGGCACAACATTCGTAAACAATGGAGTATTTTCCCAAAGCACCTCTACCTTTATATACAACAGTGCTTCAGCTGAAAATATTACTGGTCTTACCTATTACAATTTACAAACCAATCATGCCAATACTACATTTACTGTTATTGGATCCATAATAGTCCAAAATGTTTTGACAATAACTGCGGGCAATCTTGATGGCTCTAACCAAACTATATATTTAAGTAGCTCCGGCACTCCTTTTGTCAACAACGGAACATTTACACCATCGACCTCAACTGTCTCATATACTGGCCCAGGGGATACCACTGTTGCGGCAACCAATTATTATAACCTTGAAACCAAACCAAGCGCGGCTGGTACGGGGGGATGGGCAGCTACCGGTGCCGCAGTTGCTGCCTACAATGACACTTATGTTGCGAACGGGACTAACGATGGACAGACAGCTTATCAAGGTACAGTTGGGGCTAAATGGTTGTATTATTGTACTATATACAGCCACTACATGCTTTCAACCAACAAATCATGCTCCCCCGCTCGTGAATATGAGGGCGGGGCCAATGTAGCCGGTTACTATGGTGCTGTTCTTGGTAATGGAACCAACCCTGGACCAACAGTCTCGGCGGGCATTAGCGCATACACATATACTCTAGCTACGGGAACTTTTAATATAGGTGGAAATTATACTAACGGAGATGGTAGTCACGCTGTAATTACAACAGCGACAACGAGTGATCCTGTATTCAATATCGATGGTAGTTTTAATAATGCCGCGGGTGCTACTTTTGTTGCTTCTAACTCTGCCACTTTTTCAGTCGCCGGTGATTTTACTTTAAATACTACATCTACCTTTACACATTCGTCTGGAGACATTTCGCTCGATGGCCAAGGCCTACAAACCGTTACGATGAATGGAACGGGAGCGGAGCACACATTTAATAATTTAACTATCACAAATGCCTCAGTGGGTGGTGTTTCTTTAGCTGACTCTGTAACAGTTGCCGGAACCTTTACAGATGTAACCCCCTCCTCAAAAGTCACTTTTCACTCAGCTAGTACATATGCCTTTAATGCCATCAATATTAACGGTCAGGCTACTGGAACAAAGGTGACGCTGACCTCTTCAACTGGTGGGTCGGCTTGGAATCTTAATATTACCGCATCGTCGCCATCGGCAAGCTATGTCAGCGTCAAAGATTCGAATGCCAACAAAGACATTAACGCCAGGACGGGTGGTTTTGATGCGACTGGAAATACCCACTGGTTATTCCCAGTCTTTGTAACAATTTCCGGAACAGTTTATACCGCAGAAAACAAATCGACAAACATTGGAGCAAATAAAACTATAAACTTGTCTGTCGCTGGCGGAGCTACCGCAACAGTCGAAACTGGTACTGGTGGAACATTCAGCTTTACTAATCAGCTCTATTCTACCAATGATACAGTCTTAATCTACATTTCAGGAGAGACAGAGAAGGGATCACTGGTTACTCAAACATCTGATGGAACGGCCAATATGACCGGAGTTGAGGTTTTCACTGGGCATGTTGTCCTCACTCATGCCACTTCTGGGCCAATGACAAACACTCTTCTTGCTATAGCTGATAATATAAATGATAGCGATTCATTGATCGCTGTCGATGGATCGAGCGTTGCAACATTTACCACTGGTAATCAACTCTGGATCACGACCGGAAAGACCTATACACCGGGAGCGGCAATAATTGCCGATGATGTTCATGATGACGGTACTCTGACTCTGGCTGGAAATGCAGCCACAATCCATGGTAATTGGGATTCTTCAGCTGGTAATTTCACAACTTCCGGAACGGTTACTTTTGATGCCGCTAGTGGTACTAAAACTCTAAATTCCGGCGGCGTTGGCGTTTCGGAGGGATACACAGTTTCAGGTGCTGGCAATACTGCATACAACGGCACTTACACAGCTAGTGGAACATATGGCACTAGTAATAAAGCAGCTTATACCAATGGCTCGAAATGGATATTTAATGATTATGCTGATATGCCGATGTCTGACTATTGGTGTATGCTCTCGAGCAAACAAGATCTTTGGTCGCCATGGGATCAATGCGACTATTATGCGTCTGACGTTAACCTACCTGGAACTTGGTATACGGGAATGGGTGGTACACCAAGCGCTCCGACTGTTGCTGCCTTGCCTTCTTATGGAGGAGCATTTACTAATTTAACAAAATCCGGTGGCGGATCTTTGCAATTGACTGGGAGCAAGATTTCGATTACAGGAACACTTACAACTGCGACAAGTAATACTTTCGACCTAAATGGCCAAAATTTGACGCTCGTAACTTTAGCGAACAATGGAACGCTTAAAGCGCAAGGCGGGGAAACGATTGCGATTACAAATATGGACACCGACTCTGGGACAGTAGAATATACTGGAAGTTCGATTTATTCATCTGTGAATGCTGGCACCACTTATTACGGGCTAAAATTTAATGGCTCTGGAACTTGGACACTGTCCGCCGACACCTCAGTAAATGAAGTTTTAAATATAGCAGCCGGAACTTTCAGTGCTGGAAGCAAAACGATGACCTTGGCTGGTAGTGGAACACCACTAGCGGTTGCTGGAACCCTGTCGCAGAACGGCACAATTACTTATACTGGTTCAAGCGCAACCAATGTGGCCGGAACTACTTATGGAAATCTAAAGTTAAATTACACAGGTACTACATTTACGGCTGCGGGAAATATGAGTGTTTCCGGAGTTCTAACTATACAAGCTGGAACATTTGATGGAGCAGATAAAACAATTACACTCTCTGGAACTGGTACTCCGCTGGTTAATTCAGACACTTTTACTGCTTCTAATTCCACGATTAAATTCACAGGACCAGGCAGTGTCACGGTCCCAGCCGTTACTTATTATAATTTGGAAATCAATAATGATGTAAGCTTAGTCGGTCAACCATATACTCTAACCGATGGCTTAGCTGGATATTGGAAGATGGATGAGGCTTCTGGTACGAATGTAGCGGATTCGGCTGGTGGCAACACTGGAACAGCTACCTCGTCCGACCCCTCTGTAACAACCGGAAATTATTCTAACGCTCGCTCATTTAGTGGTTCAAGTAGTGCCAACATTGCCATTCCGGATAATTCCAGCTTAGACCCATCGTCTGCCATAACAATTTCTGCTTGGATAAACGT
>Ga0247841_10011620_pt1 | contig 11676 bp, 9 predicted proteins | sample LaCruzMarch2015__2_FD_192410 | JGI IMG/M metagenome (GOLD analysis project Ga0247841, IMG submission 192410) | Freshwater microbial communities from meromictic Lake La Cruz, Castile-La Mancha, Spain - LaCruzMarch2015_18m | ecosystem: Environmental > Aquatic > Freshwater > Lake | place: Spain...
AGTGCCAGTTTGCCCAATGGCGTATCGCAAGCCCAACACTCGTCAAACTCTGTAAAGTCGCTTAACATACGCAATCATTTATGACGCTGAGTATAATATTTTGATTGAGCAAGCTCTTATGCCCTTCTCTTCACGCGACACGCTAGTTCACGCATCCACAACAGGCCTTTTATGAACACCTTGCCCTCGCGAACCCAAAGGATGCCCTGATGCTCCCATTCCGGCGTCAAATGCGTCTTGCTCGCTTGGCCGCAGAAAGGATCTCCCCCGAAGTGGTATTTCCAGCCGCCCGGCACAACAGATGAGAACAGTGAAGAGAATTCTTCAGGAGTGTATTCTCTTACATGATATGGCCAATGCCGATCCGGGTGATGCAAGACATTCGGGGTGGTCACAAACACCCCTTTCCGCGCAACTCTCAGGATATGGCGAAGAAACTCCTTGTCACTATTGATATGTTCAATGACATCGATACAGGTGACCCAATCATACGCACCGCTTGCCTCATCCTCTATCCTACCCGTCCGGACCCCTCTGGATGCCAACTGTTCGTCACAATCGATTGCGAAGACTTTCTTGCTGCGCCGCCTCATTATGTTCAATCCAACCCCCAGCCCGCCTCCTACATCCAAGCACGATTCCCAGGGCGACAACACATAGCGCGCAAAAAAAGCGTAAGCTCCGCAAACAGGTTCACGCCCATCCGAAATATCGACTACTCCACACTGACGCGTCATCACATATTCCTTCCAAGGATCCTTTGTTGCACTAGAAAGTCCCGGCAATAACCCGCTGATATAGACGCATCATCTCACTGATCATGCGTTGACGTGAAAATTGTTCCTGCGCCCTTCGCCGCCCTGCCCCGCCATATTCTTCCCCCACTTGAGGGCTGTCAGCAATTCTGCAAATCGCGCTCGCCAGACCGTCAGCAGATCGGCATGGGACAACAATCCCTGTCTCACCGTTGATATTTATTTCAGGCAAAGGACCAAAATCCGATGTAATCACGGGCAACCCGCACGCCATAGCTTCAGGCACAACGGCTGGACATGACTCATGACTGACTGATGGCAGCACAAAACAATGAGACATTCGCAGATACGTTTCCGGATCTTCCACATGTCCCCGGAAATCTATTTGTTCGCTGACACCCCATTCAATGGCAAGGCGCTTGAGGTGAGTTTCTTCCGCTCCGGAACCAATCAAAATCAAACTCAGGCGTTTATCCTTTAGTTTCCCCAAGGCTTCGATCAGATAGTCATAACCCTTCATTGGATGGAGGCGCCCAACCGAAATCAGCATGAATGGATCAGATGCCTGCCGCGCCGTTGGCGCCATGTCGCCAAATCTGGAAAGATCAACACCATTCCAGACATAGGAGCAACGTTCCGCGCCAAGACCTGCAAATCGCATCCATTCTCTCGTGCAAGCGGAAGACTGGCTGGATACATGGTCATAGGCACGCAGCGTAAACTTCATAAGCCAGCGCCTGAACCAATAGGATTCATAGGGTGGAGTAATCATATTCATGACCACAGAAGGGATATGGAAAACCCAGCACGCTATCCCCGCCACTTCGTATCCGCTACTGCTGACATGCATGATATCAACGGGATATCGCTTGAAGATTTTCCTTAGATTCGTGATTTCACGAATGTTTCCAGAAAGCAACTTCACCCATTGAGGCAGGCAACTCCATATTCGCTGTTTTGCGGCTTGCTTCCCTCTGCCGGTCATAGTGTCCGAACCCGACTTAAGCTGACCTGTCGCGTCAACATCTTTTCGTGCGCCGCCATCTAGGCCATTACCCATGCATTTCCACGCGACACACTCAATTCCATCGTTCCGTGCTTCGTTATACAAACGTGTGCCCTGAATGCCAAACAACACGGGTATATGGCCCGCATCTCTAACTCCCTTCATGAGCGACAAAAGATAGGTTTCTGACCCCCCCCACCCCTCAATAGATGTAAAAAAACCGATTTTCATATTATTCAAATTTTTCCGAAAATATCTGCCGATGTCTTAAAAAACGAACGATTAGAACACTGGAACGATAAGCAATTACTTTTTGCGTTGCCTGATTTCAGTTGCGATTTAAAAGAGTATAGCGTCGCCCATGAGTCCGCACCACGATCAGGGCGAGCAAGGCGACTGCCAAAAGATACCGCGAATAAACCAGATGGCTCAGGGAAACTGGCAAATTTACGGAAAGAGGTATTACATGATGTGCAGGCACCATGAGGGCTATGCCGCACCCAACACTCATGAGACGAGCAAAACGTCCTCGAACCATCGTGCTCACCCATAAGATTAACGGGTAGGTCATCACATACGTATAGGACCATCCAAAGGGGGAAAACACGGGAATACAGGCGAGAAGCAATACCTTTGCGCGCAAACTGCGGCCGCCTCCGCGGGTTGCTCCCTCTCCACTGGCTTCTTTTCCGCCACTCTGCCATGCGGGTTCACGCCGAGCCCAGAACGTCAAACCTATCAAGGCCGCGAGAAACAGGATCTTATTAGTTAGCTCAATCCAGGCATCGAGAGGCAGCGCTATATTTAGCGTTGGCACCACAGGACCAAGTGACCATCGCACCAAGGCGCCGATGACCGATTGATTCATCAGGCGAGGCGCAGCGATGCCAGATACATCAGGCAACACCCGGACTATGAATTCATAATACGCGTCCGGCGACAGCAGGGGATAAAGCACCAGGGGAACAAGAATCAGTCCAAGCAGAAACCCCTCAAGGGTACGGAACGCAGGACTGGCCATTATCGCAGACATGATCGCCTTGTAATTGCGGCACGAACCTTCTGGAGCACTGGCATGCCAGCCCGGTTCAGGCACCCTGCCGCCCGTGGTCTGCCGTTCCGCCCATACCAGCGACAACAGCAACAAGGCGGGATAGATTTTGAGCCATGTTCCGACCGCCAATATCGCACCCGCGACACGCCAGCAACCTTTCACCTGCAAAAGAAAAAACGCCACGGCACAGAAAAGAACAATGGTATTGACCTGGCCCCAGGCGGCATTTTCAAAGGTTGGCGCCAGCGCAAGCACCAACACGACCCACACCCATGCCCGGCCACCGGTAACAGAAACACCTTCCGCCCGAAACCACGCCCGTAACATCAGCAGGCTGCCAGCCAGAAAAACGTATGATAGCGCTGAAAAGACGATATATGCCGCGTGACAGGAAAACGTCGTCAACGGAACAAAAAGCATTACGGCAGGCGGGGGATAGATAAAACCCTGCCCTGCCACATAGAGCGAAGTCCCGCCCAGCCAACGCTCGGCGGCAGCATAGTATACCGTGAAATCACTCTCGCCTGTGCCCATCCAATAATCGGCAACAAGCCGATACAGGGCATAGGTCGCCAGAATAATCCCAACGGCAAGGATCGTCATATCAAATATCCTAGCCCCGATAACCGCCCTTTGTTTCATCTCATACCTCACTCATATTACTACGCCATCATGCAAAGCGGTTACCACTTCCAGATAACGGTTGATCATAGCATGACGTGTATATCGATCCGAGTACCGTTGCCGCAAGAGAGAGCCCAGTTGCGCTCGCCCCTGAATGGCGCGATTAAGAGCCATGGCACAGGAGATCGGCACATCTCCATCCACCAGGAATTCGCTCAATGAACCATCAAGCAATTCAGGCGCGGTCCCCACGGCCGTCGACACCACTGGGGTTCCTTGGCTGGCCGCTTCCACAACCGGCCAGCCAAACGATTCATAGCGGGAGAGTTGCAGCAATACGGACGCCTCGGCATAGAGCCGCATCAAGTCCTGACGGGGAAGCCTTTCGTACCACTCAATCGAAAGCCCTTTGGGATAGGGCGGACAGAATCCAAACTGCCGCCGCAGGGGGTCATGGCACCGCGACACCATCCGCACCGTGCATGGCGAGTAGCGCTCAACAAATGCCCTGAACACTGGTATCAGCCGGTCAAATCCTTTTCGCCGATCCGGGCTCCCCACCACCAGAATGATTGGATTCCCCTGGGCATCCACTCGCCGACTCTCACCCTGGCCTCCTGCCTCTGCTTCATCAACCAGGCCATGGGCAGGCTCGTCATAACCAAGAGGAACAACCATCGGGGACTGCATCAGGGCAAATTGTTCTTTAAGGCACTTCGCGTGGAACGAGGAACTGACCACAACACACCCGGCGTGAAGAAATGATCGCTCTTCCCGCGCCAACCGATAACGCACCTTATAGTCACGTCTCACCCGCTTATCTCGCACCATGTCGGCGAGAGTCGTGTGGATCCTGATAACACATTTTTCCGGATAATCCTTGAGCACCCCAATAGCAATCCCCTCCTCGCTCCCGACTTCAATCCAGTCATAACAATATTGACGATCCAACATCCTAACCATCCGTCGCATATTCCACACATCCCGTGTATCTGGCATGAACCGTTCGATAACAGGCCAGTAGGCATGTCCCTGAGTAAATACCTTCACCCCTTCACGATTCTCAAAAGGCGGACGTCTCCCTGAATCCTGACTCCTGGACCCTATTCTCTCATCTTCCCAAACGAGCACATGGCATTCATGTCCTCGTTCAATAAGCCCAAGACACATTTCCCGTAAATATTTACCAATGCCTGAATCTAAGCTCGTGATACCAACGGGCGGATAGCCTTGCCCTATGAACAGAAATTTCATATGTAGACCAACAAAAGCCCCCTTCTCCCCGCAAGCCCAAACGACTCATGGCTCCCAGTCGTATTCCAGATTCAAGTCTTCGCTACCAACACTTATTTTAGAATTGCTGGCAGTACCACCCAGTACAGCGACAACTCCTGACGTCGGCTGATGAACCGATGTTTTGTCGACATCGGGAAACATCCGCTGGAGGACGTCACGCGGAACATGCAGTCCAGCGATTATGCATTTCTGTCCCTGCGGTAGTCGTTTTATATACATTTCCGCATCGGTCGGCACTTCAAAGAATTGCGTCGTATATTGGTTACGAGTCCCCGCCACAACGATCATCCCAGCTTTGGTTTGTTTTGCCAGCAACCGTCCGTTAACTTCCACACTACACCGATAGGGAGTACTCGCCGCATCCGCCCATCCACTTTTGACCATTGCCGCCTGCCATTGATCAACCCCTGCAAACAGCTTTAGCTTTGCTTTTCCATCAAGAAGGCGCTCCGGCTCTTGCACAGCGGCAGAGACATAATCCATAAAAGTTCCTTGAACTTCGCGCCGAGGCCATTCAGCCAAACTGCCGTAATACGGACTCTGGTCGGGATGAAAGAAGATCGGCACGTTCAACTCTCGATCAACCTGATCCTTGCCCAGCAAGGAGTACGTCGTATACCCTTGATTCGTCACTGGCACACCAAGAAAATCACGCACAGTTGTGGCAACATCTCCCAGCCAGACACTCATGGCGCTGTCGCGACAAGGCCCCCTTGCATAGGGCGGCTTCACCATTACCAACGGATTGTATTCCAAAGGCAACCCCTTGGCTGCATCAACAGGTAACCCCATTGTTTTATCCCGAATATTCATCCATCCGTGGTCAGACACAAAAATGATCAGACTTGTCTCATATACACCCAACACTTTTAACTTCTCAATCAACCGCGCCGCTTCCCTCGCCACATACATGGAGGTCCCCTCAAAACCTCTTCCCCGGTCCTCAATATAACACCCATCAGCCGCAATGTTGTTGGGACTATGCGACACATCACTGTGCAGGACAATGACACTACCAGGCTCCTGCCTGACATGGAGATGATCAATAACGTGTTGCAGCGCGATTTTACCGATCAAGGGAAGACGTTCGTACTTAACAGTAAGTGACTCTAATACCTCGATGTCATTCTTCGCGGATTTCCTGTTATGGGCAACAACCCGAACCGCACACTTATCAAACAACCTACATGGCCGGGAAGGGAGTATTCGAGTCAACGCTGCAGCACACGCGCCCAAATAGGAAGGCAGACGGGTCATTAACCCTTTAGTAAAAGGGCCCATGAAAGCTAATTCATCGGCCTGCGGCACGTTCGTACCTTTAGTTTCAAGCCTGCTGATGAAGGCCGTTTTTCGTCCATACCGACCTGCGTCAGCGAGAAACGACTTGTTCACGCTTTCGGTGTTTCTTTCTTGCCACGACGTCGCGGGATCCAAGGCAGTCTGCAGGTCTCCCGTCAGTATGGTGCTAACGCCCGTCTGAGTGTTGAGAGCGCTGGCAATCGCTCGCGGGTAATAGGTAAACCCTTCAAATGCAGTTCGCAACTCGGCATGCTCTTTAAAAAGCTCCGCCATGCGGTATCCTGTGAATGCGTCAAAGATAACAACAACCACATTGGATGATGTGCCCAGCTGAGTGAACATCCTCCTTGATCCAGCAGCGCTCTTGACATTATCAGCCGCTGAAACAGGAACTGCCACGACATAAAGACTGATCAGAACTACAATCGCCAATCCACACCAGGCCAACCACATTAAGTGGGCTTTGCGCCAGAAAGCCAGCCAGATTCCGGCGGCTAACAACAAGATTACCTTCAATAACGCCAGCAAATCCGGCCAGAGTCCCTGCCCGATACCAAACCCAGTCAAGGCTTCGACCCGATTTGGGAAGGCCGTCAACACCACCACGCCGACAAGCCCAATCTGGCATAACACGAACACCCAATTACCCACGCGCGGTAAAACACACAAGACACCCAGCACAAGCCCAAACAGCAACGTTAAAATACCGCCCCATAACAGAATCGACATTTTGGGGGTGTCAACGAAATCCAGATTTAATGCGTATACGACGAGGGGTAAAAAAATGAAAACGGACGCCGCGCTTCCACACGCGATAAACATTCTACCGGGGATGCACAACTTACGACAGAAACCCACGCGATCATTGGCTTCGTTATTTGGATCCGGATTCTTCTGCATTTATATACCTTTTTCATGCGGGGTACCCGCGCTTATTTCCTGCATCGTTTCACAACCGTTTCATAAGATAAAGTCGACGTTTGCTGTCAGGAACAACCGCCTGGGCTTGAATTGAAAAATAGCGACTGAATACTACCTCAAAATGCGGCTGATCATAATCGCTGAACACATCCTTCCGGGTGGCCAGCATCCTTTGAACCTGCGAATCCTCCTTGGGGACAAATTCAACCACCAACCATAACGCGATAGAAGCGAAGTATTCCGCAATGTTGGCAAACGGAACATTATGCCCTATGGCAAGATGATGAATGAGGGCAAGCGCCAGGGCAAGGTCACACGGACCGCGCTCCGAAACAGACGTCCGCTCGCAGGTTGCCCAGCCAAGCCCGGGACTCGGATTGGTCAGGTCCAGCAACAAAGGCAACACATCCCTCTCTCCCGACATTTTGCCACTGCGGTAGTTTTTTTCAACACAGGCTGGATCAATGTCAAACGACACGGTATGACATCCCATACCAGCGGCAACACGACTGAAGGCTCCGTCATTCGCACCCAAATCCCAAACGGTTCGCGCTGCTGATAGTTTAATATAATCCGCAACAATGTGTTGTTTGCTGGCGAAACCATCTTTACTGTAGTTCGTGTCTTGGTAATAATCAGCCCACTCGGTGCCCGATGGCGTCCAATTCAGTCTCCGGACACCCCCTTCGAGGCTGTCAAGCAGGGCCACAAGACCGAACTTGCTGATAGCCGTCCTCTTACTTACCCCAGGCAAAGACTTTCCCGCATAACGTTTCTGACTCCTTGCATGCAAATATATATGCATGAAGAGTGAAGGATGAAGTTTTGCAAGAAAGGGCAACAACGAGGATGCAAGATCAAGGGGGACTCCCTCGACCGTTACCCTGAACCATTGGTTCAATCGGATATCCCGTCGGCTCATGAGGGCAAGCGGCGCCAGAAAGTGCATACAAAATTGCCGGTACGCCACCCAAGGATCCCCTTCCCTGTATTGCTCAAAGGAAATGGTGTCGATGAACACAGGACGACCATCGACAAACTGCACATTGAACGCACTCGCATCTTTGAGAGACATGCCGTGCGCCAGCGCTTTTTTCTGGATCTCAAGCGTGAGCAGAGCCGCATCTTTCAATTGGCTGAAACACCACTCGTAGGGATACGAGATAAAAGGAATCCTGCGAGGCTTCAGAACTTTATATGCATTTTCACAACCATCAACCCCCTCAACCTCCTCATGAGGAATCATCAAACCATCCCGGACCAGCGAATGATAAAGCCCGGAGCGATTGAGCAGATCATACTCTTCGCGCCAACACACATTGACTTGACGGTAAAGGATCCCGTCCTGGACAAACACAAACCCGCTAGGGTCGCGAAACGACCCCGGATCAACCCGCTTACTCACCTGATTTCTTCCCCCTGAATAAATCCGCAAAGAATTTCACGATTCTTCTGTAACATAACTTCAAGGCAAACATCCCGCCGACAATCCCCGCAATAACCATTTGCAACACATAACTTCCCGTTCCAGGGTCAAGATAAGCGTAGGCAGTACTGGTGCAAGCCAATAAAAGAACCGCAGCAAAAAAGAAACACTGTACATTCATCTGAGCCTCCCTAATTAATTTCGGTTTTACAATCACAGCGCGACAAGTCCGTTACCCATCCCAATTGTCCAAGCCCTAATCTCACACACACTCCCCATACCACGCCTGTATTTCCCTTGCCACATTGGACAGCGACCATCGCCCAGCATAACTGGCGTTCTTTTGGCGCAAGCCACTAGCCACCCCGCTCTCTTTCCTGTCCAGCAACTTCAGCACTAGATGCCGTATTGCCTCGCGATCTTCAGGATCCACCACAACCAGCCCGGCCCCATTCGCCTCAAGTTCATCGAACGTTTGGCATTTCCACGCCACAATGGGAGCGCCGGATCCAATACATCTGGCGACAGACCCTGAACTGGTCACCTCCCCGTACGGCGCCGCAAATACATCGGCGGCCTGAAGACCGGCATTCATTTCCGCCTCGGGAAGATACCCCGTAACCACAAACCGCGAAGACACGCCTAATGCTTTGGCCCTGTCGTTAAGTGTCGCCAGATATTGTTCTGAAGGGCGGCCATTAGCGCCACCCAGCACACACAGGACAGTATCTGACGGAAGATCCGGCAACAGATCGAGAAGCCTCTCATACCGTTTACGCTCAAAAACAAACCCAGCAGCAGCAATGATCCGCTTGCCATCCAATTCAAAACGCCGTTTAAATACGGCAATCTGATCTGGCGAAGCTTTGCAGTCGGGGATAAAATTTGGCTCGACCCGTATTATCGAAGCAGGCACGCCAGAGCTAACCAAAAGCGCCTTGTGCCAGGCATGGTGAACATGTATGGCGCGGTGTCGTCTCAGAATCTCCAGGGAAATAGACGACGGCAACCTCCTGTAACCTGCAATCAGGGCAAAAGCCCGGTCAGCCAAAGTTCTTGCCTTGTCTGTCTCGTGCTCAGCCCTCAACCACGGGTGCTCGTGCACGGTCAGCACCAGCGGGATCCGGCATTTCCGGCTGAAAAGCTCATACAAGTCCTCGCAAATCCGGGTGCCGTTCCAACTGAAATCAGCATACTGAACATGCACAAGGCTTGCCTGTGGCAGGGCCAGGACCTGCCGAGAAATATCTTTGCGCATGTCCTTTAGTTGCGCAATCCTGTCTCTGGTCACGCGGGCCGCGGAGGGGGTAATCGTTACGACCCGGGACGACTCCTGCGACATCGTAGCGGCAAGATGAAGGGCATAATCCTTTACCCCGCAATGCTGATTTTCCCCCGCCGCAACCACCTGAATTGTTCTGATGGAACCCATCATCTCGTTGCGATCTCCACACTATCCCGTTCAATAGTCCTATCCTTCGAGAAATATCCAAGCACATCAAGGCAGAACGGAATGGAGAAGACACTAGACAGCCACAGGAAGCGACCATCGGCATAGGCGGCTACGAACGCAAAAGCCGTCAAGCCGATCCCGCAAACGACACCCATCATCATGGGTGCCCAGACCGCCGGGTTCATCGCCACCCCCCGGAACCGTCGTCCCGCCAACCACAACATGAACCCGAGCCCGGGTAGTCCGAACGACAGTCCCATCGCCGCCAAGGCCCGTACCCGCAGGTTTTGTTGCAGGTAGCCCAGGGAAGGGCGCCACTCATAAGACGGCAAATCGTCCAGAACTGCACGCACAAGAATGGTCGGCACCACATAGGCGACCACCACGGCCAACAGTTTTAACCAGCCTTTCGGAGGCCGGGTCACAACGAGATGCATGAACGCCACCGGCAACACGATGACCGTGGTCTCCTTGACAAATGCCCCAACCAGCACGCATCCACAGACGAAGCCCCATCGTTGACGATACAACCCATAGAGCGCGCCGGCTATAACTGTGACAGCCACAGGATCCACCAGCCCAATAGTCCCGTAATAAAAAACCGGAAACGAAATTGCGAATATCAAATCACCAACTACCGCAGACCAGAATCCATAGCCGCTCGCTCGCATGGCTCCGTGGAGCAACAGCATGGCCAGTGCCAGTGAGGCGAGATTGATGACATTCAAGGCGGTCATGGGGTCCTTAATCGGCAGCACGGAGGCGAGAAACGGAACCGCAGGGCGGTAGGCGAATGGGGTCGTCATGGCCTGCTGCCCCATCTCCCCCCTGAAGAAGCGCACCATGTTACAGTATTCTGGCGCATCGCCAAGGCTCACTGAACCGTCTGCACCCCGCCCCACAAGAGACGTCTCCATGAAGTCCGTATCGTGCCGGTCAAATCTCGGCAAAGCGACAAAGACCAAGCACAATAGCACGGTCATCAACACGCCTCGGCGAACAATTACCCGGGGCTCAACGATAATGGGTTTGTGTGATTCCGTAAGCATGGGTGTAAAGTCTAGTAGTCATATCGCTGATGCTGGAAGACATCCTCTTCCGCCTTCAGGAAAAGAACATCCATCTGCCAGAAGATTTCATCACGCGTGCGCAACATCGGATCCGCGATATCCGCCACCCTGAACCCAAGGGTCTCCATGTGCGAGCACATGCCGGGAAAACGAACTGCAGTGGACGCAATCTGGAAATTGTATGTCTCAAGAATGATACCTGTCGTTTCAGCCAATGTGCGTGATGCGCCGGAAAGAATGGGGATTTCATAGCCATGGGTATCGAATTTCAACAAGTACGGTCCTGCCAGCCCCCGTTCCTTTAACAAGGAATCGATCGTCCTTGTGACACAAGTCCGTGCTGATGCTGAAGACGCCGCATCTACAGTACTGCCATCAAAATCCGGGGTTACGTTCAGATTGACATCCTGTCCATCCACGGCACCTGCCACGCAAAGCGCATAGTCAAAATTTGGAAACGAGAGCTTTTTGCACTGCAACGATGGCTGCCTCTCCACGAGGGGTTCCACAGCCAGATACGAGGCCTCGGGGAAATGCTGCATACACATCAGGCTCCACTTGCCGTCAGAAGCACCAATATCAACGACGGTCTTAATCGGGCAACCCCGCCTCGCCAATCGCTGAAGCATCGCGTCCATGGCAAACAAAGGAGGCTCCCCGCAGTAATTCCTCCGGACTATCTTCGCGCCGAGAGGAGACATCAGCGCGTTTATGGTTTTAATCAGATTCTTTCGCATGGCATATTCCCCTTTATTGTAGACTATTTCGGCAA
>Ga0247841_10011622_pt1 | contig 11674 bp, 9 predicted proteins | sample LaCruzMarch2015__2_FD_192410 | JGI IMG/M metagenome (GOLD analysis project Ga0247841, IMG submission 192410) | Freshwater microbial communities from meromictic Lake La Cruz, Castile-La Mancha, Spain - LaCruzMarch2015_18m | ecosystem: Environmental > Aquatic > Freshwater > Lake | place: Spain...
CGTTTTCATCAAGCCGCGGCCAAAACTGATTTCCTTTGAAACCCCGACATAGCCGCTCGCTTCGACTCTGACTTGGTGCAGACCGGGCGAAGTGACTTTTTTGGCCATACCCGAAGCGGTTGTCCGCACCGTTGCCTCGTCGATAATTACTTTGGCGGTATTGGGCGTCACCTTGACCGAGGCGAAAGAGCGGGAGAAAAACCAGAAAAGCAGAAGAAGCGCCACCGCGATAATGGCGATGATGAGATAAATCTGGCGGATTAGTTTTTTAATTTCAATGTTCATCTTCAAGATTAGTTAATATGCAATTGCCCAGTGGCCGGCGCTGCAAGTCCGATTCGGGCTGTTGTTCGCTATAAAATCTATGATGTCTCCTGGCTGAATTGGAGTGCGGGGCTGATCTGCGGCGGGGGCGGCGATATACTGGAGTTTGTCAGAATTTTGGAGGAAAGCAGATAATCCAGTGCTGATTATGCCCCCGTTATTTAGTTCCGTAATATTGTTTACGACATAATATATGGGTGCCTGACACTGATGGCATGATTCTTGTTGCGCATAATTTAACTCCCCGACAGGCGCCCCCGAGCTATAACAGGGAAGGCCTTTGCCAATCTTTGGCCAAATTGTTTGAACAATTTGCTGAGCCAAGTCTGTGGTTTTTGGTCGGAAAACCTTGTAATTGCACCCTAAAGGGTTCGTGTCACATCCACTAATAAAACTCGGGTCGCTCTTGCAATGTTGAGTCGTCCCCATGTTTGATCTTAATTTCTCGATTGTGATATAGGTGTCGCTGACCAAGCTAGAAAAATCAACAAATCCCGTATTTGTAGAATTCAGGGGCGGGACGATATTCAGCACGTCGCAACCCTCATTCAAATTGGTAAAATGCTGCCAAATGTTTGTCATATAGTTTCTCGTTTCACTCGGCACGGTATTGTCTTCGCCTCTTAAATATTTCTGAACTTGTTCATAGTTTCCATTTCCACATCCCCAGTTGTAGCATGCCCCCACTGTCTTTATGTCGTTTTCGTCAGTAGTTTGGAATCTTTTTCCAGCATAGTTTGAAAGCTGTGCTTGGATAAGCCTTGCGGCTCCAAAAGACGAGTCGACTATGTCATTTTTGTCTTTTTCGCCGTCTTTAACGTCAGTCCAGTCTTTGCCCCCATCGATCTGTTTGCCGCCGTCAGTCTGATTGCTAGTCCATGTGTCAGGCATAAATTGGAAAGGGCCAGCGGCTCCCTTCGGGGAAGAAGGCCAATTTCCGCCTCCGTCGATGATGGTTTTGACTCTGCTCCAGCTACCATTTTCAGAAAGAAATATTGCGCCGACCATTGATTCGGTAATGCCGTAGGAACGGCCACCAGCTCGAAAAATTTCCTGTAATTTATAGGGCGCATTAACCCAAGCCGAGCAAGTTGTACTGCCGCCCTCCGTTGTGGAGATCGCTGGGTCGCCGGGATCAGTTGGGTAGCCGGCGGCGGCTGCGCCGATGGCCAGTATGCCGACCAGAAAAACCATCACAACGCCAATGGCGATCTGGGTCTCGGCGCCCCCTCTTTTGATTTTATGTAAAAATCCCATTAACCGTGCTTTCACTCACTTCAATGTTCCGTAGACCACGCTTCAGCGTGTTCCCAACAAACTGAAGTTTGTTCTACGACTCAATCCGTAGGCCACCCTTTAGGGTGTTTTCCCAAGCTAAAGCTTGAGCTACGACTCAGCCCGTAGACCAGACTTTAGTCTGTTATTCTGCAAGCTAAGGTTTGAGCTACGGGGCGCATTTCCGTTTTCCCCATTCTACCCTCTACCCTCTACCTTCCACCTTCTACCTTCTACCCTCTACTCTTGCCCCAGCAGCTGTTTCGGATCGGTCGTGATGATTTGGTCTTCGGTATATGAAGCGACCGCTTTGAAGGCAACATGATTCAAGCCGGCGAAGAAAAGGCCCTCTCCCACATCGGATTCGAGCAAAAGATATTTTTCCCCTTCGGTCAAATTAAATGTCTCGGCGATGATGTCGATCGAGGCGGTCGATTGTTTCATCAAGACTTGCATCGAGGAGTTGGCGACGACCGCTTTGCCGTAACGGCTGGCCAGAAAGTCCTCGACATCTTGGCTGATAATCGTTAGGCCGAGATAGTATTTGCGGGCGCGCTTGGCCAAACCGTGCAGGAATTTGGCCGAATCTTCGGATTGCATCATCCACCAAGCCTCATCCACGATCATAATGCGCCGGCGCATATCCTGCCGCACTTTGGTCCAGATATAATCAAGCACGGTGTAGATGGCGATCGGGCGGAGCTGCTCTTCCAGGTCGCGCACGGAGAAAACAACGAAACCCGGCTTCAGCTCGAAATTGGTTCTCTGATTGTAGAGATTGGCGAAGGTGCCCTCGGTGTATTTGGACAATCTGGCCCGGAGCGAATCAGTCCCCTGCATATTTTGCAGAATATTATAAAAATCCTGAAGCAGGGGCGGCTCGTTTTTCTGGCTCTCCGGATCAGTCGTAATGTCCTTCAAAGCGTAGGTTTCATAGAGGGCCTTGTCGACGATGGCGTCCTCCTCGGGCGAAAGGCCGTTTACCATCAGATTGATCAGACCGTGGACGGAGGAAATGTTTGAACGCAGTACATCCTCGCCCGATTCGTCTTTGCTGACCGGCAGATCGAAGGGATTTATCCGTTTGTCCGAGTTTAGGGAAATTTGCAAATAGCTCCCGCCGGCGGAGTCGCAGAGCGATTTGTACTCGTTTTCCGGGTCGATCACGATCACGTCGGTGCCGAGCATTAAGTAACGCAAGGCTTCGAGCTTGACGAAGTAAGATTTACCCGAGCCGGATTTGGCGAAGACAACGGCGTTGGCGTTTTCCAGATTGAAACGGTCAAAGATGATGAGGGAATTGTTGTGGCGGTTAACGCCATAGAGCACTCCGTCGTCTTGGGTCAGCTCGGTCGAAGTGAAGGGGAAGGTCGAGGAAAGCGAGCCAGTGTCGAGGTTGCGCAGGACGCTGATCTTGTCCTCCATCAAGGGCAGAGTGGCAGTAAAGCCCTGCTCCATCTGGAAAAGAGTCTCTTTGGTGTAAATTAAAAGTCCGCCCAGAGTCGATTCGAGCTGGTCGGTGACGGTGCGCAGTTCCTCTGGCGATTCGGCGTAAAGGGTGAAGTAGAGGCCAAATTGAAAGAGCCGGACCTCGCCGCGCTGGAGAACGTCGCGCAAAGCCTCAATGTCGCCGATGGCGGTCTCGAGCTCGGGATCGCGGGGCGAGCCCTTTTCCTCGGCGATTGACATGCTGGAGGAGAGTTTGCCGACCTGATTGCGCAGATCGGTCATCACATTTTTCGATTCCATCGGATGGATGTACATCCCGATATCCATAGTGATGTCGTAGTTGATAATAGGCGAGAGCCAATTGGTCTCGATGTAGCGGGGATAAGTGAAGACAAAGAGGGTTTTGACATAGTAGCGGTCAAGCTGAATGTAATTCGAGTTCACGACGAAAGATGCAGGAGCGATAATGTCCCGGACTGAAGCCTCTCCGCGCTTGATTTTTTCCTGAAGATCGCTTGCTCCGCCCCAGAAGTTGGCCATACCCGGTTTCTGGGCTTCCACATCGCGTTTTTTGATATTTTCTTGCGCAATAGCCCGAGGATCGGCCGGCACGGCTTGAGGCGTTGAAGCAACTGGCGGCGGTGGGGAAGACGACAATGAGCTCGTCACGGCTGGTGGCGGCGTCTGGGCTAAATTTTGTTGTGGTTCATCTGGCATATTTCAATCCTTATTGAAGTATTTGTCTATCGTCTTACGGTAACGAAGCCCGTATCGTCTAAGGGTTACGGCGTTCGTCTTTGAACTTGGACCACGCGGCCGATAAGTTATACAACTGCCTCCCAATCTTGTCGTAGGTATCGACCAATTCCTCACAAAGCTGGGGATCGAATGAATATATGTCTCTGCACATTTCGATGCCAACAGCTGTTTCGTTGGTTTCTGCCATAGCATCGTCAAGATATTTTTGGAAACCCTGCTTCTGATGCCGTTTGGCATAACCCTCAGCGATTAATCTTGGAACTGCTTTCGTTGATCGGGACAACTGATCGGTTAAATCGTACTTTTCTCGATCTGGCAGTCTGGGCAAAACTTTTGTCGCGACGACGATCGCCGTTTTGTATGATTCCTGATAAACTTCTAAATCTCTGAATGATTTGATTGGTTTTTTATGTTCCATGACGACAGACGTTATACTTTTGACGAAACGGGCATCGTAACCCTTACCGAATGACTACTTATCCGTATCTGGTCCGTAACTGGTCGATCTTGCCCCCGACGACAGACGTTATACTTTTGACGAAACGGGCATCGTAACCCCTACCGAATGACTATTTGTTATTATCCGTATCAGCCGGCGGTTGCTCTGGTGACACGACTGGCTCGGCCGGCATGACCGTCTGTACCGGCGCTGGCTGGCCTGTGGCGGCGTCTGGAGCGGGTGTTGCGTTTGGAGTGGCTGTTTTTTCGGCCGTTTGGCCGGTTTGGCCGGCCAAATTGGCTTCCTGTACCGCTACCGGCACGGCGATCTTTGGTTCCGTCTTCGCTTCGGGCGTAGTTTTGGCGGTTGGAGTCGTCTGCTCGTCCTCCGGCTTGCGCATAGCCCGCTCCGCTTCCTTCTCGCTTTCCTGACGGCGCATCTCCGCTTCCTGTTTGTGCTGTTCCACCACGATCTCGGTATTATCTATCATATTACCGGCCCGATTTTCCTCGGTTGCGACGGTCTCTTCACCTTTGTCTTTTTGCTCGTCTTTGATTTCATCTTCGCTCACAATAACCGGCGCCGACAGGGCGGCCGCGTCCGTCACTCTTTCTTTGGCCGCTTCGTCCGGGTTGTAGATTTGATAAAACAACTCGATAATTTCCTCAGTCGAAAGCTGGAAGCAATGAAGTCCCATACCCCCGAGCCCCGAGGCGGTAATATTGGCGCTCTCCATCAGCTTTTCAGTCCGTTGTTGGAACTCTTGGTCTGAGATTTTCAGGTGGTCGAAGGTCTGCGATTTGTTCAAAAAGCGGTCGAAGAGGCCGGTGTGCTGGAGGTCAATCGGGCTGTAGGAGACTACGACGTAGAAACTTTTTTTCATAATATTGGCCATCGTAATCAATTTTCCGACGAAATCGACATAATCAATAATTTGCATTTTGATTAATTCATTGGTCTGATCTTTGGCTTTGTCCCCCAGCTTTTTCAAATAGGGAGCGAGGTCGAGGCGGCGCGAGCGGACGACGATTTCGATTGGGAAATGCAGGGAATTGATAAAGCTTTGATACTGAAAAACAAGCGAGTTTTGCTCTTGCTCGCTTTTCAAGGCAAAGTTTATGGCCGCCACTTGCATAATCAGGCGGTAGCTGCCGTCTTTCATGATGATGATGCCGTCCTTGATCCCGGCGATATCGATTGCTTGTTGGGTGGAAAAAACCATAAAATCCGAAGGATTTTAAATTAATCTAATTTCTAATTGCTCTAATTGACCTAAACAAATCCCAATGCACCAATTATTATTTCACGCTCTTGTAAATACTGTTGAAGATTAGATTCAGTTCTTTTGCTTCTTGCCATAGAATTCTTGCTTCCTCTGCCTTCTCCTCTACCGCAACCTCAATCATTCTGAGGAAGTGTTTGGATTCTCTCGATTCCTTTTTGCAAATACCAATCTTGTGTTTGAAATCCTGCCTGCTCTCCGCGTCATCAGCTTCGCAGTAATTGGCTCCGACGCTTGTCCCTGCTTTGACCAGCTGATTTATCAACGGGATTGTTATAACGTTATGCGGCAAACTTTTACAGAATTTGATAATATCCTCGCCAAACTTTGCCGTTCTCTCTTCTAAATCCCAAATCCTTTTATTATTTTCTTGGTCATTGGTCATTTTTTAGGTTAATTAGAAATTAGGTTAATTAGGTCAATTTGTCATGCTTATTGTTTGATCAACGCTTGTCCATCACTATCCGTTTTCTTGGCGGCGGCGCTGATTTGTTCGTGGGTGACGGTCTTGTGCTGGTATTTCGGCCCTGTCTGTTTCTCGACATGATATATCTCGATCGAGAGATCCGAGTCGTCGCCCTGGTGCCAGACCCTCTGCTTTGGCGCGCCCATGAAGGCGATGGCGGCCAGGAAGAAATCGATAAAAGGCCTTTCGTTGATTTTGACGAAATCAAGGCAGATGACCAGAGTGGCGATCGGCAGGATCAAAATAAATGAGAACGGGGAGGGGACAGCTGAATAAATGACGTAGCAGATGCCGAAGCCGATGACGGCATAGACAAACTGGACCATTGTTAGTGGCCCGATAATCTTGTCCTGCATATCAATGTTTTGCGGTACCTTAAATCTCAAACCCCTCCAATCCGCCGTTAGGCGGATTGCCCCTCGAAGGTCGCCTCGGCGACCGAAGTGGGGCTTTTCAATTTGTTATCTATCAGTGATGGTTACGATGCCCGATAATAGCCGTAAAACGTTAGACGTCTGACGAAACGGGCTTCGTTACCCATAAACGACAAACGAGTTGCTAACAGCATTATATCATAGAACAAAAATATAGAGCAAGGAAAACTAGAATAACTGCCGACCATGTTGTCATTTCGACTCTATGAGCCTTGTCGAATAGGTGGAGAAATCTTTTAAATTGAATCAACTACGCAGAGATCTCTCGACGGAGTTCACCCTGAGTTTGCCGAACGGGCTCCGCTTTGCTCGAGATGACACTGAACCAGTATCCACCCCGCAGGTGCAGATGCCCCACACCTGCGGGGTGTGCATCGCGGAGGATCGTAGCCCAAACTTTAGTTTGTTGTGCGCGTCTTAGCTCAGCTTTATCTTTATCAGTTGAATCAGCTCCGGTAGTAATTTATTTTTGACGAAGCTTTTTTGCTTGGTTTCAAGCAGTTCGCCAAGACCGTGGAGCATATCAACATTCTTATTTTCTTCCAAAAATTCGAGCATCTTCTTGAGATAGACCGGATATGACAGACCGGTTTCCTCGAGAATCGCCTCCTCGCTGACCGGCCAGTGATTTTTCAAGAAAAACCAGCAATCGAAAATATCTCTCTGTTTAAGAAGGCGACGGGTCGTCAAAGCGACAAATTTGTGAGCGGTCATAACGTCTTGTGTTAAGACCTGAATCGGCAATCCCATATAATTTTTAATTTCCGTCCGGTCACTTTTGCAGGGTCGTTTGGAAATTTCAACTTTGATATTTTGGGTAAACTGCCGGTAAGACAGCGAAAAAAAGACGGAGTAAAATTTGTTCTGCTTGTCACGGATTGGGCCGAGAGGTTTGACAATCTTGTGAACCTTGTCGTAAACCAATTTATTTGCCGCTGGTTCCAGCAAAGTAAAATCCAGGTCAACCGAAAACCGCGGCAAATCATAGAAAAGATAGCAGCAAGTCCCGCCCTTAAAAGCAAGCTTGCCGGCGATCTCCTTATCAGCATAAACCGCCAATAGAATTTCTTTCATCTTCTCCTCGTGCTCTTTTTTGTCAAACATCTTCCCCCTCCCAGAGGTTTTTAATCCTCTCGATTAATTTTTTATTGCCATACATTTTGGCGATTTTTATAGCCAGATTCTTTTTGACCGGCCGGAGATTGTCGACAGAAAAATCCGGAAACAGGTAGAGCGTGTCCACCAGTGCCCGCTCAACGATGGCATAGGTTCTTTTGCCGTCATTAATCAGCCCGGTATTGTTGAGCAAAATACCGTCTTTGATCTTGCGATAGGCAAATTCCCGACCGGAAATTTTGACGGTTGTGTTCAGACGACTGGCCGAATAAACCGCGCCGTAATATTGAAAAATGACACCGTTTTGACCCAAGACAGTTTCAAAACTGACATAAGAGGGCACAACAATTTTATTGGCCAATTCCATAAAATCAGGCTTTTCCGCCAAAGTATAAAGTCCGCGAGCCAATTTGAGCAGTTTTCCGGCTTTAACCAAACGGTAAACTTTGGTTTTCAGATAATCAGTTTTCGATATACCCCAAATTATGCTCAGATCTTGAGTGTCAAGCACGGTTTTTCCCGTTTTTAATATTTTTTCAAACGCCGATTCCATATTTCCTTATTGTCATTCCCGATCAAGTCGGGAATCCAAAAATAGTAACTTTATATAAATAAAAGGTAATCATAAACGATTACCTAAATACTACTCTTGTTTTATTAAAATGTCAATAGGTGTCGGCTCCTCTTCTACCCACCCTGCAGGTGTGGGGCATCTGCACCTGCAGGGTGGGGGTGTTTGATCTATTTACCGTCATTGCGAGGTCGCCTCGGCTCGCGGCAATCTCTGCGCTGGGACAAACTAAAGTTTGGTCTACGTCTCCCGTCGTAGCCCACGCTTTAGCGTGCCGTGGTTATTCAAACTAAAGTTTGGTCTAGCGATCCTAGAACAAAAATATAGAGCAAGGAAAAAGCGAAAGGTAGATGTGATGATCGAAACGAATTTCCCGCATCCAATGATCCTATAGCTCATTTCTGGATTTTTCTTCGTCTTCGAGTAATATTTCCGCAATGTAATCGGTCGCGTCTTTTTTGGTTAGGGGCAAACTCCCTATCTCAGTTTTGGCCCGGATTATAGCTCTAGCAGCGATTGTTTTGTAATAAATCATTTTGATTAATCGCCCAAGATCTTGGTCTCTTAGCTCAATCGCGATATGGCCGGTCAGCCCCAATGATTTTTCCAATAGGTTACGAAGCGCCCCTTCATCAATCATCAATCTGCTTTCTTGGTCCCTGATCGCATTTAAGTAATCTAATTCTTTCTGAATTACTTGAATAGACAGCGGGACATATCTTCTCGAAAACGAAGTTATCTCATCCGCCAAATTGACATAATTGAACAGCCCGAGGTTATGGATTCCGTTTCTCAAAAGCTGAACCTTCTTTATGCACCCGGTAATATTGGTGGCGTTCGCCGGACTTAGTTGAAATTTTACTCCCTTACTCGTGAAGGCAGTATTGAGTGACGCGGCTAGTTTTTCATAAGGCATTGATTTCGCTTTATCCATATTCACATTCCCGAGCATCAATGCAACGAGCGGTTTTTCTTTCGGATCAGATACCCCCAACGACACCATCAGATGGGTTTGTTCCATCAAAAGACGAAAGAAGAGATCGTCTTGTTCGATTTGGGCAAATCTAAAATAGGCGGCTCCACGATTGGATAGCTCTCTAGTGATTGCGGATAAGAGTTTGTTCTGTCCAGAGTTGGCAGAAACAAAAATCCTTAGTAATTCTTCAATAGTTGGTTGCATAGTTGTTTATATAATTAGCCATTAGCCGATTCGCCGGGTCGTCCTACTTCTTCGACAAGAGCACCGACCAGTTTGGGAGACTGCTGAACTGGCATATTCTTCATAGCCCCAAGGATACCGTCAACTGCTCCTTTACTTGCTTGGAGCAATGTCGCCTTAAGAGTTTCGTCCGCACCGTCCATAACTCTCTGACAGGCCCTTCTGATCGTGATTCTCTCCTCCTCGGTCGTTGCTTCTGCCCCCATATGCACTGACACACTAGAATCAAATCCGTTCAGTACTGTTGTAATTCGTTCGAATGACTCTCGGATGTCTTTAAAATTATCTCCTTCAAGATCTGTCTTCCCGACGAACTGAAAAATTCGCCCGGTTCGTTCGGCGATATCAGCCGAATCCCCAACTTTGCCCAGAAAACCCATGTAACCTCGAGCCGCGATTTGGCGGTCGACAGCGTTTCCTGACTTCATTGCAGACTGCAAGGCGTCCAAAATCACTGAAGCGTTTAAAACATTGCCAGTCCTCCGATCACCGTCAACGCTGTGAAAATGAGCAGCCGTCAGATCTTCGACTTCCACGCCTTCAGTAACGAGCCCAGCTTCAAGAGAGTCGGCAAGTTGCTTGATGTCGTACTGTTCAAGCCATTCCGATCTTTTCTCCCGCCGGTCTTTGCTCAGGAAAATTCTGGCGCGATTGGCCTGAAGCCATCGCATTTTGTTCAACTCAACAGACCGCCCGTTGTTGCTTATTGTGACAAGATCACTTATTATCGGGTCAATGTCGGAGTAGGCTCCACTTTCGTCTTGTTTTATTAAGCCGTCTCTGACTAATTGCTTGATTTTTTCTTGATAATTGCTGTCAGCCTTGCCCTTGACACGATGGACGACATTAATATCCCCGATATCTTCACCGAGTGTAATGGCTTTTGTGTCGCGAGCCAGCTTTTCTGTTTCAGCCATCAGTCTCTTGAATGTTTTTGATTCTCCGCCAACTGCTCCGTAAACGTCTAGGTCCCTGAGCATTCTGGCTCGATCGGTTTCACTGAGATTTCTTCGAGCAGCAACGTCATTTATCATCGTCTGCCGTTCCTGTTCATTTCTGGCGCCGAAAATATGGTCAAAATCTTCTTGAAAATCGCCCAATATCCTCGCAAGCTGGTCGGCGTTCAGCTTCAGTTCAGCTACGTTGTGGATCGGGACTCGTGTCCTGTACGGTATCTTCAACATATTGCTGGTTGATTTGTTCGCTTCATCGGAAGATTCCTGATACTGATCTTGGACAAATCGGAAATGCTGGACTAACGCGTCAGCTTCCTTAACAGTCATATGAAACTGTTTTTCAAATTCATCATCACTCATTGCTTGGTTCCTCTCATTTTTATTAAGAAGAAACTCAGTTGCTCTCTGAATCATGGTGTTGGTCCCTTTGTCCGCGTGATCCATCCGCTGCTTCGCGGCCGCGGTTCCGGAATGAGACGAAAGAAAAGCCTTGAAGATCGGGTCGTTTGGATTTTTTTCTCCTCTCAGCAATATTCTTTCCACCCCATATTTTTCGAACTCGCCGATTTCTCCCTGGCGTTCCTCGTTGTATCTTCTCTCCAACTGGAACTTGTTTCCCTTATTGAAGTAGTGTCTGGCCGTGATTCCTTCCACCAACCCTTTCGATCTAGCGTCCTCGTGAGCCAAATCAGCCCTGGCCTTGATCAGGCTGTTACCGAGCCAATTACGACCAACCCAGCGGGTAAAGCCGTTTTTACCCCTTCTCTGCATTTGCAGACCAACCTGTTGCCAGTTGTTCCAGGCACGGAGCCCGAGTCCTTTGGCCTTGGTAACGCCCCATTCCTTGGCTTTGCCGGCGGCCCATTGCGCGCCGGTAAATTTGGTCCAGTTGCTCATTATGGCGCCGCCGAGGGTGAATGGCATGGTGATGGCGAAGTAGAGGATGGCGCCGATTATGGCGGCGCCCATGACCGCTGATTGGGCAATCAGGGGTGTCATCTGGGCGGCCAGCCAGAGCAGACCGATCGAAACGACCGGCATGAAAACCCAGCGGAAAATATTTTGCCACCATTGGTTAAAGAGTGATTTTGTTTGGGGCAGAACCATGGCCATAAAGGCGACCGGGGAAACGATGGCGAGGAAGTAAATAACCCAGTTGCGGATGAGAAAAAGGAAAGCCATCACGTACATCAAAATCCCCGAGGCGAGCAAAATCAGATTGATTATCAAGTTGGAAAACCAGCTTGTCCACTCAAAAGCGGGGAATTCGAAGATCTCGGTGTTATTGACCATACCGTCAATCTTGTTGTTTTCCGAGAATACAGTAATAACAATGTTGGCGATGTCGACTAGAAAACGGACCACGATATAGCTAAAGTTGGCG
>Ga0247841_10011624_pt1 | contig 11672 bp, 15 predicted proteins | sample LaCruzMarch2015__2_FD_192410 | JGI IMG/M metagenome (GOLD analysis project Ga0247841, IMG submission 192410) | Freshwater microbial communities from meromictic Lake La Cruz, Castile-La Mancha, Spain - LaCruzMarch2015_18m | ecosystem: Environmental > Aquatic > Freshwater > Lake | place: Spain...
CTTGAGGGTTCATTTGCTCATCTAAAAGACAAAGTTCGACTCCATCGAGGTTTAAAACTAAATCGAAAACTAAGATTAATTAATCAAATATTGGCTGGAAAAACATCCCGTTTTTACCATTAAGCCGTAAAGCTTGAATCTGATTCGGGTTTGACCGGATGGGGAGAGGCGGCTTTGCTTCGTGACCCAATTTATTTGGAAGAATGGATTAACAGCGGCTGGATATTTATTTGTGAATATTTACTACCAGAGGTAATAGGAAAAGAAATAAGTTCTTATGAATATTATCAAAAAATTAAAAACTTACGCCGAAATAACATTGCCAAATATGCTGTAGAAACGGCATTATGGTCGCTTGAGGCCCAAGAAAATAAAATTCCTTACTGGAAATTAGTAGGGGGAGTAAATAAAAAAATTGAAATTGGTGCCAGTGTCGGAATAAACTCTTCCATAAAAAAAACACTTGATATTGTGGAAGCCGAGATTGCCCGCGGCCTAAAGAGAATAAAATTAAAAATTAAACCGGGGTGGGATTATGAGATTGTTCGGGCAGTACGGAAAAAGTATTCGGATATCTTGTTGATGGTTGATGCGAATTCTTCCTATAAATTATCTGACCTTCCAAAATTAAAAGCACTGGATGAATTTAATCTGTTAATGATTGAACAACCATTGGCGCATGACGACATTATCGATCATGCCAAATTGGCCGCGGAATTGATAACGCCAATTTGTTTGGATGAAAGTATCTGCTCTTCGGAAGATGCCCGAAAAGCAATAGAAATAAAGGCCTGCAAAATAATAAATGTTAAACCGGCTCGGGTAGGAAGTTTGTATGAAGTACAAAAAATTAATGAAATGGCAAAAATGAATGGAGTTAAATTGTGGTGCGGAGGTATGCTTGAATCTGACCTGGGAAAGGTTTCTAATTTAGCGGCGGCAAGTCTATCGGAGTTTTCTTTACCGGCGGATATTTCTGATTGGTCGACTCATTTTTCCAGTACTTTTACTAATGTTGATAAATATTATGATGAAGGAAATTATTTTTTAGACGACAAATTCGGCCTTAACATTGAGATTGATGAGAAATGGCTGGACTCTCATACAGTCAGAGAAGCGATTGTAAAGTAGATTTTGATTCTTAAAGACAGGCGCCGCTAGTGCAAACTTTTGTAGTGGGACAAACATAACCACCTAAAGTGCATCTGACATTGGTACGCGAAGAACCGTTCCAAGAATAAGTACAATAATATTCTTTGGCTGTAGAAGAGGCGCAATAATCGGCATAAGTGCCGGTGGTATCCTGACAGTAAGCATTGGGAACACTGTAACCGCCGTTGTCTGAATCAAAACACCAGGTACCATCGGAACCAGTAATAGGAACTCTGGTACCACCAACTCCGGTGGGAGTGACTTGAGGAACTGATGGACCGATTCCAGTGGGAGTGACTTGAGGAACTGACGGACCGATTCCAGTGGGAGTAGGTCTGACACAACCGCCACTGACACATCTGGTGGCTGTGGGACAAACATAACCACCTACAGCGCATTTGACATTGGTGTAGTATCTTCCGTTCCACCTATATTGACAGTAATATTCTTTGGCGGTGTTACTACTACAATAATCAGAATGATTACCGGCTTTATCCTGACAAATTCCGGCAACATAGCCATTACCGTAATCAAGATCACGACACCAAGTACCATCTTTCCCGACTATTAGCCTAGGAGTGGGGGTAATATTTGTAGTACCAATCCCGGTGTTGCCGATGCCGGTGTTGCCGATATTAAAGACAATAGTTGATTTTGTTACATCTTTGGCAACGGCCAGAGTATTGATCCGAAAACTTAGATTGTAAACCAGAAATGAATAACCGGCGGCTAAAATAAAAAGAATTAAAAGATTTCCGTTTGGATAATGGTTGGATTTGTTCATTAAGCGATTGTCTCTTATCAAATTAAATTTGTCAAACTACTTATTCAATTCCCCACAAAATCGACAAGTTGACGGAGATACTCATTTCCCCACTGGGAATTTGAGAACTGTCACTGCTTTGGGAAGCAAAAGCCACTTTGAGCTGGGCAGTATTGGAATAATACGGTGAGGGAAAAATATCGTAAGTGGCGTCAGTAATTGAAACCGGTTTTGATAATTTTACATCTGATAATTTTGCTAACTCCGCGGCTTTTTGTTTGGCTTTATTAAAGGCTAATTCCCGGGCCTGACTATAAAATTTTGTTTTATCTTCGATATCAAAACTGATACCGCCTAATTGAACATTATTGATAGTAGAAAGTTCATCGATTAATTTTGCCGGTTTTGTGGCTTTGTCGTCAATTTTTCTGACTTTAACCGATAGTGACTGAGAGGCCCTTTGGCCGATGATCCGACGGGTGGAATTACTATAGTCATATTCGGTATAAACATTGAGACCGGTGGTGGAAATATCGCTGTCGGCGATATCATTGCTTTTGGTAATTTTGATTGCTTCCGTAATTTTCTGACTGACTTTATCCAAGGCTTCCCGGCTGGTTGCCGCTAACTCACTGAAACTTAAATTAACTTCAGCCATGTCCGGTTTTGCATAGACCTTGCCATCACCGGAGACGGAAATAGTATTGGAAATTTTTCCGCCAGATTCGACTCCACCGGTTTGTCTGATTAAAATCCCTGTTCGGGAAAAGAGGAATAAGGAAATGATAATCGTGCCGCAGATGACTACGAGAGGAAGGTTTTTGTTTTCAATCATGGATAAAGTATATTACAAAATTTTTAAAACTTACTATAGAAAGAAATTGAAGTTATACCTGATAATTTTTTATCACGGATTCGTCTATGGTAATTCCACACCCCGGGTTATTACCGAGAATGACTCCATCATTTTCTATTGTTACTCCCTCTCCCAAGTTTTTTGATAGAAATTTATAAGCATTTAAATCAGTACTGATAACGTTTGGCCGGACCAGATACGTATTACAACCCATAGAGACGCCTAAACTATTTTCAATCATCGACCCGATTTGGCATTGAACTCCGTATGATTGCGCTAAATCAATAATTTTTATAGATTTTAATAATCCCCCCGCTTTCATCAATTTTACATTGATAAAATCAACTCCTCCAAGCTCAAGAAGATTTTTTGCACTTTCGTAAGAATGAACGGCTTCGTCGGCCATAATAGGAGTAGATATAAGTTTTTTTAATTTTTTAAAATCTAAAATGCTTGAGGCGATAATCGGCTGTTCCAACCAATCAAGACACCCCTCAATTTTTCGACAAAATTCTACTGTTGTGGAAACATCTTTAAACCCCTGATTTGCATCAGCGGCAAGTTTTACATTTTTCCCACTTTTTTGAATTAAATTTTTCGCTTGTATTATCGACTGAACATCTCTTTCGTAGTTTTTGAGATTGCCAACTTCATTTATACCGACTTTTAACCGGATAACCGGATATGATTGTTTAAGACTGTCCTGAATTTTTTCTAAAGTTTTGTCAACACTATAAACTCCAATCGTTTTTGATGACGGAATCGGTTTATTTTTGGCGCTAAAGATTTCATAAATAGGTTTATTGATACTTTTTCCAAAAGCATCAAGTAATGATTGTTCCAGGGCGGCTTTAGCGGCACTATTTCCATAAATAAGCTGTGCGCTTGAGGTAGAATCAACGTCTTCAATTATTTTTTCAATTTCCTCCAAAGAATTGACCTCTTTCCCGATTATCGTGTAACCAAGTAAGTATTCATTAGTTAATAAAGCAAAAAACCCAACAACACTTTGATAAGTTTCTCCGGTAACTTCCCAAGCAGGAGTGGCTTCGCCAAAACCAACTATCCCATTATCAAATGTTGTTTTAACAATGACATAATAGACGTCGTCCATTGTAACGTTTGAAATTACAAACGGCGTTTCCATTTTTAACTTTATGGGAATGGTATCGACTTTAATTATTTTCATTTAAGGGTGACGTAAATTACGGTAAAATTTTGCCGTAAAAAAATAATTTTTTGTTATCGAATAGATCAATAATTTATCGTCAAACTTTACGATGATTGGTATGATTTTATAGTATAATTTGGATAGTCGCAGATGTCTATGAGAAAAATATTCGGAATCGGAATAATTGTGGCTGTTGTTTTTATTTTGTTTCTTTCAATTTATGGCAGAGCTGAAGGTTATTGGGTTTGCGATAAAAGCGGGGGGTGGGTAAAAAACGGGAAACCATCTTATCCAAAACCGGTAATTTCCTGCCTGAATCCGAATCCCCTGGCTAGAAATCAAACCGATTGTTTGGCTTCGGGAGGCGTTTGGAAAAAACAAGGGCCCGAACCTTTTGAAACCTGTAATAGAAAAGCAATTGATCGGGGAAATCTTTGCCGTGATAATGGCGAATGTGAAGGAATGTGCCAGGTTGATCTGACCGATGATGAAATGAGCCAAGGAATGAGAGGAAAGGTAAATACTAAAAAGAAATACGGTCAATGCTCGGTTTGGGTGGTAGAGCTGGGATGCAGGGGAATGATGAAACAAGGGAAGGTGTCGGTGATATGTGTGGATTAAAATATAATTTGTATATAATTCTTTTTAAGAATATATTGACAAACAAATGAATAACCAAAAATTATTTAAGGTTACTTTTTCTCCTGAAAGAGAAATTGATAATCTTATGGAATTGGTTTGGAACGGCAGAGCAACGGCAGCGCTGAGAACCGGCTATTCCAAAGAATCCGGCCAAAATAATCCCTCTTTGCCGGAGTGGTTTCGGGTCGAAATAAAAAAATGTAAACACCAATGGGAGGCCAGAAAAGTGATAAGTAAATTAGTTGATGAAACTTGGTTTAAAAAAATGACTTATCCCATTTCTGAAATCGAAAGCAATATTGAAAAATATTTAAATTCAAAAATTTCAGATTATCTGAAAATAATTGAATCGGCTTTTAAAAAAGAGTTCCCTGTCCCAAATGTTTTTATATATCTTACCTCGGTTACTTTGTGCCCTTATTTTGGTGATAATTCCTTTATGCTAGTTATCGGTAGCGACAAACAGGAACGTGATCAGGCTGTAATTCACGAACTTAACCACATAACTTTTAACCATTATTTTCCTTATTCACAATACTCCCAACAATTAACTTTTAGTCAATACATTATCCTCTTTGAATCTTTTACGGTATTAACTAATCCAGAGGAACCCGGCTATCCTGCCTGCCAACAAATCAGAAAATTAATTGTCGATTTAGATAGGAAAAAATATTCTATTCAACAAATTATTCAAAATATTTTAGACCAACATTTACTCCAGTCTGATAATCAAAATTCTTCCCCTGATAATTATTCCCACCTGTCCTTCAGAGACATACTATCGCTGGTGGTACACGAGTTTAAAAGAAAGCATCATGATCTGACTTAATAATTATCTTTTAGATGATAGGATTCGTCTAACCATTTAATAAGCTCTTCATTTATATCCTCATTTTTGGTTATATCCAGACAATTTTTATAGGCTTTAGCGGATATCGGGACACATTGTTTTATTCCGGGATTATCAAGTTTCCGATCCAGAGCAAATCTGATTTCCAGCTTGTCTTTTTTGGGGAGAGCGGCTAAAAAATCATAACTACCAAAAAGGTGGACACAACAGGGAAGAGAAATTATTCGACAGTCACCAATCTTATTTTTTATTTGCTCAACTAAATACTCAAATAGTTCCTTTGCTTTTTCTTTATTTTTAAAATGTTCTTCTAAAGAAATTTTATTACAACTATGAGGTTGTTTTACTTTATCAAAAATTCTTTTACATTTTGAACAAGTCCACATATAGTCATTTTACTTCAAAATTTAAAATTATTAAGGTAGTATAATTAATGCAATTATGACTAAAGTAAAACAGTATAAAGTAACTTGTAACAGTTGTGGACATCAATTTCCGGCGTTATATATGTTTTCCACTAATTCTTTTATGCCGAAATCCTCAGAAGAGGAAAAGCAAAAAAGAAAAGAATTTTGGGAGAAAAATGGTGTTTGCCCAAAATGTGGAATTAGAAATGAAGTGACGTCAAATTTGCCGGAGTGGGAAAAATTTTAACAAAACGCCCGTTAAGTAAAATTAACTAAAGAACTTAATACCTAAATATTTTTTGGTTTCCAGGGGACAAAGACTGAAACTCTTTTTTGATAATCAACAAATTCCGGGTTGTTTTTATATTTATTCTCTAGTAGCGGTATACCGGAGACTTTTAAGATCAGAAAAGTGATGGTCAACGGACCGACAATGGCCCACCAGTTGGAGTTTTGATTTAAAAGCCAAATTCCCCACCACATGGTAACTTCCCCAAAGTAATTGGGGTGACGGCTGTAAGCCCATAATCCGTTTTGCATTATTTTCCCCTTATTCCCGGGATTTCTGATAAATTCCCTTAATTGTTTGTCGGCAGTTGACTCAAAATAAAATCCAATTATCCAAATAATTATCCCGATAAAATTAAACCACTTTAACTCATATTTGGACAGTAATACTGGCCAACAAATAAGCCACATAAAAAATCCCTGGGTTATAAAAACTTTAAAATAGGCATTATTTTTCCATTGCTGATAGCGGGAATCCTCTTTTTTATTTTTATTTCGATTGTAAATATAAACTGCCAGTCTAGTTCCCCAAATCGATATTAAGACTAAAGAAATTAATAATTTTAGACCGGGGTTAAATATCAGATTAAAAATAGCTACTAAAATAAAACCCAATCCCCAAGCCGTGTCGGCGATATCATTTCGTTTTTTCACAACCGACACCAAATACCATATCGTCATGTAGATCCAAATCAAAATGGCACTGTTCAGGAAAACCATTTGGTCAAGATTGAATAACTTATTCCGGCGACTGCCCCTGATAAAAATGTCCCCCAAACTAAATCGACAATGGTAATTAAAAACGGCCAATCTTTGATGGTGGCTAAATTAGTTAAATCATAAGTGGCATATCCGCATAGGCCGAATAAGGCTCCGGTTAAGATGGCTGTGGTTAGTGATCCTTTTTGTAAAGCCGGTGAAATTACTAATGCGACCATTCCGAAGATATAAATTAAGTAAAATATTCCCGCTGCTGCTAAATTTGGAGTTTTGGCCATTAAGTACCCGAGATGTTTGGAGTAAAAATTTTTGGCTATCACTGTGAGCCAGAGACCGTCGATGGTTAAAAAAGTCAGCAGAGCCACAAAATATTGTTTGATCATAATTGTTTTTAACCGAATGCCAGAGTGGTTAGAAAATATAAAAAAAATAAGAACGCAAAAGACATGATAACTATTCTAAAAAATGATGGTTGCATTTCCGGCCGCAGATGATGTCGATTAAGGTAGTAAATTAGGGGAAAAGACACCATCATGGCCAGGGCGTTGAGAAGAGCAGAAAGAGTAATCAGTGCCCGTGGCTCGGAAAATCCAATCAGATAAATAAAACATCCCAAGAATATTTGGCTCCAAAGAGCGATGTAAAAATATAGAGATAAATTTATTTTGTCGGAAAGAGGTTTTAAAAAAATAGCAATATTTTCGGAAATAATTCTGGAGGATGATTCTAAAACCCCAAGCTGGGTAGAAAAGAGCATGGTGGCGGAGAGAAGGAGAAAAAGGGTTTTAAAAATTGGGAGAGTTTTTTGACCGATAACACCGGCTTCTAAAAATAAAAATGATAAACCGGATTCAGAAACCTGACCATGAACCGTAACTTTTGAGAGAAGAGAGAGCATAACGATGGTTATCAGACCAAGAAACCAAAAAATTAACAGATGCTCCTGCTTAACTAACTTCCACCATGATTTCCATCTTTGTCGATTTTCGAGAGTGGGGGTAAAAATACGACCGGTTAAAACAGACGGAGGGTGATCTGTTTTCACCAGAGAGCTGATTTTTGAAGAATATTTACCCATACCAAAGCCTTTTTCTTTTATGTAGTAAGATTGAGCCAGATTAAGATTACCGCCGGCACCGGCATAAGCAAAAGCCCCCAAAAAAGCGGAAACGGCAACAGCGGGAGGGAAAAACCAGTAACCGTCCCCTTTGCCGATAAGTCCAAGAAAGGCTTCTAAATAATCGGAGGGGGAACTAAAAAAAATAACTAAACCAAAAATAAAAGGTAAACCGATAAAGATAATAGTTTTTTGAAAAGTTTCGACGGTTTTGTACAGGCTCTTGCCCAAAGAAAGGATAATACCCACAAGTAAAAGAAGGCTGACAGCTAAAATATTTTTATTAATGGAGGGGAAAAAGTATTTGATAATATCGGAAGAGGCTGACGAAAAACCCGGTAAAGACCAGGGAATAAAAGTGGATAGGACAAACCATAAAGGAATAAGCCGACTAATTTTACGCAGACCGACAAAGACGCTTTCTCCGGTAGCCAGAGTGTAACGCATAACTTCGGTATTGAGAAAATATTGGAAGGTGATGCCTAAAAGTGCCCCCCACAGAAGACCGAGACCATAGTTGGCGGCGAGAAATGGCCAGAGAATTAATTCTCCGCTACCCAAAGCCAGCCCCAAAAGAACAAAGGAGGGGCCAATGGTTTGTTTGAAGGAAAGAGGCTTAGGTAATGCTTTTTTGACCATGTAAAAAGTATAGCAAGAGTAGCTGGGAATATAAAAAATGGTTTGGATTAACCCAGTAGTTTATTGATATACACCAAAGCTTTGGTTTGTTCTTTTTCGAAAATTTTTATTGTTTTTTTCCTTAGTGATGAGGGGAGTGAATAGGAAGTATGAATTCCGAAATATTCTTTTACTAATTTTTCTTTTCTTTTTTCCGCCTCAACTAAATAAAGAGAGGCAAACTCGTCAATCAATTCACCTTTGGTGCCGTTTTTATAGGCTAAAAGAAAAGCCAAAAGCTGTTCATCCCGGCCTAAACCGCTGCCACCGTAGGCACTGTCTTTGGTAACTTTTCCAAAAATGGCGTAGAGTGATTTTTTCCCGGGACTTAACATATTTTTGTCCTGAAAACCGATTTTTCCCGGATCAATTTCCAAGGCTTTAAAAAAGATATACATGCGGGCGCATTTTTCGCAGTTGCCACACCAATGACTTTTTTTTGCTTCCGGATCATCGGAAAAACACGACATTTGAAAATGACCGATTTCCGGATAACGACGATGAAGAATATAACTGATAAAAATTTCATGAATCGGTTCAACTAAACTGCCCACATGGGTATTTATGGAAAAATGTTTGGGAATTTCCTGTAATAACTGCATAGCGGCGACGCTCTGTTCGTACACCGGATTTATCAGATAACCTTCACCATCTTGGGTGTTGAAATTACAACTTTGTTCGTTGCCAATGAAAATATATTTCGCCTGATGATAAAAAAGATAAGGAATTAAAACGAAAACATATTGAGAAAGAATGATATCCCAACCCCAGAAAGATTTATCTTCCTGCCTTAAGCGACCAAAAGAGAGTGGTAAAAAATCGACATCTTTTTTGAATTTTTTGTAGAACCGGTCGGCTAACTTTTTTTTGTGGGAATTTTCGAAAGCGCATTGAGGCTCCTTCATGAAAAATGGGACTATCCCCACCTCTAATTCATCTAAAAGCGCATAGGTTAATAGACTGTCTTTACCAAAAGAAAAAAGCAAAATTGCTTTTTCTTTTAAACTTTTTTTTAGTTTTTTACCGGAGAAATTGTAATTAAGGGCTTTATATTGAATTTTGGAATTGTAATTAAAAAAATTTTTTATTAACTCGGAGTTTTTCGTTTCTTTATTTTGGAAGACACTGGAGGGAATGGAATAAAGCAGGATTTTAAAAATTACCGGCTCGACTATCGGATGGGAGAAGTGGTAAACCAAGTTAATATTTTCTATTAACGGTAGGTGCCAAGTGGCGAGATAGGAAAGGCAATCAGCAAATATTTTGTGTAAAGGCTTGGGGAATTTTTTCCAAATCCGACGGGGATAAGATAACTGATATTTTTTTTTCTTGACTTTGATTTCGACTCCGGCGGTTGTAAGCTTTCTAAAAATATGTAATTCGTTTGCCATTTATTGATTTTATATTATGTTAAGTATAATATTTTTTTTGATTATAGGCTTGATTGAATCAAGTTGCCAGGACTGTTTTTAAAATATATCCATAAAATTCAATCAATGAATATTTTTTCTTAAGTAATTTTTAACGTTAGAATTTGGGACAAGGAGAAACCGGCCTACTGGTAATGTAGCAACTTATATTTAGACAGAAAACTAAAAAATGATTACGTGTGGATCGATATCCGACCTTAAATACTCATCGAACGAATCTGACAACTGATCTTGGCGGACAGGTAAGATTTCAATTGGTTTTTCACCAGGGGTGAATACTATTTTCCCGTCTCCACAGTGATCATAACCATCAAACTAGGGTTCGACGATTTCAGTACCCCATTCTAGTTTTCTGGCTACGGCCGAAATAAATGAAGCAAATGCGTTAAATCTTGGATGTTCGCCTCCAGAAAATATCTCGGTAGCCAATTGAGGTGAGTATAAAATCAAATTAACGTCTTTGTGTGGTCGGCCCCTTTTTTCGGGTTTTACATTGCCACCAACCAGAATCAAATGAGCTTCGATTTTTTGTTCCTGGGCTTTGGTTTTAATAGTAGTGCTAAGTTTATGAATATTTTCGAGACTTTCAGGACCGAGCTCTTTTGTTACCATCGGGTCTATGCCCATTGACGCAGTATTATTTTGTTTTTCCATAAGTTATTGTAAATCACGATTACATTTATTGCCAACTGTTCCGGTGCTACCGAAAAATTCGAATGTTATTTTGGGGCGTGATTTTTGAATACTATTTTATCTTTAATCCGTATTCTTCGACTGCGCCTTTAATGAAACTATCGGCTTGATTATAGCGGAATCCTGGAAGCTCATAAGCTTCTTCGCCATCAGTGTAAATGTAGATAGTACTCAAGCCAATCAACCTCTCAAGAAAACCTTGGTTAACTTCGAAAGAGTGAAGATTTATATATGGGATAATGTTTTTGTTTTGACCAATAATTGAAGAGTAAACTTCAATACCGTTTTTATCTGAAGAAATGTAGGAATTCTTGAGATAAAGGAACTCTTTGACTAAAGATGCAAAATACTTTACCAGAAAAGAAATAATATAAACTGCGATTAAAAGCTGGGTGTCCCCTACTGTAGTTTCTCTTCCAAATTTACTGAGTAAACCTAAAATAAAGATGGAAATTACAAGAGGTATTAAACTAACAATAAAAGGCAAATAACGCCACCATTGTTGAGTTTTTTAATCAAGGCAATAAGTTTAAGGTGTACGGAAATGTTACTTCTCTATATTGATTAACCTAGATAAGACCGGAAAAAAGCAGGATCGATGCAACAGCTGTAATAATTGCGAAAATACCTGTGGTTTTAACAAATAGACTGACTGCTTCTTTTTTCTTGCCTTCAATAAAAAGCAAAAGCGGTTGATAAAAAAAGAGGAATGCCATGACGGCAACAGATAAGGTGAGCAGTGATAAAAATATAACCGGGGCGAAAAAAGTATCGGGTTTATTTTTTAAAGGTTGTGTCATAAAAGTCATGATTGCAACCCCAAGGATGATGTAAACCGAAGCACTTAGGGCATTAATTAGAGGATTCTTTGACATATGTGATTATACCAATTTGGTGAATTCTAA
>Ga0247841_10011625_pt1 | contig 11672 bp, 10 predicted proteins | sample LaCruzMarch2015__2_FD_192410 | JGI IMG/M metagenome (GOLD analysis project Ga0247841, IMG submission 192410) | Freshwater microbial communities from meromictic Lake La Cruz, Castile-La Mancha, Spain - LaCruzMarch2015_18m | ecosystem: Environmental > Aquatic > Freshwater > Lake | place: Spain...
CATTATAATTTATAACAATTCTAACCTTCCGTATAGTTTAATCTTTAGGATCTTTGCTTCTAGGGACATGTTTCTTGGGGAAAACGTCCGATAACTGACGGTCTATCTATATACCCGCCATCAAGCACCTCACGACCCCAATCCCTAAAAAAGCGAGCGGGGTTGCGAGCAGAGCATTTGCATTTAACAAATTAGAAAAATAATTTAAAAATGCAAATGCGAGATATTTTTATCCTCTTTTGTAGATTTTTCTAACATCCGAAGGTATTAATGAATAGTTGGGGTTTAATTCAGCACTATCCCTTAGATTCACATCTCCACCCAGTTGTTTCTCCAAATTTTTTGCACTTATAAAAATATCTCGTAAAATAACTTCCCTTCTAAATCTACAGAGACGATTAAATGCAACCATATATTCTAATTCCTTCTCAAAACTTTCCCTCGTAATTCCTAAAAATTTTGCTTCTTCACATGAAAACTCAAAAACATATCTTTCCAGTTCTTCAAATTTATCCTTGCCCAATATTAAAATTATCTGATTATCCAATTCCTTACTTTGCTTTATCAGTTCATAACATCTCCAAGGATTAATTGCCATTGTAATTTATAGGGTTTTTAGTTTAAGTAATTAAATATTTTATTTTTCAATACAAGTGACTAAAGACTTTGCCCATTCTGCAGATACATATCTTAGTTCTTTTACCTCGTTTGGTAAGAGACACATTCCTCCCACCGGGGCAGATGGATAATTTTTGCATAAATATCTATTGAATATTATTAAGTTTGAAGCTAATGTTTCATGATATATACTTCTTGTTGAATCTAATTGAAACATCATGTTAGAGAAATTTTCATCAGTGAATCTTAATGAAAATGAATCTTCTCTATCCATTAATCTTTTCTTACTATCATCTCTTTGTTTTTGAATCTTCCCAAGATGCCCAACATATCGTTTTGCAGAATCAATAAGTTCCTTTAAAAGTTCAAGAGAAGTTGAATCTCCGTCTATTAAAGAAATAATCGTATCATACCTTTGCCTTACTTTTACTGATTCATCTTCCATGTCTTGAAAGGGTGGATATAGTTTATAAATATTACCATTTGTTGTTACTAATAAGAAATAACATCGGTTTACGTTATCTGGCAGTATATCCTTTAATGCAGGATAGCAAATAACCGCCGAAAGCTTTAAAAACCTACTTTTTATTTCTTTTATTATTGCCTAGTCACAATTATGCCAAAAAGCAAGTGTCTAATATAATTAAAGAATAATCTTAAAAATATAAAAAAATGCATATTCTACAGCCAAAACACACACTTCTAAAATCTGAAGAGGTTGAAAAGTTACTTATAACATATAATATTTCTCTAGCACAATTACCAAAAATCAAGATTACAGACCCAGCATTACCTGAAAATGCAAATGTAGGCGATATCATAGAAATTGAGCATAAATCCGAAGATATGATAGCATCTTATTTTCGTGTTGTTGTAATTTAATAAGAAAAATTTAGTAGAGTAATGAAACAGAAAAAATAAAGTAGAAAAGAAAAATCAGTAAAGAATGAAACTTCAAACAGAAAACAAACATTTGCTTGTAAGAAAATATCTAGAACAGCACAGCCTCGTAGAATCCAATATCGTTTCTTTTAATAATTTTATTGATAAGAGAATACAGGAAATTGTTGATGAGTTTTCAGAAACCCTGCCAAAAGAAGAGGATATTGAAGTAAAATTGGGGAAAATAAGATATGAAAAACCAATTGTAATAGAAGCAGACGGTTCAAAAACAATATTAACTCCTGCAGAAGCAAGGATAAGAAATTTAACTTATTCTGCAAACTTATTCTTAGAGATAACAATAAAACAAGGAAGCCAGATAGAAAGCCAGGAAGTTGAGATTGGTAGAGTCCCAATAATAGTAAAAAGTAATCCTTGTAATATCGCTGGCAAAACAAAAGAAGAGTTAGAAAAATTGTATATAGACCCATTAGATACGGGTGGTTATTTCATTATCAATGGAAATGAAAGAGTTATGGTAATGGCAGAAGATTTAGCCGAAAATCAGCCATTTATAGAGAACTCAAAAGGTAAATTGATGTTAAGGTTATTCTCAAAAAGGGGGAGTTACAGAATCCCTGTTTCAATCATAGATACTGCCGAGGGAATAATAGAGCTATCCTTTAGTAGATTCAAAAATATTCCTGCCGTAATAATATTAAAGGCTCTTGGAATGACAAAAGAATCAGAAATTGCGTCTTATATAAATAAAGAAAGTGACAGCTTGATTGTTAATCTTTACGAATTTGCAAACATCAAAGAACAGGAAGATGCTATGATGTATATCGCTGAGAAAACCGCGCTTCAGGGAACTAAAAAAGAAATTCTTGATAGAATCAAACAAAGATTAGATTCTTACTTGCTTCCGCACATAGGTTTAGGAAAAGAATACAGGATGGAAAAAGCAATAACTCTCTGCAAATTCATAAAACAATTTCTTATTTCAAGAGAAAATCCAGAGAGCTTGACAGATAAAGATCATTATGCCAATAAAAGAATAAGACTTTCTGGAGATTTGTTAACAGATTTATTTAGAGTAAACTTGAGCATTCTCATCAGAGATATAGTGCATTCACTTCAGAAAACACAAAAAAGGAAAAAATTCTATTCCCTAAAAACTATAGCAAAATCAACATTATTTACACACAGAATTGAAAGCGCTATTGCTACCGGAAATTGGATTGGCGAAAGAACAGGAGTAACACAGAACATGGACAAAACAAATTATCTTGCTATTATCTCTCAATTACAGAGAGTTGCCAGCACTCTTCCAGGAGAACAAGAAAATTTCCTTGCAAGAACAGTTCATCCTACCCATTACGGAAGATTTTGTCCTGTTGAAACGCCAGAAGGAACGGAAATTGGATTAAGAAAAAATTTAGCCATGCTAGCAAAAGTTTCAACAAGGGTTGATATGGATGAGAAAAAATTCGCTGAAACATTGGTTCAATTTGGCTTGGAAAAAGAAAGAGACGCAAAGGCAACAGATATATTCTATAATGGTAGATTTATAGGAGCAACAAAAGAGCCCGGAAAATTTCTCAGTTCTGTAAAAGAACAGAGAAGAAACAATGAGCTTCCTATACAATTAAGCATAAGACATGACAAAAAATTTGACCAGATTTTGATTTCAACAGAAGTTGGAAGAGTTTTAAGGCCATTAATCATTGTCGAAGAAGGACAAAGTAAATTAACAGAAGAGCATGAAGATTTATTAAAAGATAATAAAATTTCATGGAATGATTTAGTTTCTCAAGGAGTTATAGAATATGTAGATGCTTCTGAAGAGGAGAATGCACTTGTGGCGTTGAAAAAAGAAGATATCACTAATGAAACAACCCATCTAGAAGTTGATGTTGTTGATATTTTTGGAACAATAACTTCACTTGTTCCTTTCTCAAACTATGACCAGTCAGCAAGACTTTTAAGGGGGAGTAAAACTCAGAAGCAATCTCTTGGATTATACGCTGCTAACTTTCTTTGTAGAGTTGATACAGATGTAAGTATACTTCACTACCCTCAAAAGCCAATTGTAAGAACTTTTATCTATGATACACTTAATGTTTATCCCTCTGGTCAGAATGTAGTTGTTGCTGTTATGACACATGAGGGATATAATATGGAAGATGCGATAATACTGAATAAAGCATCTGTTCAAAGGGGTCTTGGAAGAAGTACTTATTTCAGGCCATATACTACTGTCGAGATAAATTATGCTGGTGGATTAAAAGATGAAATATGCATCCCTGAAAAAGGAACAGCAGGTTACAAAACAGAAGAAGCCTATAGATATTTAGAAGCAGACGGAATTGTTTATCCTGAAGCAAAATTAGAAGCAGGAGAGGTTGTAATAGGAAAAACATCTCCGCCAAAATTCCTTTCAGAATCAAGAGAGATTACTGTAAAAGCAAAAAAAGAGTCAAGTTCTTTGATAAGACAGGAAGAAAGAGGAATAATTGATTCTGTTTTTATAACAAAAAATATAGACGGAAATAAAATTGTTCAAGTAAGAGCAAGGGATTTGAGAATACCAGAATTAGGAGATAAATTTGCAACAGCACATGGACAAAAGGGAGTCGTAGGAATGCTTGTTGAAGAGAATGATATGCCTTTCACATCTAGCGGAGTAAGACCAGATGTAATATTCAATCCCCACGGTATTCCTAGCCGTATGACCGTAGGGTACCTAATGGAGTTAATATCTGGAAAAATTGGCTGTCTGTCTGGAAAAATCGTTGATGGAACCGGATTTGATAACACCAATATAGAAGAGCTTGAAAAACAACTTGAAAAATTAGGATTTAGATGCGACGGAAAAGAGACAATGTACAATGGAACAACTGGAAAAATGATGGAAGTTAAGATATTTATTGGAACAATGTATTATCAAAAATTGAAATATATGGTCAGCAATAAGATGCATGCACGTGCAAGTGGAAAGGTTACATTATTGACAAGACAGCCGATAGAAGGAAGAGCAAAAGGCGGTGCATTAAGATTAGGAGAAATGGAACAACAAGCATTAGTTTCTCATGGTGCTTCATTATTGTTAAAGGAAAGATATGATTCTGATAAAGTTGTAATTCATATCTGCACAAAATGTGGATATATTGCAATTGAAGATAACTTAAGAGGAAGAATCTATTGTCCATTATGCGGAAGTCAGGAAACAGAACCAGTTGAAGTTTCATACGCATTCAAGCTTCTTGTAGACGAAATCCAAGGACTTCATATTTCAACTAAATTTGATTTAAAGAATAAATACGAATAATATGAACATAAAACCAATAAGAAAAAGGATAGACAGCCTGTACTTTGGATTGTTAAATCCAGAAGAGATAAAAAAAATAGCACAGGCAAGAATCGTAACGCCCGAATTGTATGATATTGATGGTTATCCTGTTGATGGCGGGCTTATGGACCTTCGCCTTGGAGCAATAGACCCGGGTGTAAGATGCAGAACATGCGGGGGAAGATTAAAAGAATGTTTAGGTCATCCGGGGATGATTGAACTTTCAAGACCACTTATACATTTGAAATATCTACCTATAATTGATTTATGTTTAAGATGTTTTTGCCAGTCATGCGGAAAATTTCTTCTTTCAGAAGAAAAAGCAAAAGATTATACTCAAAAAGAAAAAATAAAAAAAGCAAAAGATAACAAAAAATGTCCTTATTGTCTTGCTCCACAGGAAAAAGTAAAACTAGACAAGCCAATGACATTCAAGAAAGGTAAGAAAAGAATGTTTCCAGATGAAATTAGAGAAATTCTTGTGAATATTCCTGATGATGAATTAAAACATGTTGGAATAAATTCAAAAGTTTTAAGACCAGAATGGGCAATTCTTACTGTTCTTCTTGTTCCACCAGTTACAGTAAGACCATCAATAACCCTCGACACGGGAGAAAGAAGCGAAGATGATTTGACTCATAAATTGGGGGATATTATCAGATCCAACCAAAGATTATGGGAAAACTTAAATGCTGGAGCTCCAGAAGTTATCATTGATGATTTATGGGATTTATTACAATACCACGTAACTACGTTCTATGATAATAATGTTGCACAAATTCCTCCTGCAAGGCATAGAAGTGGTCACCCATTAAAGACAATAACAGAAAGAATAAAAGGAAAAGAAGGAAGAATAAGACATAATTTAGCCGGTAAAAGAGTTAATTTTTCTTCACGTACAGTTATTTCTCCCGATCCTAATTTAAAAATAAACGAAATAGGAGTTCCAAAAGAGATTGCATTGATTCTTACAGTAAACGAATTTGTAAACTCAACGAATATAGAATATCTTAAAAAATTGGTAAAATCCGAGACATATCCTGGAGCAAACTATGTAATAAGGCCGGATGGAAAAAGAAAAAAAATAACCCCCGAATTAAAAGAAGAAATAATTGAAGAACTGTCCCCCGGTTATACTGTTGAACGACACTTAAGAGATGGGGATATTGTTCTATTCAACAGACACCCAAGTCTTCATAAAGCAAGTCTTATGGCTCATTTTGTAAAGATTCTTCCCCATAGAACATTTAGGATGAACCCAGCAGTCGCATTTCCTTACAATGCTGATTTTGATGGTGATGAAATGAATATCCATGTTCCCCAGACAGAAGAAGCAAGAGCAGAAGCACAAATTCTTTTGAATGTAAATCAAAATTTAATGTCCCCAAAGAATAATACAAACCTTATTGGGTGTATTGCAGATTCAACAACAGGAAATTATCTTCTTAACAATGATGAAATGAGTAAAGCTGATGCATCACAAATACTTTATGAGTCGGGCATAATTACCTCATTTTCAAAGAAGAATCTTAGTGGTAAAGAAGTATTCTCAGAAACCTTACCAAAAGTTGATTTTAAATTTAAGTCAAAATCATCAGAAGATACTGTTTTAATTGAAAAAGGGAATCTTATCTCTGGTGTTGTTGATGGAAAGGTTGTTGGAGTTGAAGATGGTATTTTTATTAAAGAGCTTGATCGTCAAGTTGGAAGAGAGAAAACACTTGAGACTATAAAAAATATTTTCTCCCTTGGAATAAAATATCTTTCAAAGCAAGGATTTACAATTTCTATAGATGATTTAAAGGTTAACAAAAAAGTAGAAGAAACAACAAGGAAAATAATTGATGAAGCAGAAGCAAAAACCGAAGGGATAATTAATTCTTACAATAATAACACTTTAGAGATAATACCTGGAAAAACTAGAGAGGAATCAAGAGAAATAAAAGTCATCCAAGTTCTTAATGAAGTTCGTACAAAAATCGGGCAGGTTGTAAAGCAAGAATTTCCACATAAAAATCCTATAAATACAATGATCCTTTCAGGTTCAGGTGGAAATATACTTAATATAACCCAGATGGCTTGTTGTGTAGGCCAGCAGTCTCTTTGGGGTAAGAGAATAGAATTAGGATATACTAATAGAACACTCTCTTTTTTTAAGGAAAATGATTTATCACCTAAAGCAAGAGGATTTATCGAAAGTCCATTTATGAAAGGATTAAAGCCATATGAATTCTTCTTTGGAGCAATAACTGGAAGAGACTCGATGATGGATACTGCATTAAGAACACCAAAATCAGGTTATTTGTATAGAAGACTTGCAAATTCTCTTCAAGATTTAAAAGTAAGTTATGATGGAACAATAAGAGACGGCTCGGAAAATATCATCCAATTCAAATATGGAGAAGACGGCATGTCTGTTTCTGATTTGCATAAGGAAAAACAGATTGCTCCGGGGGAAGCGATAGGAATTTTGACAGCACAATCATTTGGTGAACCTTCAACACAGATGGCATTAAATGTATTCCACTTTGCCGGTGTTTCTGAAATGCAGATTACACAAGGACTACCAAGATTAATAGAAATTTTTGATGCAAGAAAAAAACCATCAACTCCAACAATGGATATTGCTCTTAAGAAAGAGTATGATAATGAAAAAGATGCAAGAATAATTGCAGAGAAGATAAAAGAAACAAAATTCGGGGAGATTGTTGAAAAAATAAAAGTTAATTTTGCAGAAAAGAAAATAGAAGCTATGATAAATAGCTCTGCATTAAAATCTATCCATATCGGATTAGATAGTGTGTCAGAAAGATTAAAAGAAAAGGGATATGCTAATAAAATAAAAGATAATGCTATAGTGTTCTGGGAGCCAAAATCAGACTTTAAGGCATTGTATAAACTAAAAGAAAAGATAAAAACCATTTTAATCTCGGGAGTAAAGGGAATTGAACAGGTCCTTGTCGTTAAAAGAGAAAGAAATTACGTTATTCTTACATCTGGAACAAATATGAAGGATATCTTTGAAATAAAAGGTGTTGATGGCAATAAGACTGTAACAAACGATATAAGAGAAATACGTGAGGTTTTAGGAATAGAATCTGCAAGAAATGCGATAATCTCAGAATTAAAGAAGACAATCGAGGCACAGGGACTGGATATAGATATAAGACATTTAAGGCTCGTAGCAGATGCAATGTGTTCAAATGGAGAAGTTCAAGGAAGCACGAGAATGGGAATTATCAGCCAAAAATCATCTGTTCTTGCCCGTGCATCATTTGAGACTCCTATAAAGCATTTTGTAAACGCAACATTGAAGCAGACCAAAGATGAATTATCTTCAGTCATAGAAAACATAATTCTAAATCAGCCAATACCCGTTGGAACAGGGCTTCCAGGGTTATTAGTAAAGGTTACAGGAAAATTAGCTCCTGAAGAAAAATCAAAGAAAGCTGGAAAGAAGGAAGATTAATTCTGACAATGAAAAATAGTTTAATAATTTTTATGATGAATATTAAAACAAATTTAAGGGAAGTTGAAGCCTTAAGAAACCGAAGGTGTCTTAGGCAATGATAAAGACTTTTGACATGCGTTTTATAAGGTATATTAATATGTTTGAGAGAGTCACAAGAGTAAGTCCTAAACATTGTTTTGAGTATAATAATATGCTTGTTTTTATTGTTCCTGCAAAATTTGTGATGATGGCCATAGGAAGAAACAATTCTAATCTTGAACAATTAAGCAATATTTTTTCAAAGAGAATAAGAATTCTTGCAGAACCAAGAAGCGCAGATGATATGCAAGAATTTATACTGCGGTTAATTTCTCCAGTAAAGTTTGATAAGCTTGAGCTCAAGGATGGAGAATTAACAATAACATCCGGGGGGATGGAAAGCAAGGCAATGCTTATTGGCAGGAATAAAGCAAGATTAGATGAGTTAAAGGATATTTTAAAGCAAAATTTTGATGTTAAGGACGTCAGGATTGCTTAGAAATTTTTAGAATTAAGTTAAAGACTATACCAAACGCTTGTCGAAAGAACGGGAGTTATAATTTAAAAAATTTTCTTTATTCACATTCAGTAAATGGATAAGAACAACCTTTCCCATGATTATATAATAATTCAATTTTATCAATACTTAATGGGATTTCCCAAAAATATACCTCATCCATTAAACCATTTAAACAATATCTCGATTTGTGAGAAGAACCCATAAACCAATCTTTTATTTCAAAATCAAAATCGGATTTAGAGAGAGATAAAGAACTTGCTAATTTAGCGTTAATAAATAAATTTAATGATTTATTTTCTTCCCAAGTCAATGTTAAGTAAGTCCAATTATAAAGTGGTTCTTCATTATCATAACTTAAGCTAAACTCCTGACCATTTCTGTCTTGTATTTTTACATTAACAATTCTATTATTTAATACCAATATCTCAATGAAGCTAGAATTGTTATAGTCAACCATATCGAAGATATATCTTTTTGAAGTGTCCAATGGGTCTGTTCCAGAAAAAACTATTGCACCATCTATCTTTCCGTCCGTCCATGATAAATTTTTTAAAATTAAATCAGTAATATTCTCTTTTAATAAGAACCATAAATTAATAGAACCACTTGGTAGAGAGATATTAGCTTCTTTTATAAGTTGAAAATGTGAACACTGACCTGTTAAATCATTCTTATCAACAAATACATATGTAGATATACTAGAATTTTGGCAACTTTCATTCTTTTCTGAACAAATCCCCTTTATTTCTTGAAAATTCTGTTCTAAATATGCAAAATCAATTTTTCTATTATTATGTTGGTTTATTTCCTGATATATAAAAATGACAATTGTCACAACAAGTGCTATAATTGTCACAACAAGTGCTATTATTCCTATCCAAAAGAATAGTTTCGTAGTGGGTGACCATTTACCATAAATATTCTCCTTAAATTTTTTTAACATTAATATTTAAAAGAGGGAAAGACTTTAAATAGTTTATTAAAAAATGCACGGATTAATATTAAATCTAATAGTATATATGCCTCCTTCACCAGAACTTTTTAAAAATTCAAATCAGAAGTTTTAAAAACCACCTTCTGCATAAAAATATAACAAATGGGACTATTAAGCGCAACAAAACTAAAGAAAAACAGGAAGAAATTTAGATGGAAAGATGATAGATACAAAAAGAAAGCTCTAAAATTATTCGCAAAATCAGATCCTATTCAGGGAAAAAGCCAGGCAAAGGGGCTTGTTGTATCAAAAGTTCAAAAAGAAGCAAGACAGCCAAATTCTGCTATGAGAAAGTGCTGCAGAGTTCAGCTTATAAAAAATAACAGAATGGTTACAGCATTTATTCCTGGGAATCTTGCACAGAAATTTGTTGATGAGCACGATGAAGTTATAATTGAAAGAATCGGCGGACGAATGGGACGTTCAAAAGGAGATATTCCCGGAGTAAGATTTCAGGTTATAAAAGTAAATGATCAGCCTCTTCACTTATTGTGGAAAGGTAAGATAGAAAAGGGTAGAAGATAAATCTAACATGCAAATATTTAACCTATATGAATCAGACGATGTTCTTGTTGAAGACCCCGGTTTGAAAAGAGTAATAAACTTACGGGGGAAAATAGTTCTAAAATCTCATGGAAAAATAAGGGGGAAATTTGCTAATACAAAAATAAACATTGTTGAAAGACTTGCAAATCTTCTTAGCGTTTCAGGACATAGGGGAAAAAAGCATACTATCATGACAAAAAAGGCAGCAGGAAAATATTGTTCAAACATGAAAATAGTACTAGATGCTTTTGAGATTATTCAGAAAAAAACAAACACAAATCCGGTTCAAGTTCTTGTTAAGGCAATAGAAACAGCTTCACCAAGAGAAGAAATAACGACGATTGAATATGGTGGTGCAAAATATCCCCAAGCAGTTGATTGTTCTCCTTCAAGAAGAGTCGGTTTGACACTTAGACTAATTGTCCATGGAGCATATGACAAATCATTTGGTTCAAAGACAAAGATTGAAGAAGCTTTGGCAAATGAGATAATTTTTGCTTCTAAAGGTGCAAGTGAAAGTCTTGCTGTAGCAAAAAAGAACGAGATGGAAAAGCAAGCGAATTCTGCGAGATAATTATAATTTTTTAGAGTAGATTATAGAAAAACATTTAAGCTTCAAGCATCTATTCTTATAATGACAACAGACGAAGAACAGAAAAGAATACGTATAGAAGACCAAAAAAATCAAACACGTGCCAAACTTTTCGGAATAAGTCTTGAAGAACTTTCAAGGATTGAAAATCAAAACCAATCCCCAGAAATAGAATTAAGAAGAGAAAAAGTAAGAAAATTATTTGAAGAAAACAATCCATTATTAGAACCCAAAATAGTAGAATATCTTATTCAAAGAGCAACACATTCTCACGCCCCCATAACAAAAAAAGATAATTGTGATGTTTGCGGTGAACCATATAGGGGAGCACATTCCGTATGTGGTGATTGCGCTCATATTTTGCAAGACTATTTATAAAAACATGGAAGACTTCGGGAGGATTATTGAACAACTTAGAAAAGAGCAATATTTTCTTTATGATGTAGTCTATACTGAGTTTGATTCCAAAAATATTTCCATTGACAGGGGTGTAGCTTTAGAAACAAATGGGGAAAGAAATGTACCAAAAGATTTACTTAAATTGTTAAATGACCATCTTTTTAATGGATTAAAACTAAAACCTATCGGGGCAGATATTTGTTTTAAATCATATAAACAAAAAGTTCCCGAACAACACCATAGTAAGATAGATAACAGATGTGATTATATTATCGAAGT
>Ga0247841_10011626_pt1 | contig 11671 bp, 10 predicted proteins | sample LaCruzMarch2015__2_FD_192410 | JGI IMG/M metagenome (GOLD analysis project Ga0247841, IMG submission 192410) | Freshwater microbial communities from meromictic Lake La Cruz, Castile-La Mancha, Spain - LaCruzMarch2015_18m | ecosystem: Environmental > Aquatic > Freshwater > Lake | place: Spain...
AGTTATCATTATAGTATCAAGAAAGAAACCTTTATATTATATTCTATATACTATAATGTTATACAATTAAGAAAGATATGTCAAACAATAAAATTGCGGATAACTTAAAGAAACTACGGGCTAAAAAAGGGCTATCTCTCGAAAAGATTGCTCGCCTTGCTGATTTATCGCTTAACACCATTGTAAAGGTTGAAAATGGTGTGAACACAAACCCGACCATTGAAACGCTAACTAAGATCGCCAAGGCGCTTGAAGTTGGCGTTGATGATTTAATTAAGTAGAAATATGGCAAAAAAAGATTATACAAAATTAGAAAAAGACGACTTGCTCAAAGTCATTGAAAAACTGGAATCTCGTAAAAAATACGGGCTGATTTGGGACGAGGAAAAAACAAAAGAGCAGTTTGAAAAGGAATCGGAGAACGCTTTACCAGTTTTGAAAGAAGTGAAAGGCAAAGAAATCAAAACCGATCCGAGCAAACCGACCAATATTTTGATTGAAGGCGACAATTATCATGCCTTATCTGTTTTGAATTACACCCACCAAGGAAAAATCGATGTTATCTATATTGATCCGCCGTATAACACGGGAAATAAGGATTTTAAGTATAACGATGATTATGTAGATAAAGAGGACGCATTTCGTCATAGCAAATGGCTTTCTTTTATGAGCAAGAGATTGCGACTTTCCAAGAGCTTATTAAAAGAGGAAGGTGTTATTTTCATCTCTATTGATGACAATGAAATAGCTCAACTTCGCATGCTTTGTAATGAAGTTTTTGGGGAATTTAATTTTATTGCTACATTGCCAACGATAATGAATCTTAAAGGAAATCAAGATCAGTTTGGTTTCGCTGGGACGCACGAATACACCCTTGTATATTGTAAAAATTACTCACAAGCAAGTATAAGAGAATTTATTCTCGATGAAGATGGAATAGAAGAGTGGGAACAAGATAACTATGGATATTACAAAAAAGGTGCAAATCTTAAAGCTACTGGCGTAAATGCTCCAAGAAGTAAAAGACCAAATCTGTTTTTTCCTATTTTTGTAACGTCTGACGGGATTTTGTATGTAACTAATGATGACAAGCCTAGAAACAAGAAAGATATTGTCTTACTACCTATTACGGACAGTCAAGAAATGTCATGGCGATGGAGTAAGAATAAAATTAAGAGCGAATTATACAATTTAATCTTTGAAAATAATAGAAGCAAGGCTATCTATAAAAAACAAAGACCATCACTTGGTGATTTACCTTCAAAAAAACCCAAAACAATTTTTTATAAACCAGAATATAGTAGTGGAAATGGAACAGCTCAGTTGAAAGCTATGTTTGGAGATAAGATTTTTAACAATCCGAAACCACTCGAATTAATTAAAGATTTTTTAGCCCTTGGCTCAGATCCAAAAGGAATTATATTGGATTTTATGGCGGGGTCTGGAACTGCTGGTCATGCTTGCCTTGATATGGATAACGGCTCGCGGCAATTTATTTTATGCACGAACAATGAACTTAACGGATTTGAAAAAGACCTTAAAGAAAAAGGATTAACTGAAAAAGAAATACAAGAACACGGAATTTGCAGGCGTGTTACATATCCAAGGCTTGAAAAAGTAATAAAAGGATATAAAACACCTAAAGGTGAAAAAATTGACGGACTTGGCGGAAATCTTAAATATTACAAAACCGCTTTTGTAAAAAATTCCATAAGCCGTGATGATTTGAAAATGCGAATTACGCGTGAATGTACGGAAATGCTTTGCTTGCGGGAAGGAATTTTTGACGAAGTGAAAGCCAAGCCCGATTATCATATCTTTGAGCAAAACGGCAGAATTATGGGCGTGTATTATTCAATGGAACGGGACAGCTTGGCGCAATTAAAAAAGGAATTGGACAAAATGGAAGGCGAAAAGATTTTGTATTGCTTTACTTTTGATCCGTTGGGACTCGACAAAAACGATTTTGCCGATTGGCAAGGCGTGAGCTTGGAACCGATTCCGCAAAAAATATTAGATATTTACGAGCAAATCTATGAATATTAATCTTAAAAATTATCAGGAAAAAGCGGTCGGCGAACTTATCGCTACTTTCAAAACACTTCTTACAAAAGAGGTGCAAAAGAAAGTGTGCGTTTTTCAAGCGCCAACAGGAAGCGGTAAAACTTTGATGACCGCCAAGTTTATTGAAGAAATTATCAGAGAAGTGCCAGAAATGGACTTGTGTTTTGTTTGGATAAGTATCGGCAAAGGCGAACTGCATTTGCAAAGCAAACATAGTTTGGAGCGAGTATTTGGCGGAGCACCAAGAGTTTCGCTGGTGGAAGAAGAATTTACTGGTGGGCGCGAAAGAATTATCCGCAACGAGGTTGTTGTCGTGAACTGGGAAAAATTGCGAAGCAAAGAGCGAGAAACTGGAGATTGGAAAAATATTTTAATGAAAGACGGCGAAAAATTGAATTTTCGCGATGTGCTATCCAAAACCCGCGAACAGCGAAAGGTCATCATGATAATTGACGAAAGTCATATCGGAGCGACCGCCGAGAGAACCAACGAACTCCGCGATGAGATAAACGCTGATGTGATTTTGGAAATGAGCGCCACTCCACGAATTACGCCCGACCCAAGAGATTTGGCGCGCGGAACGGCTGGCTATGTTTTCGTTGAACCGAAAGATGTGATTGACGAAGGAATGATCAAAAAGGAATTGATTATCAATGAAAAAATTGATGAGATAACCGACGACGAGGCAGATTCGCAAGAAGTTGTTTTGCAAACGGCGTATAAAAAACGCTTGGAATTGAAAAAACTTTTTGAAAAAGAAAAAGCAAATATCAATCCGCTTGTTTTGGTGCAGATACCGACCGCCGAAGCTGGCGAGGACAAAATAAAAGCGGTAAGAAAGTTTTTAGCGGATAAAGGCATAACCGAACGAAAAGACGGCGTTGGCAACGGCAAGCTCGCCATTTGGCTATCGGAGCAGAAATCGGAAACTTTGGATTGGGTGTCCGAGCCAGACAACGAAATTGAATTTTTGATTTTCAAACAGGCGATTGATACTGGTTGGGATTGTCCGCGCGCGCATATCTTGGTGAAATTCCGCGAATCGCACAGCGAAACTTTTGAAATCCAAACTGTTGGGCGTATTTTGCGTATGCCAGAGCAAAAACATTATGCGAGCGAGGACTTGAATCGCGGATATATTTATACCAATGTCCAAAGTATTATCGTCAAAAAAGAAGAATACAATCCGAACATCATCAAACACTTGAAAGCTGTCCGCAAAGAAGTGTATAAACCGATCAAACTGACTTCATACTATAAATCGCGTGCGGACTATGGCGATATTACTTCCAGTTTTACACCTGTGTTTGAAAAAACCGCGTGCGAACATTTTGGCTTGAAAGGCGACCATACAATGTTTGCCCAAAATGTGGCGAAAGTGGAAAAGGAAGGCGTTATTTTGGATGTAAAGAAATATCAGCAAGACATAATCGCCAACGCCAAAATTGAAGGCACGACTTTTGACGAGATTGAAGGCAAAATTGATTCCGCCGCTCGCGCTCGCCTAACTATTGCAGGCAATGATTTGCAAGCATTGTTTGAGCAGATTATCAAAGAGCGCCTCGGCTCGTTTAAGAATGTCAAAAGGTCTGTGCCTGCGGTGAAAACGGCGATTTATACTTGGTTTAGAAAATATCTAGGATCAAAAGCATGGCCAGAGGAAATGATACTCGTGCAAATGGTTTTAGCACACAACGGCAACAGAAAGCAGTTTGAAGAAATTTTGGCGAGCGCGATTGAAGCATACAAAGCTGTTCGCGAGAAAGAAATCTTGAAGCGTGTTGAGGAAAGCGAGCAATTTTACGACTTTGAAATTACCAAAGAGAGCTTTTTCAATCAGCACACTGACGAACGTGTGGAGCATGAAAAGTTTGTTTATGAGCCATGTTATTTGTCCGCTTCTCGTCTTAATCCAGAAAAGAATTTTGAAAAGTTTTTGGCTGAAAATAGCGATAAAATAGTTTGGTGGTGGAAGAACGGCGAAAACAAGCAGGATTATTTTGGCATTAAATACGAATATCCTGTTGGAGTTATCCATACTTTCTATCCTGATTATTTGGTGCAATTAGCAGGCGGACGAATTGGAATTATTGAAACGAAAGATATGGGAGATCGCGACGGCGGAAACTATACCAAAGCCAAAGCAGAAAAATTGCAGGAATTTATCAAGGAACAAAAAGGCCAAAAACTTTTCGGTGGTATTGCGATTGAGAAAAGCGACGGCTGGAAAATAAATCAAAAATCGGTGTATGATTGGAGCAAGTGCGAAAAGAACGATTGGAGTGAGTGGGAAAAATTAAAATTCTAGGTGGCGCGCCAGTTTTCAACTGGCACGAAATTCGGAAGCGAAAAAGGAAAGGTTCAAAAACCCGCCCGCATTCCTCCCCAGACCCCTCCTGCGGGCGGGAAGAAAGCCGAGGCGGGGCAATTCCATTCCCCCAGAAAAATAGTTTGCCCCGCCGAGTCCAAATTAGTTTTCGGGATTTTCGTCAAAAAATGTTCGAACATCAATCAAAAAACACCGCCAACAACAGTTAGCACGACTTACGTCGTTTTAAAGGTCTTCGTGATAGCACGAGGACCTTTATACGTTCAGTGGCAGAAATAAGAATTCGTGCTATAATACGGCCATGTTTCTACAAAATCAGAGTTCCGAGCAGGTTTTCTATTACAAGGAAATGCTTAAAACAGTAGGTTCTTTATCGCGCCTGTTTTCTGAGAGCAACGAACCTTATGTCGAGTATAGAATTGCTGAAAACCTGTTTTGTAAATCATTCGGAGCTGAAAACCTCTCTCGGACAGACTGCTCCGCTGACGCCTCGAAAGACAAGCTCGGTATCGGGATAAAAACATTTCTTGAAAAGAACGGTTCTACGATGCAAAAAGTCGCGGAATTCAACAGTGAGCATAATCTTTTCAGCGGATTAAGCGCCGGCGAAAAAATAAAAAAGATTTCCGAGCTAAGAAATAAACGCATTGAAACGACAAGGCGCATTTTCGGACTAGATAACATTATTTATCATTGTATAACAAGGAAGGACGGCGCGATACTCGTGTATGAAACTCCGATGGATTTAGTTGATGTCGGAAATATCGGATCGGTTTCAGATCGCGGGCATATAATCGGTTTCAAAGACGGACTGAATGAATACTCCTTTAACGCATCAAAGAGCACTTTATATAAGCGATTCAACACGAAAGATACGGTTTTAGATATTCCTGTAAAAATTCTTCTTGATCCTTTTGAAGCGCTTGAAAAAATGTTTCAGACAGCTGCACCGATTCTTACTTTTGCCCCGCTCAGAGAACTGCCCCATATTTTTCTTCCTCTGTATTCCCTTAAAACAGGCGATAAAATTGTTCCCGAAAAAAGCGGGCTTAACCAATGGAACGCGGGAGGCCGGTCAAGAGACCCGAATGAAGTTTATATTCCTATTCCCGCATGGATACATCAAGCATACCCGGGATTTTTTCCAGATAGGGACATGCCGTTTACTTTGATACTTCCGAATCGTTCTGAAATGTCGGCGAAAGTTTGCCAAGACGGATCTAAGGCGCTTATGAGCAACCCAAACTCTGCGCTCGGAGAGTGGCTTTTGCGGGGCGTTTTAAATCTTCAAGAAAAAGAATTGCTCACATACGGAAAACTTGAAGAGATAGGCCTTGATTCTGTAGTGATTTATAAAACTGACTCTGGAAAATACGACATTGATTTTACAAAACTCGGAACTTACGAAAAGTTCCGAGAAATGAATCGCGCTACAGACGAAGAAGAATCCGTATAACTATTTCATAGCCCCCATCATTTTTCTAGCTACGGCCTCTATAACAGTCACTGTAACAGAGTTTCCAAATTGCTTATAAAGAGCCGAATCAGCAATCTGTGGGAGCTTATAACTGTCTGGAAAACCTTGAATTCTTGCGCATTCAATAGGCGTCAGTTTTCTAATGCCTTTTTTATCTTTAACGAGCGGAACATTGTGGCCGCCCATTCCCATGTTCGCCGTCAGGGTCGGACATACTCCGCTTTTATTTTCCCGAACATACTGCCTTCTCCATTGATAAACTTTTCCTTCTTCGGTAATGGCATTTTTTAATTTTTCGTATAACGGTTTTCCATTATAGTAGTATTTTTCGTGTACGTTTTTTTCAAGCAAATCTTTTATTCTTACGGTTCGTTTAACCGGACTGGGGAAATCAAAACGATCGTGGTAATCCTTATTTTTAAAACCGACGATATAGATTCTTTCTCTGTTCTGAGGCACATTTCCGTACTCCATGCTATTTAGCACTTTTGCCTTCACATGGTATCCGAGATCTATTAAGGTCTGTTCGATTATTTTGAATGTTCTCCCCCCGTCATGGCTTTTCAGATTTTTTACGTTTTCAAGCAAAAAACCTTCAGGCTTTCTTTCGTCGAGAATTCTTGCGACATCAAAGAAAAGATTTCCTCTCCCTTTTTCATCATTAAAACCGCGACGGTACCCTGCAATAGAAAACGCCTGACACGGAAAACCTCCGAGAAGAAAATCAAACTTTGGAAGATCGTCAATGCCGATTTTTCTAATATCTTCAACGATGAGTTTTGCTGATGGAAAATTCAGATCATATGTGTTTTTGCATTTTTCTTCAAAATCATTTGCGAATACCGTCTCGAATCCTGCCCGTTCAAAACCAAGCCGTATGCCGCCGACGCCGGCGAAAAGGTCGAGGGTTTTAAACCCATGCTTTGTTTTTTTGAACGGTATTTTTTCCGGCTCTTTAGATATTCGGCTGATAACCTGCACGACGACCCCTCTTACTTCAACTTCTGTCCGAAACAAAGGGAGCATGTTGGGATTTCTCGGTTCAAGTCGAAATCTGTTTTTTTCACGATATAGCCTTTTGAGGGTTGTTTGTTCGTCATCAATGATTGCGACAACGGTTTGTCCGTTTTCTGCCGTGCTTTGTCTTTTTATAACAACGATATCGCCGTCGAATATTCCGTCATCTACCATACTGTTTCCTTCAGCCTTAAGAGCGTAATGTTCTTTAGCGTTTTTAATGTTCGGGTCGGAAACAGAAATAGTTCCTTGCTCAATTTCTACAACGTCGAGCGGAATGCCCGCGGCAATTCTACCGAGAATCGGAATTTCGACAATCGTTTTGATCTCCTTCTGAGGCATGAAATTTCTCGCAGAATGTTCTTGTTTTGCCAAATATCCTTTTTCTTTAAGCGTATTCATATGTTCGTGAACAGTAGACACGGCTTTCAGCTTCAGTTTTTTTCTAACCTCTTCTATGGTAGGGGAAATGCCGTTTTCTCCTCTGTAAGAATTTATAAAATCAAAAACCTGCTTTTGTTTTTTTGTTAGTTCCTGTTGCATGTTGTTCAAAATAATTAATTGCGCTACAATTCAATTATACCCGAATAAAAACCGAAACAAAGAGCGGTTATCCACAGTTCGGAAAATATATAAAGATGGATGTTTTTACCAAAAAGAAACGAAGCGACATCATGTCCCGCATTCGCGGGAAAAACACGGGGATCGAAAAAACCGTATTCTCTTACCTGCGGAAAAATAAAATATATTTTCAAAAACACTACGACAAAGTTCTCGGAAAGCCGGATATTGCTATTCCCTCGAAAAAAATCGCTGTGTTTATCAACGGAGATTTTTGGCATGGATACCGTTTCGCGGAATGGAAGCAGAGAATCCCGAAAGAATACTGGCGCGCAAAAATTGAAGGCAACATGTTGCGCGATCAAAGAAACTACAGGAAGCTTCGCAAAGACGGATGGAAAGTGCTTCGAATCTGGGGGCATGATGTAGTGAAGACGCCGGATAAAGCCTGCCGGACAGTAATATCCTTTCTGCTTCAAAAAAATAGAGACAATCCACCTGAAATCTAAAAAAACTTATGCGGATCATTGCAAGAGGGACAAGTTCAATTGATGTCGAAGATTGCGTTGTTGAACGCATTCTTGAAATGTATCCGGAGGAGGCCCTGACAGAGCGTCCAGTTTTTAAAGCCGCTTTTACGGAAGGGAGTATAAAATTTTCCGATCTTAAAGAAGAAAGCGAGAAAATATTGATTCCTTGGCAAATGTTTCTTCTTACGTCTGACAACCTCGATAATCAAATAAAACATATTAATGCCCAGCGGCTTCATAAGGTTTCTTCAAAATTAATCGCGAAACGCAAAGGGTCCGGAGATACGACATCAAAACGCATCGTTGATCGTCTTATTCGCCAACAAAATTTTCTCACAGCAACTGCTGATTTTCAAAGCAACCAGTTTTGCGGGTCACTGAAAGGTAAACAGGCTAAAAATGCAGTCGACATGATACTTTCTCATTTTGAAATCGACAGATCGCGTCTGTGGCGTTTTACCGCTAAAGGAAGTGCTTTGGAATATTTAATCAATAAAGTTGAGTCAAAAAACATAAATATATCCAGAGGAGTCTTATCAAACAAAATGCTTCCTCATAGAATGGTTGTTCCAAGCGATGTATATAGAAACACAAGCGGTTTTGCAATTAGAGACGACCGCGTTCCATTCGTGTTTCTTCCGAGCGAAATTAATCCGGATGAAGTCGAAAGCAGACAAATTTATACGCTTATCTATCTTCTCTCGATTATCGGCCTTGATCAGTACGACTATTTTCTCGGTAAGGATTTTAATGCCCAAATACTAAGTGCGAAAGGAGGCGCTTCCCAGCTGCACGCCATAACATCCGAACTTCTCATTCCAGAAAGCGAAGTCGAACCGTTCCGCGAAAAAGGTTTTACCTCTGATTTACGAGATTCTCTTTCGAGAAAATTTAAGGTCTCCCCAACAGCCCTCGTGGTAACTCTTAGAAAAAGAGGGATTATCTCGAAACAAGAATATGAAGCACTGAAACCCGCTCCGTACGCTCGACAAAAACATCAAACGCATGCTCGTTCGCCGAAAGTTACGACTTCCGTCGAGAAATTTTGCGGCCAAATAACGTATGGTGCAATTAACGAAGCCATCCGAGCCAAATCATTAACGAGTATTCAGGCACAATATCTGATATGGGGAGCAACGAACAAAAAGGGATATCGCGCATATCGTAACGAACTCGGCATATGAATATTATCGATACAAACGGAATCAGCTATATCTTTGAAAAGAATCTTATATTAAGAGATTCTTATTATCTTGTTCCCGACGTTGAAGAAGAAGCGGAGATGACGCAATTAATACACAATAAGCGCCTCCCCTCCAATATTTTGCGTTCAAGCCAAATAACTAATTTTGACGAGGCTGTTTATCTCAAGCATTATAAAGATATTCTGAATAAATACGGAGGCCGTTCTTTTTTCAACATGACAGGGTTTGGAGATGTTTCTATTCTTGCAACCTTGCTGATGCTTGTGGAAGTCTTCGATAAAAGAGTTCAGAAACGGCTGTTTCCGAATGACGATCAAATCGTCGTATACACAAAGGACCAGCAGCTTTCCTCGAAAATAAAAACGGAATTAGCTAATAAAAACGTAATCGTGCGTCCAGTTACCGATATTGTTTAGTTTGAACTGTTTTTTCACCAATGAAACTTAATGGCTGGCTTGCAGGTATTAGGATGTATGAATCCAAACATTGAACCTCTTAATATCGCCGCGGGGATCGTTCCGTGGATGCTGAGCGCCTATGGAAACGCTCTCGCGAACGCATACCAGATACTCTGGGACGCTTTTATGAAAATGGCGTTTGAGCATTGGGCTATTTCGCTTTTTTTGGTTATCTTTTTCCCCGTAGCTTCATATTTTTGGTTTGTTACCACAGGGAAGTGGGGCTGGTTCGGGCGCGTAACATATCGATATCTGAAATGGGGTTCGCTGTTCGTTATAGGCCTTGTATTCGGTCCGAAAATTTTCGCCAACGATTATTTTGCAATCGTACTTGCCGTTCTTTGGATCGTTTGCTATTCCGCGACTGGCGATATTCTTAAGAGTATGCGGGCACGGGGAGTATGAGAATTCTCCTATCCGCATCTTGAAAATCGCGCGTTTAGATAATCAAAATCTGAAATTGTTCACCTTACAGGGAGAGGTGAGATTGATATCTTTTTATCGTTAAGGGAGATCTTCGATTTCAAACAAGACAGCAATTCTCTTTTTTCCGATTCTTCGCCCTCTTTCAAAATGAACCTTGCATAATTTTTTATATCTATCTCTCGCACCTGTACGCGTTCGTCCGATCCGAGCAGTACTTTTTGGAATTTTTTGAATCTCGTTATTTCCTTATTTATTTTTTCTTTTACGCCGATCTCGTTCAAATCGGTTTGATCTATAATTTTTTCAAGCTGTTTTACCAGGTCTTTTTCTTCTATATACTGGCCTTTGCAATTTTTATCTTTTCCTTGCGTGCATTTGTAATAGACGTAGCGGTGAACATTTCCGTTTTTGTGTTTTTTGAACTTTTCACAGGCGCTTATCCCCGATCCGCATAGGCCGCATTCCATGAGGCGAGTAAAAGCAAACTCTTTGTTTTCCTGTCTTAACACGTTGCTTTTAAGCTGCTGCTGAACGAGTTCGAAAAGTTCTTTCGATACGATCGGCTCGTGTTTTCCCTGATACCAGTTGCCGCTATTCCTCGGATATTCGAAAACGCCGTAATAGAAAGGACTGTTCAAGTTCCTGAAAATATTTCCGAGGCTCAAATGTTTCTTGCCCGCTTCCGTCCTGAAATTAATCTCAAACTTGAGCCAGTTATAGACTTTTTTCCCGCTCCAATGTTCGTATGCCACTTTTTCGAACATCTTTTTGATGATCGGCGCACGAAGCGGATCGATAATCACTTCGCATTTTCGATCTATCCGCTTTTCTTTAAAATAACCGGTCGGTGCCGGTCCCGGCCATAGTCCCATTTCCACACGGGTCCTTAATCCTCTTTTTACGTTTATGCTTTTGTTGTCGTTCTCCAATTTTGCTTGAGAGCAGAGAATCATCAAAAGAAATTTTTCGTTCGGAGAGTTTTTGAACATTTGTCCGTACGTTCGTATCTCCAAAAGAAGCTTTTGATCCATAAGGTCGACGAGCGACCCGAGGTCTCCGGCGTTTCGGCTTAATCGGTCGGGCGCCCAAGTGAGTATTCCGCTGTATCTGCCGTTTCTGATATCGTTTAATATTTCTTTAAAAACAGGACGCTGTCCGGAGTCTTTTGCCGAGTGTGCCTCCCGCCGTATGTCTATTATTTCCAAATTATCTTTTTCGGCGATCTGAAGCATTTCTTTTACTTGAGAATCGATTGAAAGCACCTGCCGTTCTTCGGATTCGGTGCTTTTTCTTGCATAGAGAACATATTTTATTTTCGGCGGCTGGTATACGATCGGATCGATTCCCGCGCTCGCCGGCTTCATTATTGTTTCCATATATACATTAATGACAGAACCATCTTTGGTGCATAGTCTATGCAGAACTTAAAATGCGTCGCATACTCGCGTAACGCTCTTAGCAGAACAAATGAAATATGATAAGGTCCATGGACTAATAGCGAATTTTGCGCTATTATGTTTATTAACAATTGAATATAAAGTAGCCTAAACTCGGCATCCGCCGGGCATGGTGAAAAAGTCCTGACAGACATAAAAAACCCATCA
>Ga0247841_10011627_pt1 | contig 11671 bp, 11 predicted proteins | sample LaCruzMarch2015__2_FD_192410 | JGI IMG/M metagenome (GOLD analysis project Ga0247841, IMG submission 192410) | Freshwater microbial communities from meromictic Lake La Cruz, Castile-La Mancha, Spain - LaCruzMarch2015_18m | ecosystem: Environmental > Aquatic > Freshwater > Lake | place: Spain...
CCTCGTCCTCTGCAAGGGCCTTGGCCCATTCGTCGGCGAGCGCGTCGTCGCCTCCGCCGCCGGAGTCAGGCGCGGCATCTTCTTCGGGCTCTTCCTGTTCTGAGAGGGCTGCTGCCCATTGTGCGGCTAGTTCGTCTTGATCGATGTCTTTTTCCATATAAGTACCCCTCGCTCTGTGGCTCGTGCCTGAAAAACTGCGCGCTTACAAGAGGAAAGCGCGGGCAGACTTCATCGCCAAGAGAGCTATCTCCTGGCGTTGTTGACTTTTGCCTCTTAAATCATTTCCTCATTTGCCTGGCTCGAGGTTTGGGCTATCCAGTTCTGACGAGAAAGAACATCCCAGGCAATATGTATATGGCGCTGATCAAACCTGTGTTTGTTTACGTTCCAAGCATGAAACTTGGCAATGGCCTCGCCTGGCGACGTTGCGTGCTCGCGTGTAGCGACCCAATGAACCGTAGAGATGAGCTCCATGCCGTAGGGTGTTTCGAAGCCTTCGATAAGTCTGGCAACTTGTTCGAGTCTGGCCTGGGTTTGTCGATGGTTTTCGAGAAATTTTCCAGCCTGCTCGAGGGCAGGGGCGAGGGGAAGTATTTCCTTGTCAGGGGTGTCGTCTCCATCGGCGTATCCGAGAATGAAATGCCCCTCGATGGCGTTCAATACGTGCCGAAGATTTTCTGCGTAGGGCCCATACGGGGCCTTGACGTAGCGAAGCCGCAAGTTCTCGCCGGCTTCTTGCATGAAATACATAAACTTATGGATTTCCAGCAGCGAAACATAGGGCGCCATGACAGCCCGCAAGTACTGGCGCATCAGGCCAAGCAACGCTGCCCGCCCTGGAGTCATGTGAATAGGCGAAGCTTGTTTTACCATGTTCCGGGCTAACGGAGCACCTTTGGGCTCGTAAAGCAATACCTGAACTTCAGGCAAGTCCTGAAAGATATCCTCGATGCGCGCACGCACTTGATTCCAATCCAATCCACCCAGGCCGCAGCCCAGGGGGGGGATGGCGATGGAGCGAATATCACGCGCCAGTATTTCCTGCGCAAGGGCATGCAATCCCTCCTCGATGTCTTCCATTCTGCTCCGTTCTTTCCAATGGCGCTTGGTTGGGAAATTGACTATAAAGCGCGGGGAGTTATTTTGGGGCAGCTCGTAAACGAACATGGCGCCTGGAAGGACAAGTCCTTTAGAGCAGGCACTGGCGTAAGCCCTAAAATTTTGGGGAAAAGCCTTCTTGAATTGAAGTGCTATACCGCGTCCCATAACACCGACGCAGTTCACGGTGTTCACTAAGGCCTCGGCGCCAGATCGGAGGATATCGCCTTGAACTAGTGTTATCATCATCTCCCCCTTTCAGAAATACCATTCAGGTTCAACACTGACGGTTGGTTTGTGTTCTGAGGCGGTGAGGGCATTACCGACGTTTCGGACCATCGCGGCGTTGATTACTCCGATGTGCTCTACCAACAGCCAGGGAAAAGCGTCCAAAAACAAAAATTCAGCCTGCTTTCCTTCCTTTGTTCGAGGGCCGCAAAAATCTGTTTTGAAAATGGCGTCAAAGTCAAGACAGCTAAGCGAGTTGAGTGAGTTGTAGAAATTTGCATAACCTGCGCCTGCGTTGGTATCTGAGAATGCCCAGGGTGTCCCCTGTTCATTTGCCCAGCGTATAGTTTTGCTCAGGTCGCTCTGCAAGTGGACAATAGGGCCTTGCCCGTCATGAAAGGACATATCTGGATGATTTCCCTTATGCAAGATGTAGAGCATGATGGATCGTGCACAAAAGTAAAATGGAACGTATTGCCCAACAGTCGTTGGAGGATTACACCTCACTGGTAGATTGAGACGCCTTGTCTTGATTGAGCTCATCCCGATGGATGTATGCCCTGCCCCTGATGTTATCATCTTTGCATCCGATAAAATCAGCCCCTGATTTACGATCCCGACAACATTGGAAATGTGCGTGATATGGTATATCTTGATGCCCTCAGTGAACATTCATCGATCCATTCTTAAGACAGCATCTTAGGCTATTGACATGTCATTGAATGACCAAATCAGTAAAATAAACGTTCTTGACCTTCTTCGTGTTCAATATCTGATTCAATTGATTGACTATTTCCATCTTGAGAAGCTGTTTGCTCTCCAGCGTGGAGAGGTCTGCGTACGTTTTGCTGGACAAAAGCAAGATGATGGTATCGCGGACTTTTGCCAGGTTTTTTTCCAAGTCCTTGGCTGCGGGTTCGTCTTCCATTTGGACTTCAAGCGTGAGTTTTATGTAGCGCCTGCCCAGAGGGTCGGCCAGATTGACGAGAAAGGTCGGGAGACTGAACGGTTTGGGCTCAACGGCTTTCTCGCCTTTCTTGTCGTCTTTCTTGTCGTCTTTCTTCCCTGCTGGCGCGTCTTTCTTGTCATCTTTCTTTTCACCGTGGCCAGCATCGGCTGGCGCATCTGCGCCAGGGTCCGGGGCTTTCGCAAAAAACTTGGTGTAGGCAAAAAAGCCGCCGCCGAGTACCACAACAAGGATAACCGCGAGCAATATCCACTTCACGAGCCCTGATTTCTTTTTTTTCGGCTCGTCGCCTGATTCTTCTTTTTCTTTGACCATACGTGACTCCTTGGCGGCCTGAGTTAAAAGGATTGATAGCCGCCGAAAAACGGCGAGGTCTGGAGTAGGATTTCCACCCTGCTGCCGAAAACGGCTGCGGCCGCGGGACCGTCCTTGAGCCAGGGCGCGTTGGCGCCGTAGCCCGAGATGGAGAAGCGATCTTGTTGAAGCCCATTTTTAATGAAAAAGTCAAGAACAGCCAGGGCTCTGTCCCCAGAAAGTTCGAGCGGGTCGATGGAGCGGTCGCTGCGAGGGTCTACGTACCCGGTGATGGAGACTTTGCAGCGCTGGAACGCGAGCAGTTCCGCCAGGGGCGCGAGCACGCGTTGGGCCGCCGCTGGCAAGGTCGCCTGATTGGCCGCAAAGAGCAGTTTGTCGGACAGCAGGATGGCCAGGCCCTCCGGATGCTGCACGACCTTCATGTTCGCTTCAAGGCTCGCGCGCGTGACCTCGGGCGGAAGGTACTCAGGCGGAATGAGCATTTCTTTGATGCGGTCGAGTTTGGCGCCAGGGTTGCTGGCTGCGGCGATGAGCCGCATGAGTTCAACCACGCGCTCAGGCATCTTGGCGGACGCGGTGGGCTGCGGCGACTGCACGAGCTGGATTTTGGACAGAACGGACTGGTCCACGGCCTGCGTGCTGAAGAGCAGGACGAAAAAGGTCAAGACCAAGGTCATCATGTCTGCAAAGGAAATGAGCCAGGGCGGGTTGGTCTCTACGCGACGACGCGCGCGTTGGCGCAGAGTGCTCATGGCCTGTCCTCGGGTTTCTTTTCGGGCGTAGGCAGGGTCACGTCGAAGCGAAAATCATTGACTATGTAGTTGTTCCGGTCTTCTGGCGCCTTGGCTGGCCCGAGCCATTCCACAAAACGCGTATTGCGTTTGTCGAAGACAACATCCACGCGGCGGTTGCGCTTGCGGCCCTCGGGCGTGTCCATCGTGAACTTGGGTCGAAACTGGCCAAAGCCCTCGACGCGCAGCATCTTGAAATTGACGCCGCGCTCAACGAGATAGCGGAAAATCGCCTGCCCGCGTTCGAGCGAAACGCGCCAGGAAGCGTCTGCTCCAGAGGAAGCAAAGGGCTCAGGCAACAGGTCGAGGCTGGTGGACTCGTCGCGCGGCGTGCCTGCGTGGCCGGCGATGAGCACGGGATAAGTAACGTTGAAGAGAAGCGGCAGCAGAAAGTCCAGGGCTTTTTTCCCCTGTGCTGTGAGGCCGGTCTCGCCAGGCTGAAAAAAGACAAAGTCGTTGATGGAGATGGTCTGGACAAAGACATTGGAGCTAAAGGTCACGTCGCCCTTGAGTTCTGCGTCAAGGGCGCGTTGCGTCAGACCGAAGAGGTCCGAGGGGTCGAGCGGCCCGGGTGCTGGCTGGGCCGTGGCGCCGCCCTGCGTCTGGACAAGGTTTTTGGTCGGGCCGGGCTCTGGGGTGACGCCGAAGGTTTGGTCGAGCGAAGCCAGGGCCGCGAGCGAACGGCGCTCGTCTTTGCTGGAGAGGGCCACGAGCAGGACAAAGAAGGCGAGCATGAGCGTGATCATGTCCGAGTAGGAGATCAACCAGGGCGTGGTTTTGCGGACCACCCCAGGCCGACGTCTTGCCTGGCTGAGCACTGCCTACTCCTTTTCCCAGAAGCGCGACGTGCGCTCCTTTGGCGGCAGATAGCTCAGCAACTTCTCTTCTACAATGCGCGGGTTCTCCCCGTAGGAGATGGCCAAGACGCCCTCCACGATCATCTCCATGCGCATGATTTCCTGACGACTGCGTTGCTTGAGCTTGTTGGACAGCGGCAGAAAGACCAGATTGGCGGACACCGCGCCGTAGAGCGTGGCGAGCAAGGCAACGGCCATCGAGGGGCCGATGGAGCTCGGGTCGTTCATGGTCTTGAGCATCATGACCAGGCCCAGCAGCGTGCCTATCAAGCCCATGGCCGGGGAAAACAACCCTAAAGTGGCCATGACCTCGGCGCTGCTCTCGTGGCGCTGTTCGCGGTGCACGATTTCGGTCATGAGAATGGCGCGGATGGCCTCAGGTTCGAGCCCGTCCACGGTCAACTGCAACCCCTTGCGCAGATAGGCGTCGTCAACGGTCGGCAAAGAGGGTTCGATGGACAAAATACCCTCGCGGCGCGCCTTGTTCGCGAAAAAGAGCAGCGCGTCCACTATCTCCATGCCCGCCGGGAGCCGGACAAAAAAGGCGTTTCGCAGCACGCCGCCCAGGCCAAGGAACTGGCTTAGGGGGTAGCTCGCCATGGTCGCGCCGATCGAGCCGCCAAAGACGATCAAAGCCGCTGGCAGATCGAAATAGAGCGTCAGATTTCCTCCATGGATGATCGCCGCGGCGATCAAGCCGAAGGAGATGAGGATTCCGAGGATAGTGGCGAAATCCATCTGCTGGCCTGCGTTGTGTTAAGGGTTGCGGAGGCAGGGCCGCGCGCCGAAAATCGAGGAGCCGACGCGCACCAGCGTCGCGCCTTCTTCCACGGCAGCCTCGAAATCCGTGGACATCCCCATGGACAGGTGCGGGAGCACGATCCCCAGCCGGGTTTCGAGCCGCTCGCGGCACTGTCTGAGCGCAACGAAATAGGGCCGCGTGGCGTCGGGGTCTTCGTCGTAGGGTGGCAAGCACATGAGCCCGGCCAGATCGAGCCCGGAAAATCCTAGCACGGTCGCGGCCAGAGCTTCGACCCTCGCCAAGTCAATCCCGCTTTTCTGCGGCTCGTCCCCGACGTTGACCTGGAGCAACACAGCTTGTCGCTGACCTTTGGCCTGCGCCAGCGTATGCAATGCCTGGGCCAGCTTTTCGGAGTCCAGGGTATGAAAGAGGCAAAACCGTCCGACGCAATACTTTGCTTTATTGGTTTGAAGGTGACCGATGAAGTGCCAGCGGATATCCTTATCCGCCAATGATTCCATCTTGGGCAGAGCTTCCTGGACGTAGCTTTCGCCGAAGTCGCGTTGCCCGAGGGCGTGGAGTGCGGCCAGGGATTCGGACGGGTGTGTTTTGGAGACCGCGACGAGCGTCACCTCTGCAAGATTGCGTCCGGAGCGCGTTGCCGCGTCGGCAATGCGGCCGCGGATGTGGTCGAAGTGTTCTTGCAGTTCGGTCATGGTCGCACCTTCTGGATCAAGCCAGCGCGGCCGTAGGAGAGAGGCGGCGGCTCAGGAGGAGAGCCCGAGCTGGCGTAAAAAAGCAGGGTCTTCGGTCCAGTCCTCGCGCACCTTGACCCATAATTCGAGGTGAACTCGTTGTTCGAGCATTTTTTCCAGTTCCTGACGCGCCAGCGTGCCGATGGTCTTGAGCAGTTGTCCGGCCTTGCCGATAACCATGGATTTGTGCGAGGCGCGCGCCACGTAGATGGTGGCGTGGATGGTGGTCAAGCCTTTGTCCGCGTTCTCTTCCCAGGAGTCGATGTCCACGCCGACTGAGTAAGGAAGTTCCTGCTTCAGGTGCACAAAGAGCTTTTCGCGCACGATTTCCGCGGCCATAAAGCGCATGGGCACGGTGGAGACCTGGTCTTCGGGGAACATGGGCGGTTGGACGGGGAGCAATTTCGACAGCGTATCGAGCAGCTCGGGCAGACCTTCCTCGCGCAGTGCGGAGATGGGAAAAATCTCAGCCTGGGGCCATTGCCTGTGTAGTCGTTCGAGCACGGGCAGGAGCAATTTTTTGTCTTTGACCGCGTCGATTTTATTGGCCGCGATGACCAGCGGCTTATGTTGGGCATTGGCCAGGGGGCTGAGCAGATGCGGCAATCCGGAGTCCAGGAGCTGGGGCTTGGCCGCGTAGCGATTGGCGTCGAGAATGAGCAAAAGCACGTCTGCGGCTTCGATGGCCTGGCGGGCGGCGTGCATGAGCATGCGGTTCATGAGTCCGCGCTTGACGTGCAAGCCCGGTGTGTCGAGAAAGACGATCTGGCTGCCCGGCCGGGTGAGGATGCCACTGATCTGGTTACGCGTGGTTTGCGGCTTGGAAGAGATGATGGCGATCTTCTGGCCCAGGTAGGCGTTGAGCAGGGTCGATTTGCCCGAATTCGGCGGCCCGGCCAGGGCTATCCAGCCGCAGCGGTGATTCAAGGTCTCGGTCATGGTCTTCTTTGTGGTTTGGGTGCGTGATAATGTGCCGTGCTTAGCATGGGTAAAAGACGCGCAGAAGTCAAGTTCGGCAGTGCTGCCTAATGACAGATAGGGAAGCGTCGCGCCCTCTTTTTACTTGCTTATCTTCGGCCCTTCAAAACCTTTGACTTTCTTACCGTTCGGCTTGGCCGATCAATTCCGCAAGGGCAAGCCGTTTGATTTTTTATGATAACCATCGACAATGGTTTGTAAAATTTTGTCTAGATTCACGAAACTTCTATTCAAACGGTCCTGAAACTCGCCGTCAAGGTCAATGCCCTCGCGGAACTGAAGTTTGTTGCCGCCCATGATGATCGGGATGCCGTCGTTAATCTGCTTTTGCACCTGTTTCCAGAATTTCCCGTCAGTGCTGCGGATATCCTCTATCTCACGCAGACGCGAGATGAGCTTCTCTACCGACCGGCCAAGCGGTTCACCGGCCAGAAGAGCCTCTTGCAACTTGGCGGCGTGCTTGCCGTTACTCCCGTTGCTCGCAGTCGGCAAGGCCATGGCGTCAACTTTTTGGAGAATGGCCTGCAAGGTCTTATCCGTATCGCTCAGCGCGGCCATCTCGGCAATCAGCGTTTTAATGCGCACATTGTCGGTCAACAGCGTTTCCGAGGCCGCGGCCAGGTTCTGAATCCTGGCGGTGGACTGCTCCACGCGGTCAGTCAAGCTGCGGATCTCGTCGCGCAGGCTCGTTGCCAAGCTCTCTGTTTGCTTTGTGGCGCGCGTCACCGCGTCACTGTGGCGGGCGTCAAGTTCTTGGGTAATTTTTAGCCCGGCCGCAGCCTCGCGTTCTGTCATGATCTCCATCCGCTCGAGCTGGCCGCGAACCTTTCCACCGTAAGCTGCGAGCAGGTCTTGGATCGTTGACAGCAGGCCCTTGGCCTGGGTCTTGGCAACCGACTCCATAGCTAGGACCACGCGCTTTTCCACTTCCTGGCCCTGGGTTGCCAAAGCATCGCGCACCGCGTCCGTGGTTTCTTCCACGCGCGCGAACGAGCTCATTTGGCTATGCTGCAATTGCTGCAAGGGGCCAATAATTTTTTCCGGCGCCTCGGTCGCACAGAAGCCCGCGATGCCGGTCAACATCGCGTCCTGGGCCTCGACCACCCCGCGCAGCCCGTCCAGGTTCTCTGCGACGCTCGCCACAACCTGGTCTTTTGTTCTGCGGAGAGCGGCCTGTAACGCAGCACTCGACGATTCACTGCGCTCTTCCGCCCGTTCGGCAGATAACACCTGCCGCGCCTGCAAGTCCTTGATCTCGAAAAGGAGCCCGCTCTGGTCTGCGCCCTGCACCGCCTGTTGCAGCGCGTCGAGCTTAGACTGGTACGTCGCGGCCAGGGCTGTGGCCTGAGTGACGTGGCTGGTTTGGACCTTCATTTCCTCCAGCAAGGTTTGGGTCGATTTCTTGAGCGAGGCGTCAAAGCTTGCGGCCAGGGGGCGCATGTCGATGGCGCTGAATTTAGCCACGGCCTCGCCTAACTTGCCGAAGTTGGCCTTGCCTGTCGCGGCCTGCTCGGAACGCAGGGCGCGCAGTTGGCCGAGTAAGCTGTTCTCACCCGTGCCGGCCAGGGTCCGATGCAGGGCCTCCAAGTGTGCGGCTTGTTTTTCTTGGCTTTGAACCATGGCCGCGGCCTGGCTGCGTAAGTCGGCGGCAAGATTTTCCACGAGTGTGGCCAGGCCCTGGCCAGATTCGGTCATAGCCGTCTTTTTCAGGCCGTCTAGGCGTTTGAGTAGTTTCGGATAGGCGTAGAAAATGGCGTCGCGGACTCCGTCGATGGCCATGAGTTCGTTGTCTTGAAAGGTGTCCGACCGCTCGTAGTCAGCCACGAGCAAGCGCAACATCTTTTTCAACACAGCCAATTCGGTATTCTCAATGGCTTTTTTGCTCGCGTGCTTGATCTCGGTCAGATTGATGATCTTGCCAAAGACAATGGACATGATGATGCCGACGAGTGTGGTCACGCCCGAGCTCATCACGCCTTTGAACAGTGTTTGAACCCCGGCCAAAAAGTCCAGCGGTTTGTACCCCCAAGAAAAGATCAGACAGCCCGAGACCGTTCCGAGCAACCCTAGGGTGGTGAACACAAAAGGAATTGATTGGAGCAAGTAGGGGCTGATTTTATCATAGGATCGAAAGGCGCGGATAACGTAGACTGAGCTGAACAAGAACCAGGCAGCGAGCGCGATGTAGGCAAACGGGTTCAGCTCCACGAAGTTCCAGAGAACGAGCGAGGTCTTGAATAACCAGTGGCTTTCCATATTCTGTCGATCTCCTCGGTATTGCTATGTTCAGGCGGTCCGTCTACTTAGTCCGACCATTGTGTTCTGATCCCTGAGCCGAGGGCTGGTGCAGCTGTCCCTGGGATGGTTCATGGAATACATCGGCTGGATTTGCAAAAGGTTTACCAAGTAGGGCAGTTCTGGCGAAGAAATGTCGCAGCCTGCTGGTCTGACGTAGCATTTTGTTCTCGCTGGACATGGTTCTCCCTAGCTGGCGCGGGTGGAGGGGGCACAATTTTCCTTGTCAAAGTCCCAGGCTTGACGCAGAGGAAAAGAAAAACATCGTGCGCCTAGCGGGGTGTCCGCGTCGCACAAGACCGCAGGCTGGGAGAGAGACAATGGAACTAGCGCCGATGCACAAAGACGTACTGCAAGAGATGATCAATATAGGCATAGGCAAAGCTGCCGGGGCGTTGAATCAGATGACGGGATCGCACATCCTGCTCAATGCTCCGGACATCTCGATCCTTGAGCCTGACAATTTTCTTCTCTATCGCGCGGTGATGGAGAAAAAAGACCTCGATGTTGTCAAACTTGTCTTTCAATCATCTTTTTCCGGGGTGGCTGGGCTGGTGTTCGAGCGCGAGCAAGCCAACGGATTGGTCTCCCTGCTCTTAGGCCGGGCCGAAGTTCTCGACACCACGGACGCGCTGCGCTGCGACACCTTGCGCGAGATAGGCAACATCGTCCTTATCTGGATTTTGAGCGCCATCGGCAACCTAGTCAACGCGCATATGGATTACCTTCCGCTGGAACACCAATGCTATTTCGATACGTTAGTAGATACGTACATCGCCACGCAGGACATTGCATTACGCATCACCGCGGAATTCGTGGTCGAGTCTTGTCGCGTCCCGGGCGAAGTCCTTATTCTCTTCAACGCCGAGAACTTCGCCATGCTGCTCGGCGCCATGGACTCCCTGATGGAGCGCGGGGGGATGTAGCGCAGGCGTTCATGCGCTCGAATAAATTATTGCTGGGAATTGCCGTTTCACAACCTTGCGATATCCCTTTGAGCTGAAATTTGCGCTTGTAAAGCGCTAAGAACCAGTTTAAAGTCCAAAAAAGTCAAAATTCGGAAATTATTGACCTTAAAAGAGGTTGCCATGCTGATCGAATTTTCGGTCGAGAATTTCTATTGTTTCAAGGAACGCGCCACGCTGAGCATGGTCGCCTCCACGGACAAAAAGCACCCGGAGCACGTCTTTGAGTACCGGCCCGAGGCGGCCAAACGCGCCAAGCCCATTTCGCTGCTCAAGTCCGCGGTTATGTACGGCCCGAATGCGAGCGGCAAGAGCTATTTCATCAAGGCCTTGAGCGTGATGCGAGACATGGTGCTGAAGTCTGCGAAAGAATCCATGTCCGGCGAGGAATTGCCTGTGGTTCCGTTCCTGCTAAACGAGGAAAGCGAGGATAAACCGACTTTTTTTGAGCTGATCTTTGTTCAGAACAAGATCCGCTATCGCTATGGTTTTTGGGCGGATAAGGGGAAAATCTTCAAGGAATGGCTATACTATGCGCCCCGCGGGCGCGAGGCAGAACTGTTTGACCGCGATGAGGACACAATAGTCCAAAGAGCGTTATTTAAAGCCTCTTCCGACATTGGCAAAATGACACGGGCAAACACGCTGTTTCTTTCAGCTGCGGCTCAATTCAATGTTGAATTGGCTCAAGAGGTTTACGATTGGTTCTTATCTCTCGTGATCCTCGCTGAGGACTGGATAGAGACAGTTGGGATAGAGTATCTTCCAAAAATAGATAAAGATAGCGGGCTCAAAGATAAAATATTGTCATTTCTTAAATCAGCAGATTTCGGAATAGTTGATCTTCAGTTTGAAACCGCCAATATAGAGCAGGAGTTTCCTTCTGAAATTGTGGATGCGATAAAAAGAAGACTCGAAAAGGAAGGAAGAACTGCAAAAAATATTTTATCAAGAAACCTTAATTCTATACATAGCAAATTTGACAAGTCAATGTCAAGCAATGGAACAGAGTCGATTTATTTCGGCGATGAATCGATGGGGACGCGAAAATTCTTACTCCTTGCAGGGCCAATCATAGAATGTCTTGAAAGAGGTAGGGTAATAATAATAGATGAATTCAACAATAGCCTCCACGCTCTTCTGGCGAAACTAATTGTTGAACAGTTCAACTCAAGCGAACAAAACAGGAACAATGCACAGTTCATATTTTCAACTCATGACCAGTACTTCTTTTCAAAGTGGTATTTTAGAAGAGACCAAATCTGGTTATTTGATAAAAATATATATTCTGAGTCCCGCCTCTATTCACTATTTGACTATGCCATAAGGGCCGATGACGATTATAGCGCGAAGTATCTGTGTGGTATGGTTGGCGCAATTCCTATTATGAGAGAGTTCAATTTGTTTGACCCTTCAAACGGCGGTGTCGAAAGATCGCCTACTGAAGAGTAACGCATCTCAGACGCAAGTATGTAAAGAACGATGACAAAATGTACATTGATCTTCTCTCACGACAAACCACGGCCATCCAAAACGCAAAGCGGCTGGCAGCCACTTATGGCCATCAAAGCTATGCCAGCCGCGATCCGTTCACAACCGTTCATGAACTCGTTGAAGAACTGAACCGTCTCCTCTAGAGCATTTTAACCTTGAAAAGCTCTAAACGCTGAAGGCTTCACC